>Ga0182024_10000958_pt1 | contig 74827 bp, 80 predicted proteins | sample P32metaG_FD_120480 | JGI IMG/M metagenome (GOLD analysis project Ga0182024, IMG submission 120480) | Permafrost microbial communities from Stordalen Mire, Sweden - P3-2 metaG (Illumina Assembly) | ecosystem: Environmental > Terrestrial > Soil > Wetlands > Permafrost | place: Sweden: Stordalen...
ACTGAACCTCAATCGCGGCGATTTCGCATGGCAGGCGGCTGGAACGACGAGGACCGTTCGAAACGTTGGGACCTCACCAGTCGAATGGATCGAGTTCGAGTTGAAATGACCGGAGTGACACGTTCATCGCGACCGGCCGCTATCCCCCCACAGCAGTCGATTCCGCGCGCCGCCTGAACGTTTGCTTCGGAGTAGCAGCGACCATCGGCTGAACGGCAACGATGGGCGCAATCCGGCCGATCCCACATCGGACGGGTCCTCGGATGAGACCGCGATCCGTCTCGGTGCGCGCGAGCTCGTCCTCTTTGCATCGATCTGCAGGGTCACGCGCATCGCTATTTGGGGCTGGCGCTCCCTCGCGGCTGGCATCCCTGCAACAGGCGTTTCGACAATCGCCGGCACGATGGGCAGCCCCTGGGTCGCCGCCGCCGCCTTTCGTCGGGATTCACGGCGCCACCCTGTTCACAAGACAACCCCGACGATATATTGTCCGAGATCACCGGCCGCAATCCGTTTGGATCACGGTCGGTGCTTGTCGAGGTGAGGGCGCGTAAATCCCACGGGGCAGTGCTGCTCGGCTGATAGGGGTCGGCGCTTTCTCTGGGACGGGTAGGCGTCGGCCCCACTAAATCCGAATCGCAGCCAGATTCTAGGGGCGAATGACTCGGGTGTGAAGCCCATCAGCGACAAAGCTGTGGGAAAAGCAGCGAGAGCCCCGAGTGAATGGATTAGGCTCCCAGAAGTGCGGCGACGATCGCGGGCGAGACATCGCTTCCGCGTCCGAGGTCGTGTCCGGCGCGTTCAATCGGAAATATCAACGTAGGCGCTGGAATTGCTTTCGCCGCGGCTGTCAATTCGTCGATTGATCCGAACGGATCGGTTGTTCCGTGTACAAACACGCAAGGAGTGCGCAGCTCCGGAAAATGGGCCGTCCTCAACTGCTCAGGCTTGCCGGGCGGATGCAGGGGATAGGACAATAATAGAAGAGCCTTGGCGACGTCTGGATCGTCGGCTACCAGCATGCTTGCCTGCCGTCCTCCGTAGGAGTGGCCGCCCAGATAAACCGGACCGGGCACTATCCCCGAAAGAGCATTTACTGCTTCTCGCAATCCCGCGCGGTCCGCCGCAGCCATTGCGGGAAATGGCGGCCCGGATTTGCGCTTTTGTCGAAAGGGAAGATCGCACCGCAGAACCGTTACGCCGGCGTCGCAAAACAGGGCCGTAACGGCCAGCAGTACCGGAGCATTGCAGTTCGCGCCCGCCCCGTGGGTCAGGATGATTCCCCGTTCTGCACGGCCGTCGGGACGATGCAGAAAGCCGCGAACGCCTTCTTTCTCAAACGCAACGCCATCGGTTGGTTCGGACGACACGGGATGCGCGCTCCTCAACGCACAGGGTTACTTCGCCTTGCGAGCCTTTGAGGCTGATGCCACCGCGACGGCGGGCTTCGCGCCGCCTTTCGGCTTGGACGCTACTTTCGGCTTTGAAGCTGGAACGGCGATGCCTGTCGCTTTACTCTGTGCGCTTGCAGGCGCCGCGCCACCTTCGGCGGCAATGCTCTTGCGCAAGGCGTCCATTATGCTCACGACATTTGTCGGTCGCGACGATTGTTCAGCGGCTTTTGCGGGTAGGCCGGCTTGCTTGGCGCGAATGAGTTCGACCACCGCGTCCTCGTAGCGGTCGTTAAATTCGTCGGGGAGAAAATGTCCCGCCTTACGCTGAATGATTACGTGGGCCATCTCTTTCATTTCGGCAGGCAATTTCAAGTCCGGAATTTCCTCAAAATAGGCGTCCTCCGCGCGCACCTCGTAACCAAATCGCAGGACGGTGCCGAGAAGGCCCTTGCCAAGCGGTTCAAGCATCACGATCCGCTCTCGCCTTGCAATCACGGCGCGACCAAGGCCCACAACCTTTTCGTCCTGCATAGCCTCTCGGATGACGGCAAAAGCTTCTTCGCCGACGCGCTCGTTAGGTGCGATGTAATATGGCGTCTCCAAATAGCGCGGGTCGACCTCTCCGCGCGGCACGAACTTCTCAATATCGATTGTGTGCGTGCTCTCGATCTGGATCGCGTCGAGCTCGCCATCGTCCATCAGGAGGAACTCGCTCTTGGAAATCGGATAGCCCTTCGCTTGGTCATCGGCCTCGACTACCTCGCCGGACTCAGCGTCGATAAACTGACGCTTGACCTTATTGCCCGTCTTTCGATTGATGGTGCTGAAAGACACCCGAGATGAGGAGCTAGACGCGGGATAAAGATTAACCGCGCATGAAACCAGCGACAGCTTCAGATAACCCTTCCAATTGGCTCGAGGCGCCATGATGATTACTCCACCAAGAAACACTACAAAGTAGGCCTAACCCAAATGAGTTTACACTATACCAACGCACTTCTAACTCTGGTCCAGGCTCATCCCTAGCATGTCGCTTCAAGATGCCAGAGTCTATATCCACGGGCGGCTCCGCCGGCTGACCAAGCGTCGCTTAGGCCGTCTCGCCGCTGCGGCCGGCGCCGTCATGACGCGTCGGGCAGCCACCGCGACGGTTATCGTGGTCGGTCATAGCGAAGCAAAAACGACCCTATCAGACACTGGCGACCTGCATTTTGCCTTTCGGCCCTTGGCTAAAGCAGAGTTTGTCTCGGAGCTCAGTTTCGGTCGAATGCTGGGATTTTATTCCCCCGGCCGCGAGGACGGACGCTTCTATGCCGTGGACCAGATAGCGAAGCATTCCGGTCTGTCAGAAACCCAAATAAAGTCTCTCGCGCTGTTCGATGTTCTCATTCCTCGTGGGGCGCTCTTTTCCTACGAGGATCTTATTCTGGCGCGCGTCATCGGGCGACTAGTCATTGGGGGCAAGAGTATAAGCAAGATTGTTGTGGCCGCCCTATCGCTAAGGGAGAGCGGGGGAAGCTTGAAGAGCACGAAGTTGTCGGAGGCGCCATGGGGGCAAATGCTGCAGGAAATCGATGGACGGCTTGCTGGTCTTGATGGGCAATTGCTCCTTCCCATCGATGGCGACGACGTCAGCGCCGACGAAGCTTTTGCACGAGGCGAAGGGAGCGAGTCGGAGGGCGACCTGACGGCGGCCCGACGTTGGTATGAGATCGCAGCGCGTTTAGACCGGTCGGACCCCGTCATTCCCTTCAATCTCGCCAATGTGCTCGACGCCATGGGGCTCGGAAACGAGGCCGCGATAGCGTACCGTCAAGCGATATCGCGGGACCCGCAATTCCCCGACGCCTGGTTCAATCTCGGAGTGCTCCAAGAGCGGGACGGGCGAACCGAGGAGGCGCTTGCGAGCTACGAAAAAGCGGCTTTGATTGATCAAGGCTACTTGGATGCCCAGCACAACGCGGCACTTTTGCTAATGCGGCTCCGGCGCTTTCCGGATGCAATATTATTATGGGACAAGATCGCGGCGAGTGCGTCAGCCGCCGCGGAAGAAGCCAAGCGCCTCGCACATCTTTGCCGACTGGAGCTGAAGCATGCCGGCCAGGAGAAATAGCGTTACGTGCGTCCATCTCTTTGGCGTCCAGGCGTGCATCACGCCCTGGTCATTTCCGTCTTGTAGTGCGACCGGCTTTGGCGTCTAGGTCCGACGCCATGCGCTGCTTAATTATGAAAAAATCGGCCCACGGATCATGTTTCAAATTCGCGAGCCGACGGCCGATGTTGCTCAGACGGTAGTGATCCGACTTCAACGCCTCCGACAATTCGTCCCATTCGAGAGGCGTGGAGATGGTGGCTCCAGCACGGGCTCTCGTCGAATACGCAGCGACCGCAGTGGCGCCTCGGCCGTTGCGGAGATAATCGATGAATATCCTGCCCCTACGCGCCGCCTTCGCCATGTTGGCGACGTAGTGGGCTGGGTTATCTGCAGCCATTCCTTCTGCAAACCTCTTGCAGGCGGCTTTGGCCGCGTCCCAATCCATCGTCGGAATAAGGGGCACAACGACATGAAGGCCTTTCCCGCCGGTCGTTTTGACGAAGCTCTCGACTCGTAAAGTCGACTTGAGACGCTCCCGCACCTCGCGTGCCGCTTCGATTACCTCACTCCATGAAACGCCGTCTCCAGGGTCGAGATCGAATGTCAGCCGATCGGGACGGTCTAAATCTTTGGTCGTGGAACCCCAAGGATGAATTTCAAGTACGTTGCCTTGGACAAGCGCCATCAGCCCTTCGATATCGTCGATGACAAGCATAGTTTCGGAGCCGCCGACCTGGACCCGGCGCACCGATTTGCTTAGGCCCGCCCATCCATGTTTGGCATAAAAGCAGTCAGCATCGATGCCGCCCGGGCAGCGAACAAGGCTCAATGGGCGGTTAGTCAGGTGCGGCATGATCCACCGGACGTTTTCCGCGCACCGCCCAACTCAGGAGAACGCCGTCGAACTGCAGACGAAGATCATAGTGCAGCCGCCGCGCATCGTGCTTGTGGACGACAAATCGAGAGCCTTTTTGAGTACCGAGGGCAGCCTTAGGCTCAACGGTGCGAGTGAAGTCCCGCTTTTCTCGGTATCGCTTCAGCCGTCCTGCTGCAGGGGTAGACTTCACTTTCGCCTCAGATCGCTCTTCTGGTGCCTAATCCTCTATCACGATTGGGCACGCGGGCGGAAAAGGCCAAACAGCTGGGTGAAAGCGGCAAGAAGAAAACCCATGCGGGAAATTCACGCAACAGTGAGCGCGCGCCCACGGCCGCCGATCACGTCGCCGGGACGGCGGGCAAGGATCGAACGACGATGACACGCGGACCGGCGGGATGGTCGCGGTCATCCATGACGCCAGACGGCAATCCGTTCGGCCATAGTCGAACGAGACAAAAACAGGTCCGCCATCGGCGCCGGCGTAGATGTTCATGGATCGCGCAGGGTCGAGGTCGCGATTCGCGCATCAATGAAGGTTTCGTCATCGAGAATGTCGGTAGCCAAGGGTTCGCCGTGCCGGCTCCACAGGCTTGCCCGCGCCTTCGCCTGCAGGCCGTCCAGCGTCAGCGCTTTTGTCGCCTCGATTCTTCTCGCGATCGCTGCCGTCGCCGCCCGCGCTGTTCTTGCAAGCGCGTCCGATTCGGGCGTCTTGAACCTCTTTGTCAAGATCAATGCGTTGACCTCGTAGGCCCATGCCACGTTCAATGCGTCGCGCTCTTTAAGAAGTCCGGCGTCCGGATGCTGCGGAGCTGAATTCACGGCGCCAGTCCGGCTATCGTTGCGCCTAGCATTCAGTCGCTCCATCCGCCGCAAGAAGGCGTCCGGGTTAACAGGCTGATGGTTCGAAGGCGGCAATTGCAGGGACGGCCGACCCTGAAAATCCGCCGCGACAGTAATGTTCGTCATAATAATACCCCTCTTGTTAACGTTGGTAGCTAAGTGTTACGGCAGTTTTACTGTAAGTCAACGCCACGTAAGACTCCAATGAAAGTAACGTAAATACTTTCACTTGATGAAAGTAAACATTTATCAAGGTCAATTATTAAAATCCATTTGTAGCCATCGGAGAGGATATTTATTTAGACGTTGGAGAGGCCAGCGACGACGTCCTTTGAACCCCCTTTGAAGCGTCAGCGCACGTTTCGCTCGGGTGTCGGTGGCCGCTTAGTTTTGGGCGACCTATCGGTCTCAACCGCAACTTGAATTTTCGAATAATCGGGACCACCCGCCATTTCCTGAAATCTGGGCTGCCGATCGCTCAATGCCATCCCGTAATTCCGCTTGGAGATTTGGCGACCGGGAACTGGGACATGACAAACGATCTGCTGGAGACGATTCCGTTGCTTGCGGTTCTGGCCGAAGCGGGAGCGTTGATCTGGGCGTTTGCGCGCAGGAACGTCAATGGCGTCGTCCTGGTCAACGCGCTCGGCGCCGCCGCCCTTTTGCTGCTCGTCGTGCCGCATCTCGGCGCTTCCATCCGGTTCGTAGACATCTTTCTGCTGTTGCAGCTTATGACGCTGGCCTTCGCGCTCGCGACCTTGATGACGAGCCTTTCCTATGTCGCCTATCCGGTCTTTCGCCCCTGGGTGGTGTGGACCGAGTTTTCTGTCATGGCTGGCCTCAGCGCGGCCTTTCTGGCCTTCATCTTCGCCCTCAGGATCGCGCGGCTGATCTGATTGTGTTTGGACGCCTGTCTTAGGCAAAAGCCTTGCGCAGCCATTGCAGAATGGCCAAACTCGCGCGCAGAATCCCTCGCCGACAGAAATCGTCCGCGCGCATCATCGCAGGCAACTGCGCAAACCAGAGTTCCCCCATGACACAATCGGCGATCTTGACGGCCACCGACGACGCGCCGCCTATCGATCTGCGCAACTTCCTCTGGGTGGCTTTCGCTCTGGCAGCGCTGGCCGCCGCGATTGCGATCGACAATGTCTGGCTGCTCAACTTCTTTCACGTCATGGCCGGCGTGCTATGGACCGGCATCGACCTGTTCATGGGCTTCGTCGTCGGGCCGATCCTGCGCAGCGCCCCTTTCCTCGCGCGACGCGCCATCGTGATCCGACTGATGCCAAAAACGCTGTTCCTGTTGCCGACGCTCGCCATCATCACCGGCACTGCCGGCTGGTTCCATGCGCGCCAGATCGGGCTTCTGGACGTCCCTTATCCCGCCTATTGGTGGGTGTTCGCCGCGCTCGTCATCGTCGCCGTGCTGACCGTACAGGGCTTTGCGGTGCTGCTTCCAACCAACCTCATGGTCTATCTCGAGATGCGCAAAGCCAATCCGGATGGTGCGCGCATCGGCCGGCTGATGCGACGCTATGTCTATGCCGTCGCGTTCCAAGGGATGCTGCAGGTCGCCATCATCGTCGTGATGGCGCGCTTCGTGACGGGGCTCTGACAGCGCTATGCAGAATCTATTGTTCCTCCAGTCGTTATGGGCGATGGAGTTTCGCCACGCCGACGGCGTCGAGCGCTCTCTTGAGCAGAATATCGAGATGATCGTCGGGGCCGGCTATGACGGCGTCAGCATGAGCTTCACGGATGCCGCGCTCGCGCGGCGCGCAGGCGCGCTGTTGAGGGCGAGCGGCAAGGTCATCGAGGCCCAGTGCTTCCCCCAGACGGTCGAGGATCTCAAGCCCGCGCTGGAGCTTGCCAGCGCGGTCGGCGTCCATCACCTCGATATTCAGGCCGACATCCGCCCGCGCCGTTTGCACGATTGCATTCCCCTCATCGAGGGCTGGCGCCGGCTCGCCGACGAGGTCGACTTTCCCATCTATTTCGAGACGCATCGCGACCGCATGACGACGGACCTCTATTTCACGCTCGACCTCATCGAATGCTTTCCCGACCTCAAGCTTTTGGGCGATCTCTCGCATTTCCTGGTCGGGCGCGAGTTCGCGACGCCGATCTCGGACGAGAACCACGCCTATATGCGCCGCATCCTGGACAATTGCTGGGCCTTTCACGGGCGCGTCGCGAGCCGAGAACAGGTACAGGTCGAGATTTCGTTTCCCCACCATAAGATGTGGCTCGATATATTCCTCGGCTGGTGGGAATACGGAATTTCGAGTTGGCGCCGGCGCGCAGGCCCCGACGATTCGCTCGCTTTCGTCTGCGAGCTTGGCCCCAAGCCCTATGCGATCACCGGTCGGGACGGCAACGATACCACCGATCGCTGGCTGGAGGCGTTACTGTTGCGCGATCACGTGCGCGCTCTATGGGACGGGTTGGTAGGCGAGAGCGGCGACGTTGGGCCGATGTGACCGCCCATGTGGCGCGGATACCCGGCCGCTCCGTCACTGCGCCTTGGCCAGCCTCGCTGCGCGCTGCGGCTTCTTGACCGTCCGCTCTTTCTTCTGGCGTCGCCGCGCCACGGCGAGCACAAGCGACATGCCGACCGCCATGGTCGCGGCAAGCGAGCGAAAGCCGCCGAAATCCGATTCATTGATCTCGATCCAGGCTCGCGACAGCGGCGCGAGCGGACTTAAGGGACTGTCGGTGATGGCGAGCACCCCCGCGCCCTTCTGCCGCGCGCTGGCCACCAACGCCGGGGTGATTGAATTATAGGGGCTGAAGCTGATCGCGAAGACGACGTCGCGCGTCGAGGCAAAGCCGATCTGTTCGAAGGCGGTCGAGCCGACATTGTCGACGAGGCTATTCTTGACGCCGAGTTGGGAGAGCGCGAGCGCCATATAGACTGTCACCGGGAACGCCCGCTTGCTGCCGACGAGATAGATGGTTTCCGCACCCGCCAATAGCGTCGCGATCTCCGCGAATTTCGGAAGATCGATCTTGTCTGGAACGCGCGTCAACGAGGCGACGGAGGCTTTGACGAGGCCAGCGACAAGACGGAAATCGGGGTTGCTCGATGCGGCCGGCGCGGCAGCGCCGGCGTCGCGATCGCGCGCCTCGGGCCAGTTGATCTTGACGTAGTCCTTGAAAATCTCCTGCAGATCGGAAAAGCCCGGAAAGCCAAGGCTTTGCGCGAAACGCACGAGCGCGGACGGCTGCACGCCGGCGTCCTGGGCGATTTCGACGACGGTGCCGAGCGCAATATCGCTCGGATTCTGCGACAGATAGATCGCAACCTGCCGCAACCGCTTGGGCAGGCGCACCGATCCGGAGGACAGGACGGCCCGCAACTCCTCGTAGCTGCCCGGGCGCCGATAGCCGAGCGCCGAGTGAACGTTCTCGGAAGCGTCATCCTCCGACAAGCCGACCTCCCCATTCCGCCCGTTTCTGCGGCTTGCGGCACAAAAGCAAGCTACACCCTTCGCTACGAAATAGAAATTTTATTTTATATTTGACAAGTAGAACGCCTGTGCCATTTTGTGCAGCGAAAACGATTTAGGTCCCAAACGGATCATCAAGCCGGAAGGGCCGTGGGAGGGAGCGGCATGAAAACGATCAAGGGACCCGGATTGTTTCTGGCCCAGTTCGCCCAAGATTCCGCTCCGCATAATACGCTCGAAAATATCGCCCGCTGGGCCAAGGGATACGGCTACAAAGGCATCCAGATTCCGACCTGGGACAAGCGTCTGTTCGATCTCGACAAGGCCGCCGAGAGCACGACCTACTGTGACGAAATAAGGGGCAAGCTCGCCGATATCGGCATCGCGATCACCGAACTTTCCACCCATTTCCAGGGCCAGATGGTCTCCGTCCATCCCGCCTATGACCTGATGTTCGATGGCCAGGCGCCCCAGCACGTGCGCGGCGATAGCGAGAAACGGCGCCATTGGGCTGCCGATCAGGTCAAGAAAGCCGCCGGCGTTTCAAAGCGGCTTGGACTCACCGAACATGTAACATTCTCCGGTTCTCTCGCTTGGCCGTTCTTCTACCCCTATCCGCAGCGCCCCGCCGGCCTCATTGAGGAGTGCTTCGACGAACAGGCGCGCCGCTGGAGGCCGATTCTCGACGCTTACGATGCGGCCGGAGTCGATCTGTGCTTCGAGATCCACCCGACCGAGGACCTGTTCGACGGCGACACATTCGAAATGTTCCTCGAGCGCGTCGGCAATCATCCGCGCTGCCACATCAACTATGACGCGAGCCATTTCATCAAGCAGGGCATGGACTATCTCGGCTTTATCGACGCCTATCACGAGCGCATCAAGATGTTTCACGTCAAGGACGCCGAGTTCAATCCCACTGCCAAACAGGGCGTCTACGGCGGCTATCAGGGCTGGCTAAAACGCGCCGCGCGCGATCGCTCGCTCGGCCATGGCCAGGTCGATTTCAAAGGCGTGTTCTCACGCTTGGCCGAGTATGATTTTGCCGGCTGGGCCGTTTACGAATGGGAATGCTGCCTGGAACATCCGGAGGTGGCCGCTCGCAATGGCGCCAAATTCATCGCCGATCACATCATCGAAGTGACTGACCGCGTGTTCGACGATTTCGCGGCGACCCATGCTGATCCCGCCGTCAACCGCGCCCTTCTGGGCATGAAGGCTTAAAGCGCAATGGTCTATGCGACAACCGACGGTATGCGGGGAGAAAAACGCATCCGCTACGGCATGGTTGGAGGCGGCCGCGGCGCCTTTATCGGCGCCGTGCACCGTTTCGCCGCACGCCTCGACGATCTCTATGTGCTGGTCGCCGGCGCCTTATCGGCCAACGAGGAGAACGCGCGCCTGTCAGGTCTCGATCTTGATCTTGCGCCCCATCGCATCTATGCGAACTTCGAGGAGATGGCGAGCCGCGAGGCGGAGCGGCCCGACGGCATTGAAGCGGTCGTCATCGTCACACCCAACCATTTGCATTATTCCGTCGCCAAAGCGTTCCTGGCCGCCGGAATCGACATCATCTGCGACAAGCCATTGTCGGCGACCATGGCGGAGGCTTACGAGCTCATTGAGCTTGCCGACAAGAGCGGCCTCGTTTTCGCCGTCACGCTAAACAATACCGGCTACGCCATGGTGCGGCAGGCCAAGGAAATGATCGCGGCCGGCGAATTGGGGGAGCTGCGCGTCATTCACGCCGCTTATATCCAGGATTGGCTGACCTTGCCTATCGATGCGCAGGGCCAGAAGCAGGCGGAATGGCGCACCGACCCCGATCGCGCAGGCGCGTCGGCATGCCTTGCCGATATCGGCGTTCACGCCCACAATCTGGCCGCTTTCGTAACGGGCCTGCAGTTGACGGAAGTCTCGGCCGATCTGACGACCTTCGTTACCGGTCGCCGGCTCGACGACAACGCGCATGTCCTCCTGCGCTATAAAGGCGGCGCCAGGGGCGTGCTGACCGCGAGCCAGGTTGCGCCGGGCAATTACAACGAGCTGTCCCTCAAGGTTTACGGCGCCGAAGGCGGCATCGAATGGCATGGAGAGAGCCCCGAACATCTTAAATTCACGCCTTTTGGCGAGCCGACGCGGCTGCTGGTTCGCGGCGGTGCGGGAAATACAGCCGAGGCGGCGCGCGCCTCACGCATGCCGGCCGGTCATCCCGAAGGTTATGTCGAAGGCTTCGCTAATCTTTACCGCGACGCGAGCAAGCTTATCCGGGCGAGGCGCACGGGCGTCGCGCCCGACCGAGCCGCGCTGTCTTCGGTTCCCACTGTTATCGACGGCGCGAAAGGCATACGCTTCGTTGAGGCCGCCGTGCAATCGAGCCGCACGGACGGGCGATGGACGCCAGCGACACTCCGAGAGGATTAACGTTGAGGCTCCGTCGCGTAATATTCAGGCTCACATAAAACCCTAAGGGAGGATTTCATGAAACGTCTCGAAAAACTCGGATATTTTTCGTTGCTGTCCGTCGTTTCCGCGACGGCGCTGGCGAGCGGTGCATTGGGCGCCGATAAATTCGTGGTCGGGGTCTCCAACACGCTGATCGGCAACGGCTGGCGCGAAGAGATGATCTGCTCAATCAAAGCCCAAGCGGAAGCTTCCGGCGTCGTCTCCAAAGTAATCGTCGCCAATCGCAATGGCGGACCGGCCGAACAGATCGCCGATCTGCGCAATCTCATTTCGGCCGGCGTCAACGCGATCATCCTCAATCCCTCCGATCGCGAAGCGCTCAATTCGGTCATCAAGCAGGCCGCCGACAAGGGCATTGTCGTTGTCGCCGTCGATCAGGCGGTTTCGGCGCCCGAAGCCTATGTGCTGTCGAACGATCAGGTCGCTTACGGCAAGGCCGGCGCCACCTGGCTGTTCAAGCAATTGGGCGGCAAGGGCAGCGTCGTCGAAATGCGCGGCATCGACGGCGTGCCGGCCGACGCCGACCGCCACGAAGGCTTCACGCAGGCGCTCAAGGACTATCCCGACATCAAGGTCACGTCCTCCGTGTTCACGGGCTGGGCCCTAAACAAGACGGCGCAAGCGACCAAGGATCTGCTCGCCTCAGGCAAGCCGATCGACGGCATTTGGACGTCGGGCATCGATTCGACCGTCGTCGACGCCTATAAGACCGCCCAGAAGCCGTTCGTACCGGTGGTCGGCGCCGACAATAACGGTTTCGTTGGGCAACTTATCGATCTCAAAGGTTCAGGCTTCACGGGCGCGGCCGTCACCAACCCGCCATCCGTCGGCGGCGCGGGCCTCGCGGTCGCTCTCGATGTGCTGCAGAAGAAGGACCATCCGCATGTGATCAAGATCACGCCGGAAGTCTGGGACAATACGAGCGACGCCAATATCGCCAATCTAAGGAAGTCTTATGACGCCAAGCTCGATCCCTTCTACGGCGTCGCCTTCGAAGTGAAGCCGTATACGACCTACACAATGGCGCAGATCCTGGCCTGCAAGGGCCCTTGATGCTGGGCAGGTCGCTTTAAGAACGACAACTTGGCGGCGTACCCTCCGGAACGCCGCCTCCCGACTTTCGACGTCATCGCTGCTTCTCATCCAACCTAGCTAACGTGGGGCCACCTTCTCTAGTGATGCGGGAGAAGGCGTCATGCGCAGCATGACGGATGAGGAGCGGCGCTGACCTCTGAAATTACGGGGGTTGCACATCCCCTCCGACCCACCGACAGAATGGCCCAGTCGTGGAATGAATGACACTTCCTCTCTACTCGATATAAGCGACATCGCGAAGAGCTTCGGGTCTGTCGTCGCGCTTCGCGCCGCCTCGCTGAAGGTTCGCGCCGGCGAGGTTCACGCACTGATGGGAGCGAACGGCGCGGGCAAGAGTACGCTCGTCAAAGTCATGACCGGCGTTTTCCCGTCCGACGCCGGAACAATCGTTCTCGACGGCGTGGCGCGCAGCTTTCGCTCGCCGGCCGAAGCGCGAAAGGCCGGCATCGTCTCCGTCTATCAGGATCCCGCTCTCGTTCCCGACCTGACCGTCGCGCAGAACTTGCGGCTCGCCAAGGTTCGCGTGGACGAAGTGGTGCGCTGGCTGGCCGAACTCGGGATCGACCATCTCGATCTGCGCGCCTTCATCCGCGACCTTCCCTATCCGATCCTGCGCCTGATCGACCTGGCGCGCGCACTGGCTTCCGAACCAAGGCTGCTTCTGCTCGACGAAATCACCGCCGCTTTGTCGGCGGACCTTGCCGAGAAAGTGTTCCAGATGGTTCGCCGTCGGCGCGAACGAGGCCATTCCGTCATTTTCATCTCGCATCGCATGGCCGAAGTCGCGGCTCTATGCGACCGGGCGACAGTGCTGCGCGACGGGGTCACCGTTGGCGTGACCGACACGGCCCATGGCAGCGACGAGCGCATCGTCACGCTGATGCTAGGAACGGAAATCGCCAAAGCCATTCCGAAATCTTTGCGCGAGAAGACTGATCCGGCGCCCGCCGGCCAGGCGGCGCTGGAGGTCAAAAATTTGCGCTGCGGTCATTTGCTCCACGATGTTTCTTTGAGCCTTCAGCCGGGCGAAGTGCTTGGCGTTGCGGCGCTCGAAGGGCAGGGCCACGAGGAGTTGTTCGATTGCATCGCGGGCGTGCGCCGCTTCGACGCCGGCGTCCTCCTTGCGCAAGGGAGGGAACTGCGGCCTCGCCATCCCGCCGATTCGATCGCCGCCGGTCTGGTTCTCGTTCCCGCCAATCGCCTGCAAGCGCTACTGCAGCAGCGCTCGATTCGCGAAAATGTCGCGTTGCCGATGTTTCGCCAGCTTCGCTCCTGGGGGCCTGTTGCGATGAAATCGGAGCGCTCGCGTGTCGAATCGGCAGTCAGACGTCTGCAAATCGACACGAGAGCCGAGTCTGAACTGCGCCGATTGAGCGGCGGCAATCAGCAAAAGGTCGTCATCGCGCGTTGGCTGGCGAGCGGGTTCAAAACGTTGTTGTGTTTCGATCCGACGCGCGGGATCGATGTGGGCACCAAGCGGCAGATCTACGCGCTGGTTCGCGAACTGGCCGCGGCGGGAGCCGCCGTCCTGCTGTTCACCTCGGAACTGGCGGAGATTCCGCTCGCATGCGATCGCGCGATCGTGCTGTTCGGCGGGCGCGTCGTTGCCGAACTGCCGGCCAATGAGGCCGATGAGGCGACGCTGCTGCGCGCCGCCCACGGTCTCGTCTCCAGCGTCGGGGCTTACGCGTGACCGTTCCGCCCGACGCCGGCGCCGCGAGCCTCGAACCGCCCGTCGGCTTTACGCTCCAGCTTCGACAATTCGTGCGCCGCCACGTTGCCCTGGTGGGGATGCCGGCGCTATTAGTGATCGCGCTTACCTTTACCGTAACGATCCATCCCGACTTCGGCTCGTTCGACGTGCAATCCCTTGCTCTGGGCGCGCTGCCGCTTGCGATGGCGGCGGCGGCGCAGGCGATCGTCGTGCTGTCTGGCGGCATCGATCTTTCCGTCGGCTCGGTAATGGCGGTCTCCAATGTGCTGGCCGCCAGCACAATGCAGCATGCGAGCTTCCCGCAATCGCTGTGGCTCGCCCTGTTGATCCTCGTCGCCGGCGCCCTTCAGGGCGCCGCCAACGGCATTATCGTCGTCATCTCGCGCATCCCCGATGTCGTCGTCACGCTGACGACCGGCTTCATTTGGGGCGGCGTCGCACTGCTGATCCTGGAGAAGCCTGGTGGCGGCGCCCCGCCGCAATTTCTGGACCTTGCCGCCGGCTCGCTGATCTCGCCCTGGGTTCCCAACGCGCTGATCCTGCTGGTGGCCGCGGTCGCCGTCATCTGGCTGCCGGTCAGCCGCAGCCGGCTCGGCCTCCTTATCTATGCGGTGGGTAGCGACCGCATCGCCGCCTTTCGCAGCGGCGTCGGCGTCCAGAGCACACGCATCCTCGCCTATATTGTCGGCGGCCTGTTCAGCGCGATTGGCGGGCTTGCGTTGACCATGACGACGGGAATCGGCGCGCCGCTGGCCGGGACCTATTACACGTTGAGCAGCGTGGCGGCGATCGTCATCGGCGGCGTCCGGCTCAGCGGCGGCAGGGGCGGATTGATCGGACCGGTCATCGCGGCTCTGCTACTGACTTTAATTCCTACCGACCTCATCTTCCTCGACATCGATCCAAACTACGGGCAGGTGATCCAGGGCACGCTGATTGTTTTCGTCGTGATGATCGGCGGCTTCGTATCCGTCCTGCAGAGCCGCAAATGAACAGCCCTGTCAAAGACGTGAGCCAAACCACGGGCCTAAGTTGGGGTTGGCGCGCGATTCTGCCGCTCCTGCGCCAGAATACGATAGTCGTTCTGATCCTGCTGCTGATCGCCTTCGTCGTCGGTATCGAACTGGCGCGACCGGGAACCGTCAATTCCGTCTGGCTGTCGAACACGCTATTGTTTGCCGCGCCGCTTGGAATTCTGGCGGCGGGCCAGACGCTCGTCATGCTGACCGGCGGCATCGATCTATCGGTGGCCGCTATCGCCACCGGTTCCGCGTATATCCTTGCGACCAGCGCTTCGCTGGGCAGCGTCGCAGCGGTGCTGCTGGGTCTTTCGATCGGAATCGTGGTCGGATTCATCAATGGCGTGGGAATCGGGCTGCTCGGCGTCCAGCCGCTTGTGATGACGCTGGGTACCGGGCTGATGACGGGTGGCGTGCTGACGGTCTACAGCCAACAGATGCTGGCGAGCGAGCCGCGCGTGCCTGATTTCATCCAGGCTTTGGGCTCGGGAAAAATATTGGGCGTCGTCCCGCTTGATCTGTTTCTGTGGGCGCCTATCGCGTTCCTGATGGTCTTCGGGCTCGCCCGATCGGGCTTCGGACGTCTTCTCTATGCGGTGGGCGATAATCGCGAAGCGTGCAAGCTCGCCGGCGTTCGCGTTTGGCAGGTGCTGCTCGTCGACTATATCCTGTGCGGCCTGTTCGCCGCGATCGCTGGCCTCGTGCTGGTCGGCGGCACCAATGCGGCTGACCTCAGCCTCGCCGATGTCTATCTCTTGCCCTCCGTGGCGGCCGTCATCATCGGCGGCACTTCGATCTTCGGCGGGCGCGGCGGCTATGCCGGCAGCATTGTCGGCGCGCTGATCCTTACCGTGCTCAACAGCCTCCTCACGCTGTTGGACACATCCGAGCCCATCAAGCAAATCCTTTACGGGGCGATTATTCTGCTGCTGGCGGCGGTCTACGCGCGGCTGACGGATTGAGGGAACCGAACATGCGGCGGCTCGGCGCGGCGACCCTCGGGCGAGCGAACCAAGGCGTTCGCCGTCCCGCTTTCGATCCGAGTCGGATCGGCGTGGGCATGGCGCATATCGGCGTTGGCGCCTTTCATCGCTGCCATCAGGCCGAATATACCGACGACATGCTCGAAGCACGCGGCGGCGATTGGGGCGTCGTGGGCGTCAATTTGCGCGCGCCGCGTCTTGCCGCCTCGCTCGGCGTCCAGGACGGTCTCTATGTGCGCCGGTTGCGCGACGAGTCGGGCGTTGACGATCACCGCATCCTCGGTTGTCTGCGCGAGGTAATCGATGCGCAAGAAAATGTCGCGCCGGCCATCGCCGCCTTGGCCGACCCGCGCATCAAGGTGGTCACGCTGACGATCACCGAGAAGGGCTATTGCCACATTCCCTCGACCGGCGCGCTGGATGAAAGGCATCCAGACGTGCGCCACGATCTGCAAAGCCTGGTCGCGCCGCGCTCGGCTCCGGGCGTCCTCGTCGCCTCGCTCGAGAGACGGCGTCAGGCGGGCGCGCCAGGCCTCACCTTGCTGAGCTGCGACAACATTCCCGCCAACGGCACCATTCTGCGCGGCGTCGTCGGCGACCTCGCGCGCGCCCATTCGCTGGCGCTCGCGCAATGGATCCACGATTGCGTGACCTTTCCTTCCTCGATGGTCGATCGCATCGCCCCGGCGACGACCGAGGCCGATATGGCCGAGATCGGCGCTGTGCTGGGTCTGTCCGATGAGGCTTGCGTCGTCGGCGAGCCGTTTCGCCAGTGGGTGATCGAAGATCGCTTTGTCGCGGGGCGCCCGCCTTGGGACGCAGCGGGCGCAGAGCTCGTGAGCGATGTATCGGCTTATGAATTCATCAAGATGCGCGTGCTTAACGGCGCGCAATCGGCGCTCTGTTATCTCGGAGCGTTGGCGGGGCTCGAATTCACGTTTGAGGATATCCGCGATCCCGTGTTGGAGGGCTTTGCGCGGCGAATGCTGGAGGAGGAGACCGCGCCGACGCTGCCCTTCGCGCCGGGCATGGAGCCTGGCGCCTATATTGACCTTTCGTTGCGGCGGCTGCGCAATCCCAGCATTCGCCATCGCAATCATCAGATCGCCACCGACGGCTCGCAAAAAATCATCCAGCGGTTGCTGAACCCGTTGCGCGACCGTCTCCACGCGGGCGCCTCGATCGAGCGCCTCGCCTGCGCGGTCGCCGGCTTCATCGCCTATCTCGCCGCGGGTTCCCCTCCGTTCGGTGCGCGCTGGGCGCCCTCCGACCCCTTCGCCGGCGCTGTCGGCGCGATCGCCGAGGAAACGGGGGGCGATCTGCGCGCCCTGGTCGCGCGAACGATGGCGCTCGCGGCGATCTTCGGAACCGACCTGCCGCTCAGGCCGGAGTTTGTGGCGACGATGGCGCGGCATTTGGCTGGGCTGTTATCGGACAACCCGGTGGCGTATCTCGCCGATTTGTGAGCCCTCTGCGGCGCTGGCGTCGCTCGCCCTACAAACCCTGCGCCCGCAGCTTGCTGTCGAGAAATTTCTTGGCGCGCGGAACGTCGCTCTCGTCAAGATGCTCGATGATGATGGGAATGTTGGGGTGATGTTCGGAAAGCCGCTTCAAATAATGATCGTAGTTGAGCGACCCAAGGCCGGGCGCCGGCAGCTCGATCTGGCCGACGCCGCGGAAAGTGTGCCCCTCGGAAGCGCCTTCGAACAAGTCGGCATGTTTTTCGGAAGTATCCGCGCCCGCCAGCTTCACATCCTTGGCGTGCGCGATTCGGATCTTGCCGGAGAGCGCGTTGAACACCTTGTCCAGCGTGCCGTTCATGTCGTCGATATTATGCGCCTCGAAATAATTGGTCGGGTCCATCAGCAGGCCGAGCGAGGAATGATTGATCTCAGCAAACATCCGCAGCGTCTCGTCGACGGAGCCGACGACATTGTTCACATAAGTCTCGAGCAGGAATATCGCCCCATGGTCATAGGCGATCTGGACGAGTTCGCGGATAACGTTTGCGCAATCCTCGAAGCCTTCCTCGGTGCGGTTCTTGGGATGGCTGACCCAGTCGCTGTCCTCGGCGAACGTGCCGGTCTCGGAAATGACGTACGGGCTGCCTAGGTCGCGCGCATGGCGCAGGATCGTCTTGAGGTGATGCAGCCTCCTCTTGCGCTCCGCCCGATCGGGATGGACGAGGTTGGTGTAGCCCGATACGCACGAGATCGGCAGGTCATAGTCGCGGAAAGTGTCGCGAATGGTACGACATTTGTCCTTGGTGATCGCCTCAGTCGATAGGTCGATGTCTTTGAACGCGAGATCGAGCTGGACGGTCGTCATGCCCAGCGCTCGAATCTTTTTTGCCGTTTCTTGCAGTCCATAGGGGTAATAGCCGGTGAAGATGCCGACATTCATCATTGGCGTCGCCTCCTTTTCCTCGTGTTCTTCAAATGTTGAATTCGGACAATGCCACTGATCTATTCTGCGCGATCGAGCGATAGCCCGCCTCGACTAAAGCCATCGTCTTCAAATTGTCTGCGCCGTTAAGCTCGGGCGTTTCGCCCTTATCCACAGCATGTTGCAACTGCTCCATGACGCCCACGAAAGCGCCGGGAAACCACATGGTCGTCCAACTTGGCTGGGTCCATTCGCCCCCGGTCGACTGGGCCGCATAACGCAAGGTCGAAGGACTCCCCTTCGGATAATCCGGCCACCCGATCGAACCGATCGCAAGGCCTTTCGAGCCCTCCACCCGCCACTTGATATAGATATCCGACCCGCCGCCCTCCCTCGCCGGTCCCGCCCACACATCCTCCATCGATACGGCGAGCAATCCACCGGCAAACCGCAGGGTCGACACCGTGATGCCGTCGGTATGAGCGAAACGCGTGCGCGGATCGGTCCTTGCGATTGTGTTGATGCTCTCAGGATCCCCGAACAGGAAGCGCAAGACGTCGAGATGGTGGATCGACATATTGAGCAGGGTCAGTCGATCGTAGCTCTTGAGAAAGGGCTGCCAGTGCGGGATCGCCCGCATTTCAATGGTGGCCAGCACCGGCTCTCCCAGATCGCCGCGCTCCAGCAATTGCTTGAGCACACGGATCGACTGATCGAAACGCATGTTCTGGTTAACCGACAGGATTTTGCCTGTCGCTTTAGCCTCTGCGACAAGCGCGCGAGCGGTGTCGAAATTCATCGCGATCGGCTTTTGCGCGAGGATTGCTTTGATGTGAGGTTGCTTCAGCGCATGGCGAATGAGATCCGGCTGTTGGTCGGGCGGGAACGCAATGTCGAGAATTTCGACCTGCGCGTCCTCGATCAACGCTTGGGGATTTTCGTGCACAGTTGGGATATTCCAGCGCGCCGCAACTTCTGCGGCTTTTGCTTTGGTGCGCGACGCGATGGCGACAGCGGGGAAGCCGGCGGCGGCATAGGCGGCCAGATGTACGTCGGCCATGATGAAGCCGGCGCCGATGCAGCCAATGCGGAAACGCCGGCATCTTATTGGCGCGTCGGGCGCAAAACCCAGACTGTCGGCCATTGCGTTCCTCCGAATAGGCGCCCGAATTAACCCAGGCTGTTTTGCATCGCGATCAGAATTTCCTTTGGCGCCGTCAGCTTCGCGAGCCGGGCACCCATTGCTCCTGATCAATCAGCGCTCCCGTCATCGGACCGGCGGCGTCGCTGAGCAGGAACAGAACCAGCCGCGCCACGTCGTCGACCTGGAACAGCTGACCAAACGGCTGCGTTGCGGCGGCCCTTTCGAGCCAGCCTTCGCCGTGACCGAGCGTGACCGCCTGCATCTGCCGTTCGCCGGGCGTGTCGGTCCAGCCCAGATTGATGCCGTTGACGCGGATGCGATCGAAGCGATGAGCGTTGGCGGCATTTTTGGTGAGCGTCGCCAACGCGCCTTTCGCCGCCGAATAGATCGCCAGGTCCGGGGCGCCGCAATGCGTGTTGGTGGACAGAATGTTGACGATCGAGCCGGGCGCGCGGCGCCGGCGCATATCGGCGATCGCGCCTTGCATCAGGAAGAATGGCGCGCGCGCATTGACTTGGAAAAGCCGCTCCCAGATCTCCAGATCGCCGTCGACGAAAGAGGCGCGGTCAGTTAGGGCGGCTGCATTGACAAGCCCATCGACGCGGCCAAATCGCTCGAGGCAGGCCGAGAGGATCGCGGAGGGCGCAATGGGATCAAGGAGATCGGCAACATGGATGGCGGCAGGCGCCCCCAGGGCCGCGACCTCCGCCGCGACCGATTTGGCGCCGTCGGGCTCGCGCCCAGTTATCAGAACGCCGCCCGCTCCCTGGCGCGCCGCCTCGAGCGCAATCTCGCGCCCGACGCCCTGCGTCGATCCCGTCACAAGGAAAATCCGTCCGGCTACGCTCATTGGCCGCTCATTTCGTTCGTTTCCCTCTTGAGGCCTATGCTGCGATGAGCGCGGCCGAGTATGACGTCCGGTGCAGCCGGCAGCATAAGCGACATAGCGACAAGTCGTGAATAGGCGCCGAACCGAAACTTGGCGTCAGAGTGGCGCGACGTGCTGGAAACCTGCGAATGCCGTGTCGACAAGGCCGCGGACGCCAACATTCACCGAGAATAAAGCGCCCGCGAGGGGTTGCGCGGCGAGCGCCACTTCGCTGAGGCCGGATCGCGCCGAGGTGATGAAGAGGGTCGAAAGATCTTCGCCGCCGAACGCGCAGCAAGTGATGCGCGAGCACGGCATCGGCACGATGCGATTGATCCGCCCGTCAGGGCTGTAACGAACCACGCGGGCGCCTTCCCACTCGGCATTCCACAGATATCCCTCCGCATCCACTGTCGAGCCGTCGGGAAAGCCGCCTTCAGGACCAAGCTCGGCGAATATTCGTCGGTTGGAGGCCGAGCCCTCGTCAGGATCGTAGTCGAATACGAAAATTTTCTTTAGCGGCGTGTCGGCAAAATACATGCGCCGCCCGTCCGGTGAGAACGCAATCGAATTGGAGATCTGGACATCGCCGAAAAGAATCCGCGGTTGCGATTTGCCGTCGTAGATCCAGACGTGACCGAGCGGCTGCCGGCTGGACGGCGCTTCGTCCATCGTGCCGAAGACGAATCGCCCTTGGCGGTCGAGCTTGCCATCGTTGAGGCGCGTGGTCGGCAAGTCCGGTTCGATCGCGGCAAGCGGCTCACACGATCCCGAGCGAAGGTCGAAACGAGCAAGGCCGCTCGCAAAGCCCGCGAGAATCGAGGCGCCGTTCAGCGGCGCGAAACAGCCAATACGCTCGGGCAAATCCAGCTTTTCGGTTTTTTGTAAGACGGGATCGAAAGACCAGAATGTCTTGCCCTCAATGTCGGTCCAGAGGATGCGGCCCTGCTTGGCGGACCAAACGATTCCCTCGCCGAGGGTGTTGGCGGCTTCGACCCTGGTGTGGACTTGTTCCATCATGGCGTTCCTGTCTGTCCGGTGCGTAAATGTCGCGGGCGCCATATTTATTTGGAATTTCCTTGCTTTGCACAGGAGAAATGATAGGGCGCGCGCCATCTGGGCAATGGGGCGGTCGACCTCCGATGGATGGGCCAGCGAACGGGCCGCCACTTCTCGCTTCGTCCCGTAAGGCTCGACAATGTCGCGCTTGCCACAAGCGTGATTCAAGTCACGCGAAAGAGGATTTCGGATGATGGAGGATACCGTGGGCAAAAGCCGGGGTTACTGGGGCCGATGGATCCTCGTAAACGGGGCGGTTGCGGCCTGGACGATCTATGGACTGGCGTCGGCGGTCGAGGCTATCAATCCAGCCGTCGCTTTCATGGATTATTTCCTGCTGGCGCTGTCGCTGGCCAGCCTGGCGGGCTCGGCATTCATGTATCTGTCCGCGAAGGAATGAGGGCGCCGGCGCGGCGGGCGCAGCGTCGGAAGAGGCCGCGATGTCCAGAATTCCGGCATGGGCGGCGGCGCGATCCCGGTCTCGATTAGCACGCCGCCCGCCATGGCTAGCCATTCGGCGAGGTTGCCCGCAGCCACATTGCGGACCTGGCCAGCCTCTCCGTCAGAAAATCCTGCATCAGCGGCCGGGGCTGGGCGCCAATCGCGTGGACGACAGTCACGCCGTCATCGGCGTCGCGATGGGCGACAAGAATGGCCTTGCGCTCGGCCGCTGGCGCCGTCGCGATCATGCCGAACAATTTGCCAAGCTGCTCGGTCGTGCCGATCATGCGCGAGAAGGCGACCGCGAAATTGGCCGCCTGTTGCGGGTTCTTCAACGCGATCTGGGCGTAGGTCGGTCAGAACGACTCGACCGTCGGCTTGCGGGCCGCGATTTACGCCTTCATGCCAGCGATACCGCTCGGCGCATGCGCCAGGACGGCCGCGCGCAGTTCGACATGCACCGCATGCGGCGGATTCGATATGTGCGTTCAAAACCGTCGCGCGACGCGCGACCACCCTCGTCCCACGGCATATGAAAGCATTCGTGCGCGGCTGCGAGAGGAGAAGGGACGGTTTACGCCGAGCGGTTATGTCAGCCGCATCTTCAACCGCATCTCACGAAACTGAACCCCTTGCAGGCGTCGCCGTCGCAATAGCGGTTTGACCCAACGACGAAGGTGTGCCCGGCGCGGAACGCGTTCCAGCTGAGCGCGTGCGAAAAACCCCTGGATTGGCAGAATTGATGAGCCGCGGGCCAGCCGCACCCTTGCGCCCAGACGGCGCACCAATCGAGAATCGCGCCACCCGCCTTGGGATAGGGAAAGCCGCTCCCTGGCAGGAACTGAACAGTCTCAATGGTCGCGCCCGGCGCGGTGATGACAGCGCGATCCAGCCCTATGGGCGCCGCCTGCGCGCTCGCTGCCGCGAGATAGCTAAGGCACGTCGCTGAACAGACCGCAATTTTGAATGATTTCATTTTGCCGCTCCTGTCCTCGAAACATCCATGGATTGCTTGCAAACGATTGTGCGCGGCGGCAATTCGAAGTCAAGGATACGCGGCGGCGCGGAACAATTCAATCCTAAGCATGGGGGAACATGCCGCCGGGCTCATCCGCGGCATGCAAGACGCGAATGACCGGCGCACGAATGGTTATTCGATGCTGCTCAATCGGCAGTCACTTTGTCGTCGTGGACGCGGATATTGCCGATCTTGCACCAGTCGACCGTGTATTGCTCTGTCTCTACATCCTTGTAGATGATGCGGAACAGCACGTTGCAGTCGCCCGCGTCGGACTTCCAATCCATCCCCAACGTTTCGCCCGGGGCGATGTTGACGCCGCTCCAGGTACTCCACTTGCCATCCTCGTAGGTTTCAAAGCCAGTGATGGCGTATTTCGACTCGTTGTGCATCTGAAATTTGTAGGAATCGGCCAAAGCGGGGCCGGCGACAAGCGCGCCGAACAGGCCAAGCGACGTCAAAAAACGATAGGACATTCAAATCTCCATAGCGGTAAGCCGCCGCCTCTACGACGGGAGGTACGAACCAAGCAACCCAAAGTGCTCTTTCCGGCGGGCAAGCAAAAGCGCCCAAGACAGGATATCCCGACCGAGGCGTCGCGCCTCAAAGCTCGAATGGCGCGCATGCCGGCCAGGGCGATTGCGCCGATCGAACCGGCAGGAGCCGGAGCGAAACCGAAGGCGGGTTCCTGATTCTTGTCTTCGGGCCTAGGCTTCGACCTTGACGCGCTCGACCGCCACGCCGGCCCTCGCAGGGCCGGCGCCGAGTGCGCGCTCCATCGCGCCGGCGTACCATTCGACAAATTGCATCACGCCGCCTTCGTGCAGCGGATTGTAAGGGCCTGGCTCGAAGACCGGCGAGGAGACGCCGCGCTGGTTTTCCTCGATGATGCGCTTGTCCTGATCGTTGGTGGCGTTCCAGACGCTGGTCAGTTCGCCCAGAGAATAGTCGACGCCCTCGACCGCGTCCTTGTGCACCAACCATTTGGTGGTGACCTGCGTCTGCATGGGCTCGAGCGGCAGCACGCGGAAGGTCACGGCGTGGTCGCCCAAAATATGGTTCCAGGTCGAGGGATAACTGAACAGCATCATCGAGCCGATATTGGGCTCTGCGACGCTGTCGCTGAGCGGCCGACGCACCGCCGCCTTGCCTGACATCGTGTAGCTGACTGCGTCACGCAGCAAGGGGATGCGCGTGATGCGATATCGGCCGTCGCTGGATATTTCGAAGCGGCTCGGCAAGCCGAGCGCTTCGCAATGGGCCCAGTGAGCCGCGATCAGCGGATCGTTCATCGCGCCCTCCACCCCGGTCATCGTCGGAGCTTCGGGATAGGTGCGGCAGAGTTCGGGATGATTGGGGGCGCAATGATAGCATTCGCGGTTGTTTTCCCAGACCAACTTCCAATTGCCGGCCTCGACGATCGCGCTTTCGAAGGCGACCTTGGCGTCGCCCAAACGGTGCGGCGCTAGATACGGCTCGATCTTGTCTCGAAAAGTCGCCAGATCGGGCGCCTTCGGGGCCAGGCATAGCCAGATATAGCCGGCGATGCTTTCGCAATGGACGGGCTTGAGGCCGTATTGTTTCGCGTCGAAGCTCTTGCCCATGTCGCGGGCGAATAGCAGCCGGCCGTCGAGATCGTAGCTCCAGTTGTGATAGGGACAGACGAGCCGGACAACAGAGCCCTTGGTGGTTGAACAAATACGCGAGCCGCGATGGCGGCAGGAATTGTGAAAGGCGCGGACCGCGCCGTCGCGCGCGCGCACGACGATAATTGGGTAGTCGCCGATCTGCAGAGTGATAAAATCGCCGGGCTGCTTGAGTTCGCAATCATGGCCGACGAACAGCCATTCGCGATAGAACAACGTCTCGAGCTCGACCTGATAAAACGCTGGGTCGGTATAGAACCTGCGCGGCAAAGTGTGCCCGCGCCGCCGTTTGTCGAGGTCGTGGAGCAATTCGGACTGTGCGTTCATATCTCTATCCAAAAGACGATTCGCGAAATATCGCAACGCGCGCCGCACACGGCCTCCCAACCCGCCGCGCCGCCATCTTCGCATTAGATCATGCCGAATCGCGACTTGCTAGAGCGCCGCTCAACGAATTTGTCGGTGGCCGCAAAGGCGCGTTCGATGGGCCGCGGGTTCCGATCGCGCGCCCTCTTGCCCAAGCGCCGCCAATCGGCCTATCTGCGGCGCAGCCAAACCAGGGAGTCTGGCGTGAAACCCTATCGTATCGCCATCATCGGCATCGGCAAGATTACACAAGATCAGCATTTGCCGGTCATCGCCAAGGACCAGCGCTTTGAACTGGCGGCTCTCGTCAGCCAACGGGGCCTGCGGCAGGCAGGCGTCCCGACCTTTCGCACGCCGGCCGAACTCTATACTGCCTTACCCGATCTCGATGTCGTGGCGATCTGCACGCCACCCAGCGTGCGCCACGGAATCGCGCGCGAGGCGCTGGATGCGGGCAAGCATGTGCTGCTGGAAAAACCGCCGACGCCCACCATGGCCGAATTGAACGATCTGACCGCCTATGCCGCCGCCAAGGGCCGGGTGATCTTCGCGACCTGGCATTCGCAATATAACGCGGCCGTGGATGAGGCGAAGAAACGCCTGTCGGGGCGCAGGATACGCCATCTGGCGATCGAATGGAGAGAGGACGTTCGGCGTTGGCATCCGGGCCAGGAATGGATCTGGGACGCCGGCAATTTCGGTGTGTTCGATCCCGGCATCAACGCGCTATCGATCCTGACCAAGATACTGCCCGCGCCCGCTTTCGTCAAAAGCGCCGATCTGGCCTATCCCGCCAATCGCGATACTCCGATTGCCGCCTCGCTGGTTCTGACCTGCCTGGCGTCAGAAAGCGCGTCGAGCCGCATCACGGCGGAATTCGACTGGCGTCAGACGGGCGATCAGAGTTGGAACATCGATATTGCGACGGGCGAGGGAACCGCTCTGCGGCTGACCCATGGCGGCTCGAAGCTCTTCGTCGACGGCGCACTAATCCTTGAAGCGCCGATGGCCGAATATGAGGGCATCTATCGGCATTTCGCCGAATTGCTCGACGCCCGGCGCAGCGCGATGGACGCGGCACCCTTCCAACTTGTCTCCGATGCCTTTCTGGTCGGGCGGCGTAGCTCGACCGTGGCGTTCACATGGTAGCGCCCGATCATCAGACTACAATTTTTGTGGACTGAGGCGCGTTATTAAGGTCTAATATATAACAGCCCGCGAGAATGGAGGGTTCCATGGCCGCCAGCGACGCTGCCGAATTGATCCACCACGAAATCCGGTTGCCGAGCGGGCGGCGCCATCATTTCGTGACCGTCAGCTCCGGGGGACCGCGCATCGTCCTGCTGCATGGCTTTACCGATTCCTGGCGCACTTTCGAGTTGCTGTTCGCGCCCCTTGGCGCCAAATTTCACCTCTTCGCGCTCGATCAGCGCGGACACGGCGCCAGCGAGGCGGCGGACGACTATGCGACCGGCGATTTTTCCGCCGACGCCATATCTTTCATCGAATCCGTCGGTGGGGCGTCCGTACATCTCGTCGGCCATTCTCTGGGCTCGATCGTCGCCCAGCGCGTCGCGGAGCGACGGCCCGATTTGCTGGCGAGCCTCATCCTCATCAGCGCGGCGCCCAGCACGGGCGGCCATGCCGGCCTGTTGGAAATGCGCGGCGATCTTGCGGCTTTCGCCGATCATGTGCCGCGCGACTATGCCGCGGCCTTCCAGGCCAGCACCGCACATCAACCTCTCGCGCCCGCGCAACTCGATCTCTTCGTCGATGAGAGTATGAAGCTCAGCCTCGCGACGTGGCGGGGAACGGTCGAGGGCCTGCTGAGCGATACCGCTTTATCGACTCCAATCAAGGTTCCGACCCTATCGATCTGGGGCATTCGCGACGGTGTGTTCGACGCTTCCTCGCAAGAAGCGCTCGCATGCAAGATTCCGGGGCTTGCCGCCGCTCATTATGAAGAAATCGGCCATGCCCCGCATTGGGAAGCGCCCTCGCGCGTCGCCGCGGACATCGAAAAATTCATTCTCGCGCTCCCCGCCCGAGCTTAAGCACAAACGTCCGTCAGAGGAGCCCAGAATGGCCCGAGATCAGCAAGGACTGGATATTACCGGCGCGCCCGCTTCGGCCGCCGCGCTCGATCGCGCCGTAACCGATTACTACGCCTGGAGGGGCGATCCGATCGCTGTTCTGCAGGAGGCGGTCGACAACGACCCCGCCTTCAATCTAGGCGCCAGCGCGATCGCCTCACTGTTCCTGCTGAACGGCTTTCGCGGCGACAATCCGGCGGTGTCGAGGGCGATCCGCACCGCCGAGGCGGCGATCGGAGGCGCCTCGTCGCGCGAAAAGCGTCATCTGGAGGCCGCCAAGGCCTGGGCCGCCGGCCAGATCATCGGGGCGACCGACATCTGGGAGGACATACTCGTCGACCATCCGACCGACGCCCTTGCCCTGCGCTTTGCCCATGACAGCTATTTCTATCTCGGTCATTCCTTCTCCATCCGCGATTCGGTGGCGCGCGTATTGCCGGCATGGGGTCGCGAGAACCCGAACTACGGCTATGTGCTCGGCCAATATGCGTTCGGGTTGGAGGAGGCGGGCGAGCTTCGCCGCGCCGAGGAGGCCGGGCGCAGCGCGATCGCGCGCAACGCCGAAGACGGTTGGGCGGTGCACGCGATCGCCCATGTGCTGGAAACCGAGAGCCGGCAGCTCGAAGGCATCGGTTTTCTCAAGGCCTCGCGCCCGGCCTGGAGCAAGGCGCATGCGCTGTCCGTCCATAACGGCTGGCATCTGGCGCTCTATCTCATCGAGGAGGGGCGCTTTGCCGAAGTGCTCGCCGATTACGATTCTTACGTCGCGCCGAAAATCTCCGGCGATTCTCTGCTCGATCTCGTCGACGCTTCGGCGCTTTTGTGGCGCCTCGAACTTGCCGGCGCTGAGGTCGGCGAGCGTTGGGGGCCGCTGGCGAGCCAATGGCTGACCCATGTCGAGGACCATGTGCTCGTCTTCAATGATCTGCACATCGCGCTCGCCGTCTCGCGAGCGCGGGGTGATGGCGTCGAACGCCTCAAGCGCTCGCTCGACGATTATGCGCGTCACGGCGCCGGCGATAACCGGGAAATCACCGTCGATGTCGGACGCCGCCTGATCGACGGCGTGCTGGCTTTTGCGCAAGGTGATTATGCGCGCTCGGTGGAGGCGATCCTGCCCATGCGCTACAAAGCAATCCGCATCGGCGGCAGCCATGCCCAACGCGACCTCGTCACGCAGACGCTGATCTCCGCCGCCGAGCGCTCAGGGCAAACCAATCTCGCCCGCGCGCTTCTGGCCGAACGCCTCGCCGTGCGGCCGACGCCGCGCACGAAGCGGGCGTATGAAAAAGTCGGCGGCGTCACGGCGGCGCATTAGCCGCCGTCACAGAGCGCCGCCTTATCTCAGCGGCCCCCGCATTTGCTGGCATGCTGATCGAACGCGATCCCTATGAGAGGCAGAAATGCCGAGGTCATCGCCTCGTCCAGGCTCAATTCCCGACATTGCGTGTTCCAGACGATGGCGGCATTCAGCATGATGCTGGCCGCCCCGGCAACGACGGCGAACGGCGCGTAAGGCGCAGTAGCGTGAGCCGGAGACGGGCAGACGACGAGCCGACTCATAATGGGCTCAGCAATAGCCACGGTTGGGGCCGGGGCGAGCACCGGCGGCGCGCGAAACCACCGCCCGCACCCCGGCAACACGCCAAGCGCGGCTTTCGCCGGTAGAATCGAAGGCGCCCAGAACATCGAACTGACGACAGCAAAAACGGCGATTGATTTTGGGGAACTTCAAGGTGCCCCCCACCGAATGATCCTTAACCAACCTCTAGCCGCCTGATAGTGCGACAATGGCGCGACAAAATCGGATGCGAGTTCAGCATCTGTGGAATGAAAGGGCGACCGAACGGAAGGAGGATTACGACCGCACATTCGCGATCGCCCTGTGAGGGGAGCGAAGCAATGACGACGCTGGTTATCTTTCGTCGCGCTGCGCGCCGCAGGACTCGCGCACCACCAGCCGCGCTTCGCCGACATGGATTTCGATCCTTGGCGAGCCTGTTTCGATTTGCCGTAGCAGCATGCGCGCCGCGCGTTCGCCCAGACCCTTGGCGTCGACTGCGATCGTCGTCAGCGGCGGCGCCATTTGCGAGGCCTCGGCGATATCGTCGAAGCCGACGATCGCGAAATCCTCGCCAGCTTTCAGCCCTTGGCGCGACAGCGCGTGGATCGCTCCGATGGCGACGATGTCGTTGAAGCAGAGCGCCGCCGTCGGGCGGAGCGGCATGGACAGCGCCTGATTCATCGCCGCTGCACCACCGGCCTTGGTCGGGAGCGCCTCGATAAGGCAATCAGGCGACAATATGAGACCCGCGCGCTCGACGGCTTCGCGAAAGCCGCCCGAGCGCTCGCCGAACGCGCTCATCGAGGCGATTCCACCCAAAAACGCCAGACGTGTATGGCCCAGGCGCGCAAGATGTTCGACGGCGCGTCTCGCGCCCTCGCGATTGTTGGGAACGACGGCGCAAATTTCGGCGCCGGGCACGCGGCGCATAGCGAGCACGATTGGAATCCCGGCCGAAGCGATCGGCTTAAGGGCTTCACGGTCCGTCCCGACGGCCGGGCACAAGATCATGCCCGCGACATTATGTTCGCGCATCGTGCGAAAGACCTGGGCCTGGCGCGCGAGATTTTCGCCCGTGTTGGCCATCACCGGGATATAGCCGGAGCCTTGCAGCGCGCCTTCGATGCCGACCGCCAATTCGGCGAAGAACGGGTTGGTCAGATCATTAATGACCATACCGACGATGTTAGAGCGCGCGGTGCGCAGGTTGGCCGCCCCGCGATTGTAGACATAGCCGAGTTCGTCGGCGATCGACGCGACCCGCCGCCGCGTCTCCGCCTTGACAAGCGGGGAACCGGAAATGACCAGCGACACTGTCGATTTGGACACGCCAGCGCGTTTGGCGATGTCGATGATGGTGACCCGGGACGTCGTTTTGCCAGAGGACATGAAGGGACTTTTCCTGCCTGCGGCTTGGCGCGTGTGTCACGCGCCGATGCGGTTGGTCGAGAACAAGACGGGGGTTAAAGGATCGAGGCCGCGCACGAGGTCGGAGGCTTTCTCGCCGATCATGATCGTCGGCGCGTTGGTGTTGGACGAGACGATCTTCGGCATGATCGACGCGTCGCATACTCGCAATGCGGCGACGCCGCGAACGCGTAAGTCCGGCGTCACCACGGCGAGGTCGTCATGGCCCATACGGCAGGTGCCGACGGGGTGATGATCGGTCTTGGCGTTTTGGCAGCCGAATTCGATCAAATCCGCGTTGCAGACCTTGTCGGGACCGGGCAGGCGTTCGGCCAAGACGAACGGTCGCAGCGCCTTCTGCCGCATGATTTCGCGCGCGATTTTTAAACCTTCGATCGACATCTGGAGATCATAGGGATCGGCCCAGTAGTTGGGATCGATCAGCGGCGCGGCTCTCGGATCGTTGCTGGCAAGACGCACTGTGCCGCGCGAACGGGGGCGCAGAAAGGCCGAGTTCAGCGTCACGCCGGCGTTTTTCATTCTGGCGACGCCCGCCTCGATTCCAGAGCCGAGACCGAGATGAAACTGGATGTCGGGCGAGCGCGCCTGCTTGTCCGCATACCAAAAACCGCCAGTCTCAAAGAGGCTGGACGCCACTGGCCCATTCTTGAACAATAGATATTGCAGGCCCGCCCAGGCCGAGCGGTGCAGCTTGGCGACATTGTCGTAGGTGTGGTCACCCGTGCATTCGGCGATGACGAACAGATCGAGATGGTCTTGCAAATTGGCGCCAACGCCGGGCAAGTCATGCGTGACGGGAACGCCAACGGATCTGAGATGATCGGCCGGCCCGATGCCCGATTGCAGCAGCAGCTTCGGACTGCCGAACGCGCCCGAAGCGACAAGCACTTCGCGATTCGCGCGCACGATCGTCGGCGCGCCGCCCTTTTCGACGATTTCGACGCCGACCGCGCGACCCTTCTCGACGATGACGCGCGTCGTCAACACGCCAGTGCGGATGGTCAGATTGGGCCTGGCGCGCGCTGGATCGAGATAGGCGGACGCGGCCGAGGAGCGTCGTGCACTACGTTGGGTCAGCTGATAGAAGCCGACCCCCTCCTGCCGCACGCCGTTGACATCATCGTTATAGGGAATGCCCATCTCCTGAGCGGCGCGAAAATAGGCGTCGCAGATCGGCAACGGCGAAATCGGCATCGAGACGCCAAGCGGGCCGCCATAGGAATGATAGTCGTTGACGAAGCGCTGATTGTCCTCGGCACGCTTGAAATAGGCGAGGACCTCGCGATAGCTCCAGCCTTCGCAGCCATCTTCCTGCGCCCAGGCGTCATAATCGAGCGCATTGCCGCGCGTGTAGATCTGCGCATTGATCGTGGAGCCGCCGCCGAGCACCTTGCCCTGGGTATAGTGAAGCACGCGTCCTTTCATATGGCGCTGCGGCACGGTCCGCCAGCCCCAGGAGCCGATGCCCTTGGTCATTTTGGCGAAGCCCGCCGGCATCTTGTATAACGGATGCCAGTCGCGGCCGCCGGCCTCGATGAGCAAGACAGAAACCTGGCTGTCCTCGCTGAGCCGGCTTGCGAGCACGCAGCCCGCCGCACCCGCGCCGACGATCACGTAATCGACCATCAAACTCTCCGATTCTCGGCAGAACTCACAGCCTAGGCAGCGACAGGCCGCCGTCCGCCGCGATGACGCTGCCGGTCGCAAAAGCAAACTGTCCCGAGGCGAGGCCCGCGACGATTGCCCCGACATCGGCGGCCTCGCCCCAGCGGCGCGCCGGCACCAGACCGCCGGCGATCGCTTCGTCGTAGCGCCCGGCGACCGGCGCCGTCATGTCGGTGCGAATAATGCCGGGACGCACTTCGAACACGGCGATCCCTTCGGGCGCGAGCCGCACGGAAAACGCCTTCATCGCCATCGAAAGCCCGGCCTTGGAGACGCAATATTCGGCGCGATCCGGCGAGACCATTTCGGCTGAAACCGAGGTGATCGTGATGATCGAGCGCAGATGGCCCGCCTCGGCGGCACCGAGCATGGCGCGCGCCACCGCTTGCGTGAGGAACAGCGCGCCGCGCAGATTAACGCCCATCACGGCGTCGAAATTTTCGGGCGCAAGGTCGAGAAGATCGCCGCGCGCGACGGCGGCGCGCCCTGCATTGTTGACAAGACAATCGAGGTGTTCGAAACGTTCCAATACGGAAACGACGAGCCCAGCATGGGTGTCGATTTTCGAAACGTCGTGTTCAAAAAACGCCGCGCGCGCGCCGGCGGCCTCGAAGACCTCCTGCGCCTCGCGCGCCGCCGCGTCTACGACAAGATCCGTCGCGGCGATGTCGAAGCCCGCTTGCGCCAGCGCTTCGCCACAAGCCCGCCCGATGCCGCGCCGAGCCCCCGTCACCAACGCGAGTGGGCGCGGCGCGCTCATGCCGCCAGCTCCGTCGAGCGGACGTGCTCGGCCGCGCGTAGCGCAAGCGCGGCAACGGTGAGCGAGGGATTGACGCCGGCGGAAGTGGGCAAAACGCTCGCGTCGACGACGAACAGATTAGAATGATCGAACGCGCGGCCGTGGGGGTCGACGGCCGCCTTGGAGGGATCGTCGCCCATGCGGATCGTGCCGCATTGATGGGAGGGCGTGCGCCGATCGAAGGGCTTGACCAGAACGATTGGGAAGCCCGCCGCGCGCAGCACTTCGCGCGTGCGCGCGACGAGGCCGTTCTGCGCGGCCATGTTGGAGCGGCGCCAGTCCAGCACGACGCGCGATCCGTCGAGCCGCACGCGGCTGTCGGCCGAGGGCAGGTCTTCGCTCATCAGATAGAAATCGACCGCGCGGCGCGCCATCAGCTCCAGCGCGAATTCTGGCGCAAGACGCAATTGCGATTTGAGGATCGCGCCCGATATCTTGCCCAACAACTGGACATTGCCGAGCGGCGGCCCGCCGCGTCCATCGTCGAGATAGAAATCGTTGAGGCCGATCGTCTTCTGGTAGATCGCATCGTTACGCTTGAACGGGTCGATGGCGAGCGCGGCCGAACTATTGTGGTTCATGAAATGCCGGCCGACCTGGTCGGCGCGGTTGGCCAGGCCCCTGGGCATCGCGCCATTGGCGGAGGCCAGCAACAGCAGAGCGGAATGGACCGCGCCGGCGCCGAGTGCGACGACTTTGGGCCGCAGGCGGCGCGTCCCGCCCTTTTGTTCGTACACGACCGCTTCGATCTTTTTCCCCGACATGTCGGTCTCCAACCGCGTGACGCGCGCGCCGGTCTCCAGTGTCACATTGTCATGGGCTAGGGCGCTAGCGAGCCCGCAAGTCTCGGCATCCATCTTGCCGGTGTTCGTGTCAGGAAAAGCGTCCCAGGGCGTCTTGGCTCTGGCCAGCCAGCGCTCGATGTCGACGCCGAGAGGAAGCGAGAATGGATGCAGGCCCGCCCGCGCCAGCCGCTCGCGCACCGCCGCGATCGCCGGCTCGTCCGGCACAGGCGGGAAGGGGTAAGGCGCGGAATGGGCCGGCTCGGTCGGGTCCTCGCCAAGACGCCCGCGCACCTGATAAAGCTCCTCGGCGCGCGCGTACCACGGCTCCAACTCTTCATAGCCGAAAGGCCAACCCGGCGTTTGCCCCTCGGCATATTGGATGGGGCGAAAATCCTGCGCGCGATAGCGTATCAGCACGGCGCCATAGAGTTTGGTGTTGCCGCCGACATAATAATAATTGCCGGGATTGAACGGCGCGTCGGCGGCATCGAACCAGGTCTCTTGCGGACGGAAAACGCCCCTCTGGAAGATCGCGCGCGCATCGCGCGTCTGCGGCCCATCGGCGAGTCGCTCGCCGCGCTCAAGGATGAGGATGCGAGCGCCTGAGGGCGCCAGTCCCGCGGCGAATGTGGCGCCGCCCATTCCGGAGCCTATGACGACGACGTCGATATCATCACGGGCGCTCATGGGGACCCCTTCGCTCGGTTCAGAGCCGCGCTCCCGAAGCCGGATCGAACAGCAACGCTTTATCGAGATTGAAGGCAAAGGGGACGGTCTGGCCGGGCTGCACATTGGTCTCGGCGCGCATGCGCGCGGTCACTTCCTTGCCCGCGATCCTTGTGACGACAAAGGTATCGGAACCGGCGGGTTGGACGACCTCCACCCGTGCGTCGACCATGGATATGCCCTTCGAATGGCGATCGGCGCCATCGAGATCGGTGACCGCTTCGGGCCGGATCCCCATAATGACCGCGCGCCCCTCGACGAGTTGGTCGATATTGGCACCGCGCGGCGCAGGCAGTTCGATCGGCGCGCCGTCGACGCGCTCGAGCATGACCAAAGCGTGGCCGTTGGCCCGCGCGATCTTGCCCGTCATCAGATTCATCGAGGGCGAACCCATGAAATCGGCAACGAATAGATTGGCCGGATGATTGTAGATGTCATACGGCGTGCCGACCTGCTGCAGGACGCCCTCCTTGAGCACGGCGATCTTGGTCGCCAGCGTCATCGCCTCGATCTGGTCGTGCGTCACATAGACGATCGTGGTCCCCGTGCTTTGATGCAGGCGCTTGATTTCGGTGCGCAGGTCGACACGCAGTTTTGCGTCGAGATTGGACAAAGGTTCGTCGAACAGGAACACGCGCGGCTTACGCACGAGAGCGCGGCCCATCGCGACGCGCTGGCGCTGACCGCCCGACAATTGGCCGGGCCGGCGCTTCAGGAGATGACCGAGCTGCAGAGTTTTGGCGACTTCCGCCACGGCGGCGTCGCGCGCGGCTTTCGGCACGCGACGCATCTCCATGCCGAACGCCATATTCTGCTCGACGCTCATGTTGGGATAGAGAGCGTAGGACTGGAACACCATCGCGATATCGCGCTTTGAGGGATGGAGATCATTGACAACAGCCCCGTCGATCGAGATTTCTCCTTCGCTGATGGTCTCGAGGCCAGCGATCATATTGAGCAGGGTCGACTTGCCGCAGCCGGACGGGCCGACGAGCACGAGAAACCCCCCCTTTTCCAGTGTCAGATCGATGCCCTTGATGATCTCGAGCGCTCCGAAGCGCTTTTTCAAATGACGGATTTCGAGAAAGGACATGCGGCTCACCCTTTGACCGCGCCGGCCATAAGGCCACGCACGAAATAACGTCCGGCAACGATATAGACGAACAAAGTCGGCGCGGCGGCGATGATCGCAGCCGCCATATTGACGTTATATTCGATGATGCCGGTCGAGGTGTTGACGACATTGTTGACGGCGACCGTCATCGGCGACTGATCGCCGGCGGCGAAGGTCGCGCCGAACAGAAAATCATTCCAGATGTTGGTAAACTGATAGATCACCGTCACGATGAAGATCGGCGCCGAATTGGGCAGCAGGATGCGCCAGAAGATCTGGAAGAAGCCGGCGCCGTCGATCATCGCCGATTTGACGAGCTCGGTGGGAAACGCCTCATAATAATTGCGAAAGAACAGGGTGGTAAAGCCCAATCCATAGACGGTATGGACGATCACCAGATTGACTGTCGGGTTGCCGAAACCCAGCGACACGCCAAGATTGTCGGTGAAGAAATTGCCCAACTGACCTAGCTCGCCCAATATCACCGCCATCGGAATGATCACCGATTGGAACGGGATGAAGCAGGCGAACAGCATGAGGCCGAAGACGAGCCGATGGCCGGCAAAGCGCCATTTGGTCAAGACATAGCCGTTGAGGGCGCCCAGCATCGTCGAGATGAGGACGGCGGGGACGACCATCTTGATCGAGTTCCAGAAATAACCTTTGATGCCCTCGCAGGTGAGCCCGACGCAGGTCGTGCCCCAGGCCTTCGTCCAGGCGTCGAAGCTTGGTTCGCGCGGCAACGCAAACATATTGCCGCCGGTCACTTCGTCCAGAGGCTTCAGCGAAGTCATCACCATGACGACGAGCGGCAAGAGATAGACGATCGCGAAAAAGCCGAGTAGGCCGTAGATCACAATGCGCGTCGCCACGGAGGAGCGCGAAGGATCGCGCTGCGGCGGCGCTGCCAGTGCGTCGGCGCTCACTGGCTCTTCTCCCGCAACTCGGAATAGAGGTAGGGGACCATGATCGCGGCGATAGCCATCAGCATGATGATCGCGCTCGCCGAGCCGACCGCCATTTGATTGCGCGTAAATGTATAGGAATACATGAAAGTCGAGGGCAATTCGGCCGCGCCGCCCGGATTCTTGCCGGTGACCGAAAGGACAAGGTCATAAGATTTGATCGCCAGATGAGTCAGAATGATGAGGGCCGAGAAAAACACCGGCCGCATGATCGGGATGATGATGCGCCGGTACATCGCAAAGCCCGAAGCGCCGTCGATCTGCGCGGCCTTTAGGATTTCGCTGTCGATGCCGCGCAGTCCGGCCAGGAATAAAGCCATGACGAAGCCGGAGCTCGCCCATATCCCGGCGATCGCGACGCAGTAGATCATCATGCGCGGGTTGACGACCCAGTCGAAATGGAAGCTCGTCCACCCCCAGTCATGCACCGCCTTTTCGAGGCCGATGCCGGGATCGAGAAAGAGTTTCCACGCTGTCCCTGTCACGATGAAGGAGAGCGCTAGGGGATAGAGATAGATCGGGCGGAGGAAGCCTTCGCCGCGAATCTTCTGGTCGATCAGAATCGCCAGCGTCAGGCCCAGAGCGAGGCAGAAGAAGACATAGAGGCCGCCGAACAGACCCATGTTTACGATCGCCGTATACCAGCCCGACGGCGGGTCGGTCTCGAAAGTCCAGGTCCAAAGCTTCTGGTAGGTGCTAAGACCCACCAAATTGGGGTTCATGAAAGCCTTCGAATTGGTGAACGACAGATAGAACGTCCACAAGATGAAGCCGTAAACAAAGACGAGGATTGAGGCGAACGAAGGCGCCAGCACGAGTTTCGGTAAAGCACCCTGCAAGCGCCCGCGCAACGACCCGCGCGGTCGCGGCATCGTGACATCGACAAGCGGCGCGGCAGTGAGCTCGGTCATTGGCCATTCGTTCAAAAGTAGGGGAGCCGCCCCCGCACACGCGGGGGCGGGTTGACTATTGTTACTTGGCGGCGTCGATCGCCTTGATGAGTTCCGTCACGGCGCTGTCGGAAGTCTTGATCTCGCCATGGAAGAACTTGGTCACGACGTCGTGATAGGCGCCGGCGATCGCCGGCGGCTGGGCGTAGTTCTGAGCCATCGAGCCGACAAACTTGCCGTCTGCGTCGGCGGCCTTCACGTCGGCGATTCCCTTCTTGCCGCACATGTCGAACGCGGTGTCGGGAACGTCCATGCGCGCCGGCACCGAACCCTTCACCACGTTGAACGCCGACTGGAAGCTGAGGCTCATCGTCGCGTCGGCGAGCGCGAGTTGCGCCGCCTTGCGATCGGCGGGAACATTGAACATCGCGAACATGTCGGTGTTGTAGATCACCGAGCCGTCGGTGCCGGGGAAGCGATAGCAGAGGAAATCCTTGCCGGCTTCCTTGTTGGCGGCCTTGAACTCGCCCTTGGCCCAATCGCCCATCACCTGCACGAGCGCGTCGCCCTTGATCACCATGGCGGTGGCAAGGTTCCAGTCGCGGCCGGCATAGTTCGGGTCGGTATAGGCGCGCAGCTTGGCGAGGTTGTCGAACGCCTTCTTCATCGTGTCGGACTTCAGCGCCGCCGGATCGAGATCGACGAAAGCCTTCTTGTAGAAGTCGGGGCCGCCGGTCGACATGACGACCGAATCGAACATGGTCGCCTCTTGCCAAGGCTGGCCGCCGAGCGCGAGCGGAATGACACCGGCCGCTTTGGCCTTGTCGAGCAGGGCGATGAAGTCATCGAAGGTTTTGGGCTCGGTTCCGCCGATCTTGTCCATCACCGCCTTGTTGATCCAAACCCAATTGACCGAATGGATGTTGACGGGGACGGCGTCCCACTTGCCATTGGTGGTGGTGAACTTCTGCAGGGCCTTGGGCACGACCTTGTCCCAGCCTTCCTTCGTCGCCAACGAGGTAATGTCGCCGAGCTTGCCGGCCTCTGCATAGTCGATCGCGAAATAGCCGAGGATCTGCGAGGCGGTCGGCGGATTGCCAGCCGCCACCATGGCTTTCAGCGCGGTCATGGCGCCTTCGCCGCCGCCGCCCGCCACAGGAACGTCCTTCCAGGCGTAGCCTTCCTTGGAAAGATCCTGTTTGAGAACATTGAGGGCGGCCGCTTCGCCGCCAGAGGTCCACCAGTGCAGCATCTGCACTTCTTTGTCGTCAGCGGCGTACGCCGAAACGGCGAAGCCGGCGGCCGATGCGAACATGACGCTCGCCATAAGCATATTGCGGAATTTCATCATCTTGCCTTCCAATAAGCGACATCTCCCTGCCGGATTCGGTCCGGCGCCGTCGTCTTCGAGGGCCACAATGCCAGCCCCCCCCTTCATTCACGCCGACAACTTGCGACCGAGCCGCCAAGAGACGCACGGACTGCTGCGGACGTGGAAAGTCTTTTCTTCAGTGTAGTCGGCCGCGACGTTGCGGCCAAGCTCCCGCTCCGGGCCTGGTCGTTTAGACCCGCTAAACGGCCGTTCTGGGAAGCCGCCTGTCAACCTTTTGGCCCCCACTGCGTTCGCGCGGAGCTTTCGCCCAACCGCCGTCGCGGTGTCAAGATCCCAGGGCCAGACAGGGTTCATTGCTCTCAGCGTCCTTCGAAAAACGGCGGGCGCTTGGCGCGAAACGCCGCCAGACCCTCGCCAAGATCGCGGGTCGTCGCGGTAAGCGCCCCGGCCAGCGCCTCGATCGGTGCATCGCTATCTTCCCCATCGGCGGCGTTGATCATGGATTTTACGATCTGCACCGCCACCGGACCGCGCGCGGCGATTTCGCGCCCGATCACCGCCGCGCGGCCCAACCCTTCCCCTGCGGCGACGACTTCATCGACCATCCCTAGCCTCAGGGCTTCCTGCGCCTCGAACACCTGCCCGCCGAGCGCCATGCGGCGTACGGTCTGCGCGCCAAAGCGCCGCGCGAGGCGCTGCGTGCCCGACCATCCCGGCGCCATTCCAAGACCGGTTTCGGGCAGGCCGACCCGGATTCCGGCCTCCGCGATCCTGATGTCGGCCGTCGCGGCAAGCTCCAGCCCGCCGCCAAAGGCATGACCGGTCAGCGCTGCTACGAGGGGAACGCGCAGCCGCGCCAATGCTTCGAAGGCGCGATGGCCGGCCCGCGTCCAATCGCGCCACATATCGAGCGGTTGCAAGCCGCTCCAGGCAGCTATGTCGCCGCCGGCGCAAAATGCCTTGCCCTCGCCGCTGAGAATGGCGACGCGCGTGTCCCGCGCCTCTTCGATGGTTTCGACGGCGCGCAGGAGCGCCGCGATCATGTCGCGATCGAGCGCGTTGAGCTTGTCGGCGCGCTTCAGCGTGATCGTCGCAATCGGGCCATCAAGGGCGAGATGGACGCGGCTGTCGGTCACGGCGCGAACTCGAGGCGACGGGACGCTGGCGGCAATCTGAGGCCGATCGGCTCGGGACGAAACAGCGCGGCTTCCATCACCTGTAGCGCGTCGGATACGCGAAGCGGAAACTTCGCTTGGGCCAAGATATCGTGGTTGAGATCGACGCCTGGCGCGACCTCGGTGATTGTCACGCCATCAGGCGTCAGGATCATGACGCATCGCTCGGTGACGTAAGTAATGTGCTGGCCCTGCTCCACCGCGCGGGCGCCGGAAAAGGAGACTTGTTCGACCGCCTCGACCAATTTGGCGATTTTGCCTTCGCGCTCTATCGCCAGCTTACCATCGACGACCGCTAGTGCCGCCCCGGCGGTGAAGAAGCCGGAGAAGACGATTTTCTTAGCGCGCGCGGTAATGTCGACAAAGCCGCCCGCGCCCGCCGTCACATGCGGCCGCGCGCCGAGCTTGGAGACATTGACCGAGCCCTGCCGATCGATTTCAAGGAAGGAAAGCAGCGAGCAATCGAAGCCCGCGCCCTGGAAGTATGTGAACTGATAAGGCGAGGGCATGATCGCCTCGGCATTGGCCGCGCAGCCGAATTGGAAATCGAGCAGCGGCACGCCGCCGACCGCTCCTTGTTCGATCACCCAGGTGACGGCGCCGTGCTGGCCCTCCTCGATGAAGATGCGCGGCACATTGGCCGAAACGCCAAAGCCGATATTGACCGCATCGCCTTCGCGCAGTTCCTTAGCGACGCGGCGGGCGATCACCTTGGAAATGTTGAACGGCGGCAATTCGAAGGAAGAAAGCGGCCGGAAGATTTCACCTGAAATTTCCGGATCGTAAAGCGTTTGGGTCGTCTGCATCTGGTCCGGCGCGACCACGATCGCGTCGACGAGAATGCCGGGCACGAACACGTCCAGCGGCTTCAGCGTGCCGGCTTTGGCGAGCCGCTTGACCTGCGCGATGACGATGCCGCCATTGTTGCGCGCGGCGAGCGCCTGATCGAGCGGTCCAAGATAGCCGCCCTCATGCTCATAGGAAAGATTGCCGCGCTCGTCGGCGGTTGTGGCGCGAATGATCGCGACATCCGGGACGACGGCTGGAAAGAACAGCCAGGATTCGCCGGAGAACTCGACCCTCGAGACGACAGGCGAAGCGGCCGCCTTGGCGTTCATCGCGCAGCCTTCGCGCCGGGGATCGGCGAACGTGTCCATGCCGATCTTGGTCAGCACGCCGGGACGCTTGGCCGCCGCCTCGCGATGCATGTCGAACAGGATGCCGGACGGGATATTATAAGCCGCAATTTGATCGCCCGAGACCATTTGCCAGATTTTCGGCGGGTCGCTCTTGGACGGGCCGGAAGGGTAGGAGCCGGCGAGAACCCGGGCGAGGCAGCCGGGCTTGGCCAGATGATCGATGCCGTTGATCCCCCACATGTCGCCGGCGGCGATCGGATGCAGGGTGGTGAGGTCGCGGGGATGGCCGACCGCGTCGAAGCGCCGGCCGACCGCCGCCAGCACCGCGTCGGGACAGCCAAGCCCGGAGGAGGAGGACACTGTCACCACCGCGCCGTCCGGGATTAAACGCGCGGCTTCGTCGGCGGAAAGGACGCTCGGAAAAGCCATCGCCTACAGCCCCGGATCGATGGCGGTCTCGCAGCCGGAATGGGCCGCCGCCAGCGTCGCGATCGCCATCGCCATCGAGCGCACGCCGTCTTCGCCGGTGGCCGAAGGCGCGCCCTCGCCGCGCATCGCCGCGTGGAACGCGCGAACGGAACGCTCGTAGAGGTTTTCTTGGGCAAGAGGCAGCAAGGCCTCGCCATCGCCATTGCGCAAGGCCACGGTTCCGATCGGGCGCTGCGTCATGCAGTCGGCGCCGAACAGCGAGCCCTCGGTCCCATGAACCTCGAAGGCGGTCTTGGCGTAGCGGCTGGTGAAGGCGTCGTGGAAATGAGCGAGCAGGCCAGATTTGAACCGCGCGACCCCCATCACCCCGTCCTCGATTTCGCCCTCACCCATGCCGGCCTTTTGCACCATCGCGGTGACGGCCGTTGGCTCGTCGCCCAGCACGAAGCGCAAAGTGTCGGCGTCATGGACGGTAATGTCCATCACGACGCCCGCCCCGGTTTTGGGGTCCTTTATACGCCATCCCTGCAGATGAACCGGCAAATAGACGGCATGGCAGACCCGGGCGAAGAGCGGCCGACCGATGCGCCCTTGCGCGATCGCCGCGCGCATCGCCCGATGCGTCGCCGCATTGCGCAAATGATGGTTGGTCGCCATGACGACGCCGGCCGCCTCGCACGCCGCGACCATCTGGCGCGCCTCTGCCAGCGTCAGCGCCAAAGGCTTTTCGCAAAGGACGTGCTTGCCAGCCTTGGCGGCGGCCAGAACCTGAGCGTAATGCAGATCATTGGTCGTCGCGACATAGACGGCGTCAACCTCGCCAAGCAATTGATCGAGCGACGTCGTCGCCAAGACTATGTTGTGCTCGAGGGCGTAGGCGGCGCCGCGCTTCTGATTCGTGCTCATCACGCCGGCAATCTGGCCGCCTGCGGCGCGGATGGCGGCGATCATCCATTCGCGCGCGATCGTCGTGGCGCCGACCAAACCCCAGCGAACCGGAACACCTTCCGAATTCGTCGCCATCCGCTTCCCCTTATGTGGCGCTCTTTTGCAGAGCGTCGATCTTGACATTTGGAACGTTCCAAGTTTTCTAGTCCGGCGCTCGGATCGTTGTCAAGCCGACGCCCGGGAGGAACGACGAGCGTCATGCCAAACCTTCGTCTGCCGACGCCCGGAAAGGGCCTCGAAGCCTTTGAAATGTCGGCGGCCTCGCCCTTTCCTGCGCGCGTGCAAGGCGCCTTCCCCCGCATCGTCTACGCGGCCGCCCATGTCGTCGCCGACCCGCTCGCCGGCGACCCGCTGGCCCATTCGATCGATTGGGACCGCACGCTCGCTTTCCGGCATCGCCTCTGGGATCTCGGCTTCAAGATCGCCGAGGCGATGGACACCGCCCAGCGCGGCATGGGCCTTGATTGGACCGGCGCGCAGGAACTGATCGCCCGCTCGCTCAAGGAGGCCAAGACGCGGCCGGGGGCGGATCTGGCCTGCGGCGCCGGCACGGATCATCTCGAATCCAACGCTGTGCGTTCGCTCGCCGATGTCGTCGCCGCATATGAGGAGCAGGTCGGCTTTGTCGAAAGCCATGGCGGGCGTGTCATCATGATGGCTAGCCGCGCGCTTGCTCATATCGCGCGAGGGCCGGACGATTACGCCTTCGTATACGACCGTATCCTGTCGCAAGCGCGCGAGCCTGTCATCCTGCATTGGCTCGGCGAAATGTTCGACGCGGAGCTTGGGGGATACTGGGGTGCGAGCGATTTTGACGCGGCGATGAGCGGGGTTCTCGATATAATCGCGCGCCACAAAACGCGCATCGACGGCATAAAGATCTCGCTGCTCGTCGCCGACAAGGAAACCGCGATGCGCCGCCGGCTTCCCGAGGGCGTGCGCATGTATACGGGCGATGATTTCAACTATGCCGAATTGATCGCCGGCGATGGCACCCATCATTCGCACGGATTGCTCGGCATTTTCGATCCGATCGCGCCCGCCGCAGCCGCGGCATTGGCGAAGCTCGGGGCCGGCGACCGCGCCGGCTATGAGGCGATTCTTGCGCCGACGGTGCCGCTGTCGCGCATAATATTCGAGGCGCCGACGCAATATTACAAAGCCGGCGTCGTATTCCTCGCCTGGCTCAATGGATTTCAGGACCATTTCATCATGCTCGGCGCCATGCAATCGGCGCGTGCGATCCAGCATTACAGCGAGGTGTTTCGCCTCGCCGACCGCGCGGGACTGATCGAAAATCCCGATCTCGCGTCCGAGAGGATGAAGGCGCTGCTTGCGACATACGGCGTCGAGGGATGAAACGCGCTTCGCTGCGTCGCAAAAATTCCGCTTGACCATCCGGGCGCAAAACATTATCGCCCGCAGCGGGACACCTCTCCCCAACGAGAGGCGCTCATCTGAAAGGATGGCATATGACGAACGCTCCGGCCGCGCGGCCGAATAATGCGCGCTTCTCTTCCGGCCCCTGCGCCAAACGGCCCGGCTGGACTTCCCAAGCTCTCGACGATGCGGCGCTCGGCCGCTCCCATCGCGCCAAGCTTCCCAAGGCCAAGCTCAAGCTCGCCATCGATTTAACCCGCGAGATTCTCGGCGTCCCCGCCGATTATCGCATCGCCATCACCGCGGGTTCGGACACCGGCGCCGTCGAAATGGCGCTGTGGTCGATGCTGGGCGCGCGCGGCGTCGACGTGCTGGCCTGGGAAAGCTTTGGCGAAGGCTGGGTCTCCGACATTCTCAAGGAATTGAAGCTGACCGATGCGCGCGCGCTCAAAGCGCCCTATGGCGAGCTTCCCGATCTGACGACGGTGGATTTCGACCGCGACGTCGTCTTCACCTGGAACGGCACGACGTCGGGCGTGCGCGTCGCCAATGGCGACTGGATCGCCGCCGACCGCAAGGGCCTGACGATTTGCGACGCGACCTCCGCCGCTTTCGCGCAGGAACTCGACTGGCCCAAGCTCGACGTCGTCACCTTCTCCTGGCAGAAGGCGCTGGGCGGCGAGGCGGGACACGGCATGATCGTGCTGAGCCCGCGCGCGGTCGAGCGGCTTGAGACCTACAAGCCGGCCTGGCCGATGCCCAAGCTGTTTCGCATGACCAAGGGCGGCAAGCTGATCGAGGGCCTGTTCGAGGGCGAGACAATCAACACGCCCTCGATGCTGTGCGTCGAGGATTATATCGACGCGCTGCATTGGGCCAAGAGCCTCGGCGGACTGACGGCGCTGATCGGACGCGCTGACGCCAACGCCAAGGCGATCGCCGATTGGGTCGCCAAAACCCCCTGGGTCGATTTCCTTGCCAGGGTTCCTGCGACCCGTTCCAACACCAGCGTCTGCCTCAAAGTGGTCGATCCGCAAGTTGCCTCGCTGTCGGCGGACGCGCAGGCCGTTTTCGCCAAGGGTCTGGCGAGCCTGCTCGAAAAAGAGAAAATCGCGCTCGATATCGGCGCCTATCGCGACGCGCCGCCCGGCCTGCGCATCTGGTGCGGCGCGACGGTGGAGAGCGCCGACGTCGAGGCCCTGACACTCTGGCTCGACTTCGCCTTCGCACAGGAAAAAGCCAAGCTCGCCAAGGCGGCTTGAGGCCTCGTTCGCTCATCCGCCTGCCCGGCCGGCGCCGTTCCGCCCTCCCCCTGTATGGGGGAGGGGACGCCCATCATCCCCTCGACCCTCTCTGCGCTCCTGCGTAGAGCAGCGGCAACAAAGGCTTCCCTCATGCCCCCTCGCGTTCTCATCTCCGACAAGCTCTCCCCCGCCGCCGTCGCCATATTCAAGGAGCGCGGCGTCGAGGTCGACGTCAAACCCGGCCTCGACAAGGAGGAGCTCTTCAAAATTATCGGCGACTATGACGGCCTGGCCATCCGTTCGGCGACCAAGGTCACGGCCAAGCTGCTGGAGCAGGCCAAGAAGCTCAAAGTGGTCGGGCGCGCTGGCATCGGCGTCGATAATGTCGACATTCCGGCCGCCACCGCCCATGGCGTCATCGTGATGAACACGCCGTTCGGCAATTCGATCACCACCGCCGAACACGCGATCGCGCTGATGTTCGCGCTCGCGCGCCAGATTCCGACCGCCGACGCCTCGACCCAGGCCGGCAAATGGGAGAAGAACCGCTTCATGGGCGTCGAGATCACCGGCAAGGTTCTCGGCATTGTCGGCTGCGGCAATATTGGCTCGATCGTCGCCGAGCGCGGCATCGGCCTCAAGATGCGCGTCATCGCGTTCGATCCTTTCCTCAGCGTCGAGCGCGCCGCACAGATCGGCGTCGAAAAGGTCGAGCTAGAAGAATTGCTCGCCAAAGCGGACGTCATCACCCTGCATACGCCGATGACGGCGCAAACCAAGAACATCCTGTCGGCCGAAAATATCGCCAAGACCAAGAAGGGCGTGCGCATCATCAATTGCGCACGTGGCGGACTGGTGGATGAGGCGGCCTTGCGTGCCGCGCTCGACAGCGGCCATGTCGGCGGCGCCGCCTTCGACGTATTCGTCGAGGAGCCGGCGACCGCCAACCCCCTATTCGGTCACCCCAACGTAGTGGCGACGCCGCATCTGGGCGCCTCGACCAACGAGGCGCAAGAAAATGTCGCGCTGCAGGTGGCCGAGCAGATGTCGGACTATCTGGTGCGCGGGGCGATTTCCAACGCCGTCAATTTCCCCTCGATCACGGCCGAGGAGGCGCCAAGGCTGAAGCCATTCATCGCGCTTGCCGAAAAGCTCGGCTCCTTCGCCGGCCAGTTGACCGATGCGCCGATCATGAAAATAACCATCGTTTATGAAGGTGCGGTGGCGGGTCTCAAGATCAAGGCGCTGACTTCGGCGGCGGTGGCGGGCCTGCTGCGTCCTTCGCTCGTCGACATCAATGTCGTCTCCGCGCCCTCGATCGCCGCCCAGCGCGGCATCGTAATCGAGGAGATGACGCGCGCCGTGCAGGGCGATTACGAGAGTTTCATCACGCTTTCGGTGACGACCGCCAACCAGGAGCGCGCGGTGGGCGGCACGGTCTTCCATGACGGCAAGCCGCGTATTCTTGCGATCAAGGGGATCAAAGTAGATGCCGAATTCACGCCTTCGATGATCTATGTCACCAACGACGACAAGCCGGGTTTTATCGGCCGTTTTGCAGGCCTGCTCGGCGAAGCGGGCGTCAATATCGCGACCTTCGCGCTGGGGCGCGATCAGGAGGGCGGCTCGGCCATCGCGCTGGTGGCCATCGACGGCGTCGCGCCCGAGGGGGTGCTCGCCAAAGTCGGACAGATCGCCGGTGTAAGGCAGGCCAAGGCGTTGAAGTTCTGAACGGCCGAGGCTGGGTGGCGCATTGCCAAGAGCCTCGACAAGAGGAATTGTCGCGCATGAAGCGTTATCGAACCCTCGCCAAGCTTGGCGTTGCCGCGTTTGGCCTCGTCGCCTGGCTCGCGGCGGCGGGCGCCGACGAGGCCCCGGCCTCCGCCGCGAAAGCGCCGCCCCCTTCGGACGAGACCGTTTCTCTGCAAGGTTTTGCTGAGCAAAACCCGCGCTGCTTAGAATGGGGCGATGACTGCTCGATCTGCGAGCGTGATGAAAAATACGCGCCGCATTGTTCGACCCCCGGCATCGCCTGTCAGCCCGCGACGATTGCATGCCGCAGGAAGACAGCAAATTAGCGCCTCGTCATTTGCGCCACAAAGTCAGGCTGACATCGACGGCCTCGTCGATCGTTTCCTCGGCGGCGGGGCGCAAACCGGCTACGCGGAGCACGGCCTGCGCGCTCAGTCCGCGATCGCAAGCAGCGAACAAAGCCCTTCCGCCGCCCAAAGACACGCGCCGCGCGCGAGTGAGATGGAAAGCCTCGTAGCCGATCTCCATAAATAGATCGAAGACGCTCTGACCTCCGGGGACGGCCACGCGCCCGCCGTTGGGAAGCAGCCTCGCCGTTACCTCGCGCCATGCGATCTTGGCCGGGCTCCACCACCACGCGTCGCCGCGTTGTTCCAATCCGCGGGCGCCAGTGGAGAGAACCAGCCGCCGGCGGCGCTTGATATTGGGATTGGCCTCGTGACCGAGGCGACCGAGCGCGACGAGATCGGCGCGATCGAGTTCACGCTGGAAATAGGCCCAGTCGGCTTCGTTGTGCAGGGCCTGGGGCGTCTTGCCCTGCGGATCGGCGATGCGATCGTCGGCCGAGACGATGGCATAACCGTGAATTTGGATTTCGGGCGCGGGCATCGGGCTCCGGGTTAACGATTCATCTCGTGGAAATGCTATACTAGCCTTGAGAAGACGCCGCACGAAGCGAAAGACGCTGAGATGAACGACTCGAACGCCGCCCTGCCGGTTTCGCCCAGCCCCGCCGAGCCCACGCGCATCGACCCGCGACTGCTCGAAATTCTCGTCTGTCCGGTGACTCGGGCGACGCTTGAATATGATTCCAAGCGACAAGAGCTCATTTCGCGGGCGGCCAAGCTCGCCTATCCCATTCGCGACGGCATTCCTATCATGCTGCCCGAGGAGGCGCGCCCGCTCGAAGACTGACCGATCAGGATCTCTTGCGGCCGCGCAACGGATTGATCGCTCGCTTTGCAAATTCCTTGAGGCGGCGCCGAGCCGTCTCGCCCGCCAACCATAGCATCAGGCGCCGCGCCGGTCCGGGGCGCGTCGCGATGAGGCAATCGACGAGCTCCAGCCGCGCCGTCCAGATTCTCTCGATCATTGGATGGCCTTCGATCGCGCAAGAATCGGTCGTGGCGATCGTCGCATCGCGCTGCTGGGCGCGCGACAATTCGAGTGTCAATTGCAGCCCCGGCGAATATTCCGCGTAAGATTCCTCGTAAGTCGTCTTCCAATAGAAGGCGCGATCGCCCGAGCGCAGCATCACGCCCGCCGCGACGGCCTCGCCGTCAAGCTCGAGCAGATAAATGGAAAGTTTATCCTCCCGCGCCAGGCTCGCGAGCATCGATCGCGTGAAGGCGGCAAGGCCGACGTCTGCGCCAAGCGCGGTGCGCTGCGCCCCCTTCCAGCCCTTGGCTTCGAGCGCGAGGAATTTTTCGACAGACGCGCTGTCGCTGGCGAGACGAACGGCGATTTCGCCGCGTTCTCTCAGACGACGCATTTGCCGGCCCCATTCTTTGAGCCGCTTCTTGGGCAAGGACGCCTCAAAACCCCGCGCAAGCTTGGCCGCCGCGGCAAGAATGGCGCGGCTGCGCCCGCCAAACCGGCGAAACTGCGTAACGCGGCGCAAGGCCAGCGCGTGCACGGCCGCCGATGTCGGCCCCGTCGCATCGAGACTCGGTAGGAACAAGCCGATTAGGTTTGGCCGCTCGCGGGCGATCCACTCCATCACGGCCTCAAGCGCCGATGCGGCCGCCTCGCGATCGAGCAGTAAGGCAGCCAGCCCAGCCTGTTCGCTGTGCCATACCCGCGCGACGCCAAAGCCGAACCAGGCGCGTGGAAATTCGAAAACGACCACGCCAATCAGCCGTTCCTTCGATCCATCCTGCCAGAGAAACAAAAGTCGGAGACGATCCGCTTGCGCAAAATGACATAGGGCGCTGAGGACGAAAGCCTGCTCGGCGAATACATTGGCCTCCAGCGCTCGAGCGCTCAGATCGCGCCAAGCGTCCTGATGGCTAGCAGCCCGCTGCGGCTCAAGGATTTCTGCATAAACGCCCATCCGATCGGGCAACGCAATCACAGCTTGGCCGAGCCGGCGCGCAAGGCCTGCGCGAAATCGGCGGTGACGGCCGCATAAGCGCCTGCCGGTCGATCGTCGAAATAAATGGGATCGCCGCCGCGCGCGACATCAAACCCCTCGGCCACAAGATCTACCTTTTTCAGTTTGAACGTCCCGGTCATGTCAAGGTCGCGCCTGAACCTGAGGAATACCGGGCGCGCATAGGCCGGCAGATGCATGGCGATATGGGCGCGCAGACCCGGCAAATCGAAGGAGGTCACGTCTCCAACAACGAGCGCGGCCATGCCCGCGCGCCCTTCATGACCGGGAATCGAAACGCCATAGACATTCACTTCCTGGACGCCTGGGAATGTCGCGATCGCCTCAGCTACCTCAGTGGTCGACACGTTTTCGCCCTTCCAACGAAACGTGTCGCCGATGCGATCGATGAAATAGTAATAGCCGGCGGCGTCGCGGCGCAAGAGATCGCCGGTGCGAAACCAAGAATCGCCCTCGTGGAACACATCGCGCAGAATTTTGGCTTTAGTCGCGGCGCTGTCGGCGTAGCCGTCGAACCGGCTCGCCGGCTTAGCCGGATCATTCAATATCTCGCCAAGCGCCTCGCCGATCTCGCCGGGCGCGCATTCGATGCAGCGCCCCTGCGCATCGCGCTTGTCGATATTCTGCTCGACGTCATAGGCGACGATCTTGATGGGAAAGCTTTTCTTGGCCCAGACCGGAATGCGCCCGACGGCGCCGGCATGCGAATCGAGATTGAACAACGCGACATTGCCCTCCGTCGCGGCGTAAAACTCCAGAATTTTCGGGATGCCGAAACGGTCGCGAAACGCCGTGAAAATATCGGGTCGAAGGCCGTTGCCAAAACAAAGCCGAATGCGATGCGCTCGGTCGATTGGGCTAGGCGGCGCGTTGAGCAAATAGCGGCATAATTCACCGACATAGACGAAGAGCGTGCATTCGTGGCGCGTGATGTCCGTCCAGAAGTCGCTCGTCGAAAAGCGTTCGCGGATGAAGCAGGAGCCGCCAACCGTCAGCACGGCGCCTGGCGCCAGGATGCCGCCGTTTGAATGGTACATGGGCAGGCATTGATACATGCGGTCGGCCGCGGTGGCGTTCATCACGGCGGAGAAGCCGTAAATCATGCGCTGAAGGCGCGAATGGGTGATCTTGGCCGCCTTTGGCATGCCGGTGGTGCCGGAGGTGTAGACGTAAAGGGCGCCGTCATCGATGGTCAGCGCGACGCGCTCGTCCGGCGCTAGCAGCGAATCGGAGAACGTCTCGACGAGCTCGTCGATGCGAGGGTCCGCCGCCTCGCGCCCCGCGCCCTCCGGGGCGCCGTGATTGAGGATCAGCAGCGGCTGGTCGAACTGGCCTTGCGCCCTCGCAATTTGCCCCGCCAGCGACCCGTCGACAATCAACGCCTTGGCGCGGGCGATATTGACGCTATGCGCGAGCGAGGCACCCGAGACATTGGTGTTGATAAGCGCGGTTATCAGACCGGCCCGCGCGAGCCCGAGCCAGATCGACAAATATTCCGGCCGGTTGGGCATCAGCAAAGCGACAACGTCGCCTTTCGCCAGGCCTTGGGATTTCGCCCAGCGTGCATAACGGTTGGCGCGCCCGTTCCACTCGCGATAGGAAAAGCTCTCTCGATCACTGAGAAGAGCCATGCGATCGCCATATTGGGCCGCCAGTTCGTCGGCAAGGTCGCAATAGCTGCGCGTCAAATTCTTACCAACCGGAGTGGTGCGCGCAAGCGCGCGCCGCAGGCCGTTGAAATAGGCGATCTCATTTCTAATCCGGTCGAACAAGGCGTTCCGCCTCCCGTTTGTCGATTGTTGATTCTGGGTCAAATAGATGACGTTTTCCTTGAGAATGACAAGGGTCGACCGGAATAAGGCGCATCCCGCCGCGTTGGGGAGGCGGCGATCTTCGAGCTATTACGGGTTGGGATCCGCTCGAGCGGCGTTTAGGCCAAAAGCCCACGCGCCGCGCTGAGTGAACTTTGCGCGAGCGCGGCCAGATCCGGCCCGTCGACCTGGGGCGCGCTGGACAGAGCGGCCCAGAGCCTATCGACGATTGCGCGATCGATGCCGTCGACGACAAGAACGATGCGGGTAGAGCGGGCTTCGTCGGGCCATGCCTTCAGGCGCCGCGGGACATGAAAAATATGCTGGACGCCTTGGATAACGAGCGGTTCGGCGGGATGCTCAGCCAAGGCGACCAGTCCCTTGACGCGGAGCAGCCGCGGCCCGAGCGCGGCGCGCAAAAGATCGAGGAACAAGGAGAAGGCCGGCGCTTCGACCGGCTCGGCCAGGCGCAGGCTATAGGCGCCGATCGACGCGCTATGGAATGTGGCGGACGGGATATCGACAGAGGATAGAATCGCACTGTCGAAGAAATCGAGGGCGATCAAATCGACGGCGCAGAATTCGCCCGCTGCGATGTCCACGATCGGCGCCGCCGGATTTAGTGCGCGAAGACTCGCCGTCAAGCTCGCGAGTTCGGCGCGCCGACCCGTGCGATCGAGAAGATCGCTCTTGGCGAGCGCAAGCGTATCGGCCACCGCGACCTGACGCATGGATTCAGTATTGTGTTGCAACGTCGCTAAGCCGTTGACGGCGTCGACGAGCGTCACGACGCCGGCGACCCGATAGCGCAAGGCGAGCTCGTGGTCGGCCATGATTGCGTGAAGAACGGGCGCAGGATCGGCAACGCCGCTCGTCTCGATGACGATCCACTGGAACGGCGCGATGCGCCCTCCGTCGCGCCGCGCGGCAAGATCGCGCAAGGCGTCCACGAGTCGCCTCGCAAGGAGCAGCACACGCACCCCGAAGACAGAAGAATCACATCTCCGTCGACCCGCTCGATCAACAGGTGATCGAGACCGATTTCGCCCCATTCGTTGACGATGACGAGGACGCCGGCAAGTTCGGGCGCGCCCAGCAGCTTGTTCAACAGCGTCGTCTTGCCAGCGCCCAGAAAGCCGGTGACGATGCTGACCGGAATTGGCGCTTTATGCGTCACTTCCCTGTCGGGAAGAGTTTGCCGACAAATACCGGGGCGCCGGAAGGCGCGCCGGTAGGCGAGCCGCCGGGAGGCTCGACCGTGACGGCGTAAGTGGCGCTTTCCACCACCGCGCGGTCAAAACGATTGAGGCTTGGATTAATGGTGAGGTTGACCGGGTCGATCACCCCAAGCGAGCGCGGTGCGCCGAGCTTGTCGTTGATGATCCATAATTCATAGGCGTTGCCGGCTTGTGGCAGCGCGGCGACCGGGCGCACCGTCAGGTCCCGCGAATCGAGATTGACGGTAATGACGAATGCCGGCGCGTCGGCGCTCTTTTGCAAAACGGCGACGAATTCATGCGGAATGACTTCGCGCATCGATTCGCGCAGGCCGATGCCGACCACCAGGGCGGCAGCGATTCCCGACGCGGCGATCGCGTTGAAGCGCCAGCGGCGCAAGCGGCGCGTAAGATCGACGACATTGGCGTCCTCGCCGGCGCTTGTCCGGCCCCCGGCGATACGCGCCTCGATATCGGCGAGAAAATCGCGCGGCGGGGCCAAGGCCGGTATGCTCTCCGCCAAAGGCGCAAGGCGCTTTTCCCAGGCCTCGATCGCCGCGTCGAGCTCGGGCTCGCGCAGACGACGGGCGGCAAGCGTCGCGCGCTCACTGTCGTCCAGCGTGCCGAGAGCGAATTCCGCCGCGTGAAGATCGTCGTCGGGGAAAAGGCTCATGATGACAGGCAGTCTTTGAGCTGCGCGAGGCTGCGGTGCAGCCAGGTCTTGATCGTCGGGACCGGACGCTCGAAACGCTTGGAGAGAGCTTCGCGACTCGCGCCTCGATAATAGGCAAGCAGAACAATCTGACGTTTTTCTTCGTCGAGCTGCGCCAGGCAGCGCATCAGCGCCGCCAGTTGCTCGCTACGCTCGCGCGAGCCGAGCGGATCGACTTCCTCGGCCGCCGGCTCGAAACTTTCCGGCATGTCCTCAAGCGCCAGTGGCTTGACGCGCCGCACTTCATCGAGCGCGCGATTGCGAGCGATCGTCGCCATCCAGGCTATCGGCGAGCCTTTCGCGGAATCGAAATCTGCCGCCTTTTGCCAGATGCGCACATACGCCTCCTGCAGAACCTCCCCCGCCAAATCGCTGCGAACCAAGATACGAGCGATCACCCCGTAGAGTTTCGCTTGGGTCTGCTTATAAAGCGTTGCAAAAGCGGCGCGATCGCGGACGGCGACGCGCGCCAGGAGCTGTGCGAGATCGGATCCCTGGGCGATATTGTTCATAAGAAGCGATTCCATAGGCCGGCACAGCCTATGCCAAGTCGCCGCAATAGAAAATCCACCGCCGGCGGCGGGGGTGGCAACGCGATAACGCCAAACGGGCGCCCAAGGGCGCCCGTGGCTGATCGGACACTGGGGATCAGCCTGGGATCAGAACCTTGTTGACGACATGGATGACGCCATTCGACTGCAGCACGTCGGCGATCGTGATCTCGGCAACGTCGCCCTTCGCATCGGTCACGGTGAGATGCGAAGGGCCGCGGCGCTCGATCGTCAGGTCTTCGCCCTGGACCGTCTTGACGGTCGCCTTGCCGCCCATCTGATCGACCTTCTCGGCGAGGTCTTTGGCGGTCAACCGACCGGCCACGACGTGATAGGTCAACACGGCGACAAGCTTGTCCTTGTTCTCGGGCATCAGCAGCGTTTCGACTGTGCCCTTGGGCAATTTGGCGAAGGCTTCATTGGTCGGCGCGAACACGGTGAACGGGCCGGCGCTGGCCAAAGTGTCGACGAGGCCGGCGGCCTTGACGGCGGCGACAAGCGTCGTGTGATCCTTGGAATTGACCGCGTTCTCGACAATGTTCTTGGTGGGATACATCGGGGCGCCGCCAACCATCACGGTCATCGCGGCCATAACCGGCGCGGCGGCCATTGCGGCGCCGAGGGAAAGGCCGGCGGCGAGCATCACAGCGCGGAAGGAAATCTTGGCGTTCATCTCTGTTCTCCGTTGGTTTCTTTTGGATTGGTTGCATCTTTGCATCCCATCGCTCGGGATGTGGATAGCAACGGCGCCTTACGGGTGGAGTTTCAAACCGCGCGTTAATTAGTTCGGTCGCCGACAGGCAGAGCGGCGCCGAAACTTCCGCCCCAATCCCCCGTTACACTCGTGTGGGTGGCGCTTTCATGGAGGGCGAGACAATGGCTTCGTCGGCGGACGGGATTTCCATGGATGCCGGTTCTCCGGCGCCGGTTGGCCAGAGGGTGATCTATCGTCACACGCTGCTGGTGCGCGTCACGCACTGGGTCAATGCGATCTGTTTCGCCTTTCTTCTCATGAGCGGCTTGCAAATATTCAACGCCTATCCCACGCTCAACTGGGGCGCCCGCAGCGATTTCGACAGGCCGCTTATGGCGCTTACGGCCAGACAAGAGAGCGACGGTTCGATCAAAGGCGTCACCACGATCTTCGGAAAGAGCTTCACGACAACCGGGATTTTGGGCGCCTCGCGCGACGAAAGTGGAGAGATTGTCGCGCGCGGTTTTCCCAGCTGGATTACGATTCCTTCGTATCAGGATCTAGCGACCGGCCGGCGCTGGCATTTCTTTTTCGCTTGGCTGCTAGTGCTGAACGGCGCGGTCTATGTCGCCAATCTCTTTGCACGGCGGCACTTGAAGGATTTCCTGCCCTCTGACCGGGAATTGCGGTCGATTCCGGCCTCGATCTGGGAGCATCTGCGGTTGCGGTTTCCCAAAGGCGACGAGGCGTTGCATTATAATGTGCTGCAGAAACTCGCCTATCTGTCCGTCATCTTCGCGCTGCCGATTCTGGTGCTCGCCGGACTGACGATGTCGCCGGCCATCGACGCTACATTCCCCTGGTTGCTCAGTCTGTTTGGCGGGCGACAATCGGCGCGCACGATCCATTTCGTCGCGGCCTTCTATCTCGTCGGATTCGTCATCGTCCACATCGTGATGGTGCTGATCTCAGGCTTCCTTAATAATATGATTTCGATGATCACCGGCCATTACGCCATTGAGGAGGAACGCCATGAAGCGTGACGCTCGTCTCAGCCGCCGGCAAATGTTGACGCGCTTTGCCCTGAGCGGCGCGGCCTTGGGATTGGCGGGATGCGATCGCCTGTCGAACGCGACGCAGAGCCGTTCCATTCTCGAGGCGGCCGAGAATCTCACGCGCGGCGCGCAGCGCGCTTTGCTCGCGCCGCGCGAGGCTTTGGCGCCCGAATATGGGCCTGCCGATCTTTCGCCGGGTTTCAAACCTAATGGGTCGACCGATCCCGACGATCCCGATTACGTAAAGGCGCGCGACGAAAATTTCGTCCATTGGAAACTTGATGTCGGCGGTCTCGTCGACAAGCCGACCCAACTTTCGCTTGCTGATCTCCGGCAATTGCCGGCGCGCGCGCAGATCACCCGCCACGATTGCGTCGAAGGCTGGAGCTGCATCGGTAAATGGAAGGGCGCGCCGCTCGGACCGATCCTCAAGTCAGTGGGTCTGAAGCCTTCGGCTCGCTACATCGCCTTTTATTGCGCCGACACGCTGGAGCAGACTCTGGACGGAACCGGGCAATATTACGAGACGATCGACCTCGTCGACGCTTTTCATCCGCAGACGATCCTGGCCTATGAAATGAACGACGCGCCGCTGCCCGTCGCGAATGGCGCGCCGCTGCGCCTTCGAGTCGAGCGCCAACTAGGCTACAAGATGGCGAAATACGTGATGCGGATCGAAGCCATCGAGGCCTTCGGCAACGTAGGGCGCGGTCGCGGCGGTTTTTGGGAAGATCGCGGCTACGAATGGTATGCGGGCATTTAAGGCCCGACGCCGTCACTGTTGACGCGCGTCGTAGAAGGCGTCCCCCGCTCGCGGCGAATGCGCTTGTTTGCTTGACGAGGCATGACCTCGCTGCTAAGCATGGCGATTGCCACGGAATGTAATAAATGAATTTTATCAATGAATTACATCGCCCCCGAGTCGCCTCAAGCGCGGCCGCTCAGGGTGCCCGATGACCATACGCGTTCACAGCGGCGACCTGCCCGCGGACGTCGACTTCGGCTCTGCTGTGGCGATCGATACCGAGACGCTCGGCCTTGACGTGCGCCGGGATCGTCTATGCGTCGTCCAGCTTTCGAGCGGCGATGGTTCGGCGGAGATCCTTCAGATCACTCACGGCCAGACGCGGGCTCCCAATCTTGAAAGGCTGTTGGCCGATCCTGCTGTCGTCAAGTTGTTTCATTTCGGCCGCTTCGATATGGCTTGCCTTTGTAATGCCTTCGGCATTATGCCGGTGCCGGTCTATTGCACCAAGATCGCCTCTAAGATCGCGCGCACCTACACCGATCGCCATGGCCTCAAGGACCTCACGCGCGAACTGATGGGCGTCGATCTGTCAAAACAGCAGCAATCTTCGGATTGGGGCGCGCCCGCTCTTAGCGAGGCGCAACTGGCCTATGCGGCCTCGGACGTCCTGTATCTCCACGGGCTGCGCAGCCGGCTCGACGCGATGATGGCGCGCGAGAACCGCGACGTCTTGGCCCGCGCCGCTTTCGCCTATCTACCCGATCGGGTGCGGCTGGATCTGGCCGGTTTTGCCGAAATGGACATTTTCTCCCACGGTTCGCCTTGACGGACGGGGTTCGGCGCAAGCGGCCTACGGCGCCCGCCATAACTTCGCCACCCATCTCTTTCAATCATGTTATATTATGTGATCGGCGGCGATCCGATCGTCGCCGAAATCATAACGGGGCCGCATGGCAGACTTTGCCGCCAGAATCGATTCTTCCGAATTCCCGGAAGCGACACGGCGGGCCAAAGCCTTCGAGGCCGCCGCTCGTCATTCCGCGCTTGTCCGTTTCCTGCGGGTGGCCCTTCTCGGCGGCGCCCTCGCCACAGTCGCGCTATTGCTGGGCATCGCTTTGTTTGATCCGTTCGGCAGGCTCGCCGGCGGCTTGTCGATCGCCAGCATAGGCATGGATGGCACCAAGGTGATCATGGAGCATCCCAAGCTTGCCGGCTTCCGCAAGGACGGGCGCCCTTACTTGGTCAATGCGCAAAGGGCGATCCAGGACGCGCTGCATCCCACCTTGGTGGAATTGCACGGGATTGACGGCGATATTGCGATGACCGGAAGCGGCGTCGCCCATATAACGGCGAATCTGGGCTTATACGACACCGCCAAGGAACACATGGACGTCTCGGACAATGTTCGCCTCAGGAGCCCGCAATATGACGTCCGGCTGAAGAGCGCCGGCATCGATTTCAAGAGCGGCGTCTATATTTCCAAGGAGCCAGTGACTATCGTCACCAGCTCCGGAATGACCCTGGCGGGAGATGCGATTTCGGCGACGGACAATGGCAAGGAACTGGCTATCGAGGGACATGTAAAGACCATGATTCCATCCGCGTCGCCGGGCGATGAAACAAAGCCCGAGTTGAGGGATCATGGTCCATGAGCGTCCTGGCCGGGCGCAACTGCGCCATTGCGTTGATCCTCGCCGCCTTTGTGGGCGCGCCGGCCTTAGCTGCGGGAAAGGCGACCGCCACGCCGATGTTGCCGGGCGCCAATTCTAAAGAACCGATCTCGATCGATGCGGATAAGCTCGTCTATTTCGACAAGGAGCAAAAGGCCGTCTACACAGGCAACGTGGTGGCGATACAGGGCGATAGTAAAATCACCTGCTCGGCTATGACCATCTTTCTAGCCAAGACGGAGCCGCAGACCCCTGGCGTGGCCGCCAAACCAGCCAACGACGGCGCAGCGCCTGCAGCCGACGCGGCGGTCGGCGCGAGCGGAAGCCAAGTCAAACATATGGATGCGGCCGGACCCGTCACGGTCATCTCGAAGACCCAAGTGGCCACCGGCGATCGCGGTTCCTACGACAAGGAACAGAACAAAGTCTGGCTATTCGGCAATGTCACCCTGAGCGATAGCGGCAACGTCACCAAAGGCGACAAGCTCACTTATGATCTGACGAGCGGCGAGGCCGTCGTCGATGTCGGCACGACCTCCAGTCGCGTTCACGGTCAATTCATTCCCGGCTCCAGCAACGGCGCCGATACGCCGGACAAGTCGCCCGCGCCGAAAAAGGAAGTTGGAGCGAACGCTAATGACAAGCCCAAGGCGCCCAAGAAGAAAGTTCCTGCCGACGATGCGGCGGCCAAGCCGTAAGGGTCGAAAGGCTCTGGCGGGCGCCCGAGCGTCAGCTTGTCACCGTCCTCGTACGCCGCGGCGTGAGAAAAGCCCGGCAAGGAAAAGCCTTTTTTGAGCGACGACACCATTTCCCACGACGCGAGGCTCGCCCATTCTCGTGGTCTCATTGGACGCCTCACGGGATGGGGCGTGAAGAGGGCTGACCGGGGCGACGTAGCGGGTGCGGCGGTCGACGCCCCCGCGCATCCGTCCGCCGCCGCGCGGAAAGAGCCCGTTCGGCGACCGGCCCTGGGCGAAGACGCCACAGGCGTGCTCGCGGTTTACAATCTGGGCAAAAGCTACGGCGGCCGCGCCGTTGTCAAGGACGTCAGCATTGCGTTGCGGCGAGGCGAGGCGGTCGGGCTGCTGGGCCCCAACGGCGCGGGAAAAACGACCGTCTTCTATATGATCACAGGGTTGGTGCGGCCCGAAAAAGGTGTGATCGAGCTCGACGGATATGACGTCACCAAACTACCCATGTATCAAAGAGCGCGTCTGGGCATCGGCTATTTGCCGCAAGAAGCCTCGATTTTTCGGGGCCTCAATGTGGAGGACAATATTCGTGCTGTCCTCGAAGTCTCCGAACCCGACCGGGCCGCGCGCGAGAACACGCTCAATTCCCTGCTCGAAGAATTCGACATCGCGCGGCTGCGCAAAGCGCCCTCGATTGCGCTGTCAGGAGGCGAGCGTCGGCGTTGCGAGATCGCGCGCGCGCTCGCCTGCAAACCCTCGTTCATGCTGCTCGACGAACCCTTCGCCGGCATCGACCCGATAGCGGTCGGCGATATTCAGGACCTCGTGCGCCATCTCAAAGGTCGCGGCATCGGCGTGCTAATCACCGATCACAACGTGCGCGAGACGCTTGGCCTTATCGACCGCGCTTATATTATCCATAGCGGCCACGTCTTGACCGAAGGCGCGCCTGACGAGATCGTCGCCCATCCCGACGTGCGGCGATTCTATCTGGGCGAAGACTTCCGGATGTAGCGCCGAGGCCGCGCGCTGCGCGAAGTCTCTCGCGGCGCCGCTATTCGTCCTCGCCAAAGCGGCTGGCCACGAGGTCGGCGATGGCGTCCAGCGCCGCCTCGGCTTGCTCGCCCAAAGCGGAGACGGTGATCGTCGTGCCCATGCCGGCGCCCAGCGTCAATATTCCCATGATCGAATCGCCGCCCACAGTTTCCCCGCAGCGGGTCACTTTGATCTCGGCCTCGAAACGATCGACGCATTGAACGAGTTTGGCGGTCGCGCGCGCATGCAGACCCTTGCGATTGACGATATGCATTTCACGCACGCGCGCGCCGGCGAATTGAGGCGGGGGTGGGCAGTCTTCGTCGCGTTCGTCGCCGGCCGCTTCCATCATTTTCCAGTCAGGACTTTGCTGGCCACGGTAATGTATTTGCGCCCGGCATCGCGCGCCTCCGTCACCACCTGGTCGAGACCCGCGCTATCGCGCAGCGATGCGAGCTTGATCAACATCGGCAAATTGATGCCGCAGATGACCTCGATGCGCCCGCCGTCCATGACGGAAATAGCAAGATTGGAAGGGGTTCCCCCGAACATGTCGGTCAACAGAACGACGCCCGCTCCATCTTGCACGCGCGAGACGGCGCTTAGGATATCGGCGCGGCGCTGCTCCATGTCGTCTTCGGGGCCGATCGTAACGGTCTCGAATTGCGACTGGGGCCCAACCACATGCTCCAAAGCGGCGCGGAAACCGGTTGCGAGCTGGCCGTGGGTCACAAGGACCATTCCAATCATCAAAGATCCATTGCTTTGAGCGCATCCGGCGCCCGGCGCGAACCAACCGCATTCGAATTAGTCAAGGGGCGGCATTTTTGTGCAGTGCGGCGAATTATTCAAGTGAAATGCGCAATTCTGGTCATATTCTTGTCAGTAATCTTGTTAAGGTATTCCAGCACCGCATACGCCCTGTCAATCGGAGCGCTTTCGGCGTCCAAGGTCAGGCGTGGCAGCTTGATTTCGCCCAGGCGAACGGCGAGAGCGGCTTCGTCCGGCAACCTCGCGCCCCGCTCGCGCCGGGGCAAGAGATCAACAACCAGCCTGACAACGACGCAAAGTTCGCTAGACGTCTCTACAAGGCCATAGCCGCGCCGCTCGATTAGACCTCGCACGTTCGCCGCCCCGCTGGCTATGAGCCGCCCGGCTTTCGAGCGAATCAAAATGCGGTCGTCGCCGACCAGTCTGGCGAATTGTTTTCGATCGCCGACCACAGTCAGGAGGGCAAGCGCGAGGCTGCTTTTTCCGGAGCCGGAAGGCCCGCGAATAATCACGCCGGCTTCGCCAAGGACCAGGGCGCTGGCGTGAACAGCCTGCGAGGCGTCCGATTGTTCCAAGACTTGGCCGGCGAAGGCGGCGCGCGCGCTCACAGCGTCGCCGCCGGCAGAGAGATTACGAAACGCGCGCCGGCGCCGTGCCGCACGGCCTCGATCTCTTGTTTGTCAGAAATTTCTTCGGCGCGGGCGTCGCCGACCAAAGCGCCCGTCTTTGGTGCAGGAACGCCGACCGGCGCCGGGCGATTCTCTCCCCAAATGCGTCCGCGATGGGCTTCGACAATCTGCCGCGAGATCGGCAAGCCGAGGCCGGAATTCTGGCCAAAGCCTTGATCAGGGCGATCGGTGTAAAAGCGCTCGAAAATTCGTTCGAGCGCGTGCGGCGGCATGCCTGGCCCATCGTCCTCGACCGTGATGAGAATCCGTTCGCCCTCATCCTCGAGGTCGTCGCCGTCGCGATCGACGCGCTGGCGGCGCAAGACGACCCGAACCTCGCCGCCTGGTACGGAGAACGAGCGCGCATTGTCGATCAGATTGGTCATCACCTGCGCCAATCGCGAATCATGACCGAGGACGCAATAGCGCGGCTCCCCTTTGCCCGAGGCGCGGTCGGCGTCCTCGACCGACAGTCGCACTCGAACGCCCTTGCGGCGCGGCGAGTCTTCCGCCATCGAGACGACCGCGCGAAGCAGCGCGACAAGGTCCACGGGTTCGGCATCGCTGCGAGCAAGCTCGGCGTCGAGCCGCGAGGCGTCGGAAATATCGCTAATCAGCCGATCAAGGCGGCGCACATCGTGCTGGATCACTTCAAGAAGCCGATCGCGAGAGGCTCCGGGCTTGATGCGCGGCAATACCTCGACGGCGCTGCGCAAAGAGGTCAGTGGATTCTTCAGCTCATGCGCGACGTCGGCGGCGAAACTTTCGATCGCGTCGATGCGATTGTAAAGCGCTTGCGTCATATCGCGCAGGGCATGAGACAAATGGCCGATCTCGTCGGATCGCGCCGTGAAGTCCGGAATTTGCTGGCGCGATTTGATGCCGCGGCGGACCCGCTCGGCGGCCTCCGCGAGTTTGCGCACGGGTTCGGCAATTGTGCCGGCGAGCGACAACGAGAGAACGAACATTACCGCCGCCAGCACAAGGAAGAAGCGCAGGATGGCCCAACGTTCGGAGGCGATGACCGCGTCGATATCGCCCCCCTGCGTCGAAAGCAGCAGTGCGCCGCGGACGGCGAGCATGCGCTGGATGGGCACCCCGACCGAAACGATCGTCTCGCCGTCAGCATCGACCCTCACCACCGATTGCGTCTGGCCGCGCAAGGCCGCGTCGACCTCGGGGTGGGACTTGGCGTTGCCGACCCAGGGCTCGTCGACGCGTGGCTTCTTGACGGGGACAAACCAGTGCCTAACGGCGTTCCACACGCGCTCGAGCCGCGTGGTGTCTTCGGCCCCCGCGTCCGCCGATTCGGGCCGCAGAATGACGCCGCGCGAGGAAAGCGCCCGCGAGTCGAGCAGCAACAGCCCGTCCCGATCGTAAATGCGCGCCCGAGTCTGCGTCGGCGAGACCAGCCGGCGCAACACGGGGCCGACCCGTTCGGGATTGATTGAAAATTCAATCGATTCGTCCTCACCCTCGGTCGGCGCGGCGCTCTCGCCCGGCGCCAATTGCAGTAGTTTCTCCGGATCGATCGTGATCGTATTCGTCTCGACAGCGGCCGAGGCGGCGATCGCGGCGGCGATGATTTCGCCCTGCGTGCGTAAGCTCTGCACCCGCGCGTCGATGATGTCGGCGCGAAACTGATTGAGATAGAGGAAGCCGACCACCAGCACGAGCAGGCCGCCCAGATTGAGCACGACGATGCGCCGCGTCAGTGACGAAGAGAAGCGCGAAACCACCGCGCGCCATATGAGACGCGCGCGCGATTTCAGCCGCGCGCCACGCGCTCGCCTGAGGCCCGGCGAAACCGTCGGCTCGCTTTGCGCCTCGGCGCTCATCGCCGCATCTCGCGCTTGGCCATATCGAAGCCCGACTTTCCAGAGGGCCGCCCGTCTATAGAGATCACGCTTCGCGGAAGCGATAGCCTACGCCGTACAGTGTCTCAATCATCTCGAATTCATCTTCGACGACTTTGAATTTTTTCCGCAACCGTTTGATGTGGCTATCGATCGTCCGATCGTCGACATAGACCTGATCGTCGTAGGCCGCATCCATCAGCGCGTTGCGGCTTTTGACGACGCCAGGCCGCGTCGCGAGCGCCTGAAGAATCAAAAATTCGGTGACTGTCAACGTGACGGGCTCATTGTTCCAGGTGCAGGTATGGCGTTCGGGATCCATTTTGAGGCGTCCGCGCTCAAGGATTTTCGCCTCGCTCTCCTTCTGCGCGGCGGCCTCCTTGGGATTCGAGCGCCGCAAAATGGCCTTGACGCGCTCCACCAACAACCGCTGCGAAAATGGCTTCCGGATGAAGTCGTCAGCACCCATTTTCAGGCCGAACAATTCGTCGATCTCCTCATCTTTCGAGGTCAGAAAGATCACCGGCAGATCGGATTTCTGGCGCAGGCGGCGCAACAGCTCCATGCCGTCCATACGCGGCATTTTGATGTCGAAAATGGCGAGATCCGGCGGGCTCGTCTTGAGGCCCTCAAGCGCGCTCGCCCCATCCGTGTAGGATTGGACGCGATAGCCCTCCGCTTCGAGCGAAAGCGAAACGGAGGTGAGGATATTGCGGTCGTCATCGACCAGGGCAATCGTCGGCATGAGGCTCCCAACCTGAGAAAGCGTTTCTGAGCGCGGCGGCTCGCTTTACGCTGTCGCCCCGCCGAGCCCAGTTAATCGCGGCGAACCATCAAGACCGTTAAAGGCCTAAATGTGACGCTTGCGCAACTAAAACAAGCTCAATCGGCTTGCCAGGCCCTCATTTTGGCACGATAGGCCATTCGAGCGCCCCTGGCTAATGCTCGTCCAAACCCGGTCAACGCTTTAGGGAATCAGACTTGAGAGAATTAGAGTTGGCGGACCCGACCGTCCGACCGAACGGTCAACGACGGAGGGCTGGCGTGAAACAATCGGCCTCGACCTTCGCCTGCCGGGCCTTCGGGGAGGCCTCGACGTGAGCGCGACGGAAACGCCGAACCCACCGCCGGCTGAGGCTCGGGCGCAGGCCAAGCATCTCCTCCGCATCGCGCGCACCGGCGCGCTCGCCACGCTCGACCGCACCTCGGGCGCGCCGCTGACGACGCTGGTTTCGGTCGCCTCCGACTATGACGGCGCCCCGCTTTTCCTTCTGTCGGCTCTGGCGCGGCATACGAAAAACCTCCGCGACGACGCGCGCGGCTCCCTGTTGCTGACGAGCCAATGGGAACGTGGCGATCCGCTCAATCGCCCGCGCCTGACGATCGGCGGCCCGATCGCCGCGCATTTCGAGCTAAAGGCCCGCGCGCGTTTCCTTGCGCGCAATCTGAAAGCCAAGCTCTATGCGTCCTTCGTCGATTTTTCGGTTTTTCGGATGGAAATAACCGCCGTTCACTTCAATGGCGGCTTTGCGCGAGCCGCTGCGCTGACGCCTCGCGATATTCTGACCGATCTCGCCGGCGCTGATTCGCTTCTTGAGGCGGAAACGGCCCTGCTTGATGAAGTGAATGCGCGCGACGCCGCTTTTGTCGCTCGGCTCGCGGGCAGTGGAACGCGCCGATGGCGGGCGGTCGGCCTTGATCCCGACGGCCTCGACCTGACGGCCGGCTCACGCGCAAAGCGCATCAGCTTTCTTGAGCCGAAGTCAAGTCCGCAGGCATGGCGCGAGTCGCTGGGCGCCTGTCCCAACGAGGCGCGCTAGCGTCTCACCCGGGTCCACCCGACGCTGCCACATAGAATGCCGGCTGCAGCCGCGCGTCGCCATGCGATCGCCGGCCACACTCAATTCGACGGAATAAGTGAGGTTGCGCCGGTGATCAAACGCCGAGCCCGTCCAGTGATTGCGATCGGTTTCTCTTAACGTCATGATCAGCTTATCGCCGACCTTTCCCGCGCTTTGCGGATTCTTCGTCCAGCTATTGACCGCGCAAATGTCGCTGCCACAAGCCGCTATATGGGTCCGCAGGACGCCGTCGTCGCGCGCCCATTCGACGGGCATCCCCGCCAAGCTCACATTCGCCAAGCTCATGGAGTCAGTCGATTCGCGCCATTGGCGTGAGCGAGCGAATAGATGCCCACATCGATAACGCCGGAGCGAAAGCCGGCCTCGCAATAGCAAAGATAATATTCCCACAGGCGCTTGAAAGAAGGCCCGAAGCCAAGCTTCTCGATCTCGGGCCATGCGTCGAGAAAGCGCCGTCGCCATTCGTGCAAGGTCAGGGCGTAGCTGTCGCCGAAATTCTCCACGGCCGTGAGCTTGAGCCCCGCCCGCTCGATCACCTCGCGCAGCAGCGTTTTGGACGGCAGAAAGCCCCCGGGGAAGATGTAGCGCTGGATAAAATCGGGCCGACGGCAATAGGCGGCGAATCTGTCTTCGGCAATGGTGATCGCCTGCAGGACGCACAAGCCGCCGGGCTTGAGCCGTTCGCGAATCGTATCGAAATATTTGGGCATGAATTCACGCCCGACCGCTTCAACCATCTCGATAGAAACGATCCGGTCGAAACGCCCTTCGACGTCGCGATAGTCCTGCAAGCGCAGTTCGACGCGGTCGTTAAGCGACTTTTCGTGCACAAGCGCGCGCGCGCTATCCAGTTGGGCGGGAGAAATCGTCACGCCGGTGACCCGCGCCGCACTGTCCTGCGCGATTTTGGCGGCCAGACCTCCCCAGCCGCAGCCGATGTCAAGAACCCTATCTTCACCCGCGAGCTGCAGGCTTTCGACAATGCGCTGCAATTTCGCATCCTGAGCCTGTTCAAGAGTGGCGTTGGCCGGGCGGAACAGCGCGGAGGAATAAATCATCTTGGCGTCGAGCCAGAGCCGATAGAATTCATTGCCGAGATCGTAATGAGCCTCGATGTTGCGACGGCTGCCCCGGCGCGTATTGGCTTTGGCGCGATGGGCCAGCCAATTAATAAGCTTGAACGGCGCCGACCCCTCGATTGCCTCCATGAAACGGACGCCGTTGAGCGCCGCAAGTTCGAACAAGGCGGTCAGATCCGGACTCGACCAGTCATTGTCGAAATAAGCGGTCGCAAGCCCGACGTCGCCCTTCAGCGCGAGGCGCCTCAGAGCGCGCCAATTGTTGAGCTTGACCTGGGCTTGCGGGCCCGGTTGCGCGCCGATGCGCTCCAATTTTGCGCCCGATGGCAACTCGATCACGAGGCGGCCGACCTCGACGAGAGACAGCACCTTGCCGAGCGCGAAACCGGCGATTCCAGCCAGTTTTCCGGCCATGCCGTTCCTCGAGTCCGGCTCTGTCTCGCTCGGTTTGAGCGGCGACGCCATATCCCCACTCCTCATTCACTGTTGCGCCGCGCCACAAGGGTCACGGATTCACCCGGCTTCGGCGGACGGACCTGCAGGCGCATTCCTTTAGCCCAAAGCAGCAGCGCCTCGAAATGAATTCCTACAATGACTTTGAGCGTTAGCAAAGGATGGCTGAGAAAGACCCTCGCAAGCGCCGCGTCGGTCAACTCGACGCGGCTTTGCGCTTGCGTCGCGGTCAGCACGGTCCCCTGCCGGTCACACTCGACAATCGCGATCGACGATTTCCGCGCTGGCGGCGTCACCGTAAATTCGTAAGTCATGTCCATCGCCATAAACGGCGAGACGTAGAGCTGCTTGGCACAGGATTGGCGTACCGGGGCGTTCTCGCCCGCCTCGACGGGGATGAAATAACTATGCCGCTCGCCAAAAGTATTGTTGACCTCATAGAGGATGGCTCGCAAAGCGCCATCGTGACCGTGGCAAAAATAGACACTGATGGGATTGAAGGCGTAACCGAGAATGCGCGGCATGGTGAGCAGGCGGATCGGGCCGCCGTCCAGGGAGAAACCGACCTTACGCGCATGTCCTTCGATCTGTTCGCGCAAGGACACCGCCTCTGAGCCATAGTCCTTATCGAAAAAACTGAACAGATTGAACGCATTATGAGAGAATAGGCGCAATCGGCCGTCAAGGGCAGGCAATTCGTCGAGGTCGATGAACACGGCGTAGGTGCGGTAGCGCAGCGAATGTTTGCGAGGGCGCAATCGCCGATGCGTTACCTGCCCAACGTATAGCCCGGAAGCAAGAGCGTTCATGAGGCGAGCGCTTCGCTGACTCGACGCGCGGGACTGCCTATCTTGATGCGTCCGGACTCATTGGCGACGCGCCAGGGCCGGCGCACGCCGCCCAACTCTTCGGCGACGGCAAGGCCCGCCTGCAGCCCGTCTTCGTGGAAACCAGACCCAAAATAGGCACCGCAAAACCACACGCGGCGACGACCCTGCAGCGACCAAAGCTTCTCCTGAGCGGCGACGGCCTCGATGTTGAAGATCGGATGCTCGCAAACTTGCCGCTGAATCACAAGATCGGCGCGCGGCTCGACGATCGGGTTGAGCGTGACGAAGCGCGGCGTCTCATCGGGAATTTTCTGAAGGCGGTTCATCCAATAGGTCACCGAGACAGGCGCGGAAGGATCGGCTCGATTTGCCATATAGTTCCAACTCGACCAGACCTTGCGCCGGCGCGGCATCAACGAAGAATCTTCGTGCAGGACCACATCGTTGCGGCTGTAGCGAAATGCACCGAGGATGGTTCGCTCCGCCGGTGTCGGGTTGCTCAGCATCGCCAGCGCTTGATCGGCATGGGCGCCAATGACGACCTGGTCGAACCTCTCCTCGCCGCCACCGCCCGATTGGATGAAAACGCCGTCAGGCTCGCGCCGGATCGATCGCACCGGGGCGCCAAGTCGTAGCTTATGTTTGAACGGCGCGCAAAGCGCCTCGACATAGACCCTCGCACCGCCCTCGACCGTGCGCCAATAAGGACGGTCGATGATTTTGAGCAAGCCGTGATTCTGGCAGAAGTTTACGAAGGCGGCGGCGGGATAATCGGCGACCCTTTTGGCGGGGAGCGACCAAACCGCTGCGGCCATCGGATAAAGATGATCCTGCCGGAAAGCCTCACCATAACCGTAAAGATCGAGATATTCGCCCAGCGTGGCGAGGCCGAGCTTGGCGACATCGCGCGGCGCGTTGCGGTAGAATCGCAGGATGTCGCGCAGCATCAACCAGAATCTGAGGTTCAGGACATTGCTCTTTTGGGCGAAGACGCCGGCGATGTCGGTGCCAGAATATTCGAGATCGCCACCGTCGAGCGAAACCGCAAAGGACATTTCCGATGGCTTGGTTGGCGTCCCCAGATGGGAAAAGAGCGCTGTCAGATTGGGGTAGGTCGCCTCGTTGTAAACGATGAAACCGGTGTCGACCGCGACCGGTCCCGCTTTCGAAGGCGTGTCGACGGTGTGACTATGTCCGCCCGACCGCGCTTCGGATTCGAAAACGGTCACCTCGTGCCTTTGGCTTAGTAGCCAGGCGGCCGACAGGCCTGAAATTCCCGTCACTACGACGGCAAGATTTAGTCGATCTCTCGGCGGCAAGGATGTGCAGACGTCAACGAACATTGCTACCCCCAAAGCAATTGCGGCCCGAGGGGGACGCGTTCGTGCTTCTCTAGGCTATACGGAACGAGGTGGTTTTGGGTTCAAAATTTCTCTGAATGCCGTCGAATCAATGGATTAGCCCCGTCGAATCGGCGCCGGCGCGTGTTTTGGAGGTTGGCCGAGGCAATTATTTGAGCGCCCGGACATCCCCGAGAGATTGCGAAGCGTACAGGAGCGTAGACGAGCGACGGGCGGCTTTGAGCGGCCTTTTTTGGGCTGGTTATTTGTCCGGCTGTTTTACACGACTGGACTGCCGGGCCGAATAGGGAGAGGAAAATGCGATGATTGTTCTGGTCGTGCTTGCCGCCGCTCTCGCTCTGGCGCTTTTCATGGCGGTGGCGTGGCTCGTGCAGAGACGAACGGGCCAAGCGGGATGGGTCGATACGATCTGGTCTTTGGCGGTGGGCACGGTCGGGGCCGGGCTTGCGCTGGCGCCGATAGAGGCGCCGTCATGGCCGGTGACTCGGCAGTTCCTTGTCGCCGCCTTGGTGCTCGTCTGGTCGCTGCGCCTTGGCCTGCATATCATGGGTCGCACCCTGAAAGGGGGCGAGGATCCCCGCTACAAAGCGCTGCACGACGATTGGGCCGAGGATTTCCCTCGGCGTCTATTCTGGTTCCTGCAGATTCAGGCCGCCGCGGCCTTCCTCCTCGCGATGTCGATCTTCGCCGCGGCCGGAAATCCGGCCGTTTTTCCCAATCTGGGCGACATTCTTGGCGTCTTGATCCTCGTTATCGCGATTGTCGGAGAGGCGGTCGCGGATCACCAACTGGAACGATTCCGAGCGGATCCTGACAATAGCGGCCGCGTCTGCGGCATAGGCCTATGGAGCGTCTCGCGTCATCCCAATTATTTCTTCGAATGGCTGGGTTGGGTCGCCTATCCTCTTATCGCGATCGGCCTGCCGCCGACCAGCGCCTTTGGCATCATCGCGCTCGTCGGCCCCCTCATCATGTATTGGCTGCTTGTGCATGTGTCCGGCGTTCCGCCGCTGGAGGCGCATATGGTGCGCTCGCGCGGCGAGGAATTCAGACTCTACCAGAAGCGCGTAAACGCCTTTATTCCGTGGCCGGCCTATAAGTTGTCGGAGTCGCATCGGAGCCGAAGCACATGACCCTCATCGCCTCGGCGATACGCGCAGCCGAGCGCGCGCCGCTGCCCGACAGTATGACCCGCGCCGGCATCGGCTGGTTGGTCGCACGATCGCGTCAGCGCCTCGCCGCCCAGCCCGCCGACGATCCGACTTTCGCTGAGGTGATGGCGTCGCGGCCGATCGCCGAACATGCGCAGGGCGCCAACGCGCAGCACTATGGGGCCTGCCGCATTTTTTGCGCTCGCGCTCGGCCGAGACGTAAGTATTCCTGCTGTTTCTATGAAGACGGCGCGAAAAATCTCGCAGAGGCCAAGACTAGCGCGCTGGAGGCGACGGCGCGGCGCGCCGACCTGCGCGACGGCCACTCCATTAGGAACTCGGTTGCGGCTGGGGTTCGTTCTCGCTGTTCATGGCTGAGCGCTATCCGACGGCGCGCATTGTCGCCGTGTCGAACTCGGTGAGCCAGCGCGTTTTCATCGAAGGGAAGGCCGTTCGGCGCAATCTTGGCAATTTGACGATCGTCACCGCCGACATGGACGCTTTTGCGACGCATGAGCGGTTCGATCGCATAGTCTCGGCGGAAATGTTCGAGCATATGTCCAATTGGTGAGCCTTATTGTCGCGCATGCGCTCGTGGATGGCTCCACGCGGATTGTTGTTCCTCCACATATTCACGCATCGAACGGGCTCCTATCGCTTCGACCACAACGATCCGAGCGATTGGATCGCCCAGCATTTCTTCACCGGCGGCGTGATGCCGAGCGAAAGGCTGATTCGCCAATTCGCCGATTCGTTCGCGCTTGAGCAGGAATGGCGGTGGAGCGGGATCAATTACCAGAGAACCGCACTCGACTGGTTCGACAGTTTCGACGCTTCGCGGCGCGATATCGACGTCATCCTTGGGCAGGTCTATGGCGCCCAGGCGAGGCAGTGGCGACGCCGCTGGCGGTTGTTTTTTCTCACCACCGCCGGTCTTTTCGGCGACAATGCCGGAGCCGAATGGGTGTTAGCCATTACCGGCTGCGGCCGGCCCCCGATGCGTAAGATCCAGGCGCTGCATCGCGCCGTCGCCGCTTATAGCTATTCGCATGACCCTCTCGCAGCCGCCAGCAACTTCATCGCGCTTTGCGTCGTCGGCAACCAACCCTTTTATCCGCTCTATGTTTGGTGGATCGTGGGCGATGACGGCTGGGCGTCGTTCGTGACCTTCCTGTCGACGCCGTTCTTTCTGGCGGTCCCGGCTGTGGCGCGCCGCTCCTCGCTGTTGGGACGCGCGATGCTGCCGATCGCCGGCATCGCCAATACGGTGCTCAGCGCCAAGGCGTTCGGCGCGGCGTCAGGCGTTGAATTATTCCTTTGTCCCTGCGCGATGATCGCCGGGATGGCGCTGCGGGCGCGCGAACGAAAAATCACGCTCGCGATCATCGGTTTTGCGATTGGCGTCTTCGCGCTCCTCCACGATAGGTTAGGCGTCCCGCTGCATGTCTTTTCGTCGGAGGAATATGCACCCTTCCTCTCCCTGAACGCGTGGAGTGTCGCCGGCCTTACTGCTTTCGCGGCGCTGCAATATCCGGCTGCCCACGCCAGAATCGTCGACCGCGCACGGCGCTAGAAGTCGCCCTTTGCGCTCAGGCTTTGAATTTCGCCCACCGGAAGGCCGCCAAGTAGCCCGCTGTGGCGGATGCCGCCGTGAGAAAAGCGCCCCAGGCCATGTCTGCCAGCGTGATCGTTGTCGACCAGATCTTCAAGGTCGCTTGATTGGTCAGGTCATAGGTCCCGTAAGAGAAAAATCCGAACAGGGCGCCGTAGATCATCGCCATCGTCCATCGACGCTGTGCAAGGGCGGGGCTGATCGCGAAGATGACGATCGCGCATAGATAGAGCGCGTAAAAAGCGACGGCCGGCGCCACCCGGAAGCCGTCGAGCATGATCTCCCGATGAGCGGACGATAGAGGCGATCGGCGGTCAGAGTGAGCCAGATCGCGTCGAGGCCCAGCATAACGAGTGCGGCGGCGAAATAGCCGATCAGAACTTCTTTGACCTTTGGATTCACCGTCTCGGCCTGACCCCTCGTGCACTCCTGCGCCGCGATTCTCATACGACCGACCTGACCGTTCGGATGAAACTTCGGCTATTCCGTGGCGAGGTCGAGCCAGCAACGCCCCTGGCGATCCTCGACTTCGACGATCCAAAGGTCAGGGTCAAATTCCGTTTCGCGCGCCAGGCGCTTCTCGACATCGCTGGGATCGATCCATTCGTCCTTATGCGCGCGGGACCACAGCCGCTCGACCCCGCGCTCGGCAAGCTCCGATTGGGGGGCGGGGGCATAGAGCGCCGCGCGGCCGTCAAGCCGGTCGACCTGAACGAATATGGCGCCGGCTTCCGCCGCGCCGCGCCGCCGCAAGGTCGCGACCGCGCCTTCGACCGCGCACCGCCTCAAATAGGCGGCGACCCAGATGTCGGCGCGAAGCCGCATCGAAATCAGCGAGCCGCAGCGTTGGCGGCCGCGCCAAGTTGCCTGACGAGCTTGGCGGTAATTTCGATGGATGGCGCAAAGCCGTGCGCGCGCTCGAACTGCTGGATTGCCTGCTCCGTGGAAGCGCCGACGACGCCATCCGCCTTGATTGAATAGCCGAGTTTGATAAGCGCGTTTTGGGCGGCGATCGTCAAATGCGTCGCCTCCTTGTCCGCATCGCCGCGCAACAAGTCGCGGATGGGATCGCCGGCTCTCGAGGGAGGCAGCAGGGTCGAATCGATCGCAGCGCCAAGATTGGCCGGGCGAACAGGCGGCACGGCGACGATCGGGGCGCTTTCAGCCATCGCCGGGGCGGGCGCAGGCGGCAGCGCAACGATAGCCGGCGCTAGCTTGGGCGCGCTGAAAAACGGCGCCGAATGGCGCGCCTGCTGCAGGACGAGCGCATTGACGACGATGCCGGTCAGGATCGCGGCGAGAGTGGCGCCAGCGATCGTGCGCGCCGGTCGCGACAGGAGACGGCGCATCACGGTCCGCGCAAAGCTGTCGCGGTCTTTGCCAGCCGCAGGCCGGGCCGGGCGAGACAGGATGGAATCGTTATGGGAACGGGCGAGCGCCTCAGGCAATTTTTTTCTCCTTCATTGCGTCTCGCAAGGCCGGGCGGGAAAGCGGCGGCGACGGGAAAACCGACGAGGACCGGCTCACGCTCGGCAAGGTTTCGATGGGCGCGGGCGCCGCGTCGCTGGTCGCTCTGCCGCGGCAGTCGAGCGGTAGCCGAACGGTGACGCGCGTGCCTTCGGCGACCACACTCTCGAGCAGCAACGAACCTCCGTGCAGGCCAATCAGCCCCCTCACGAGGGAGAGTCCGAGCCCCGTGCCCTCAAACATTCGGTCATAGGATGAGCGGACCTGAAAAAACGGATCGCCAAGCCGCGAAAAATGTCCAGGCGCGATCCCGATGCCCGTGTCCTCAATCGTGATGAGAAGCGAATCGCCTTCGACCAGGGCGCCGATCGTCACGCGTCCGGTCGGCTTTGTGAATTTTACTGCGTTTGACAAAAGATTGATCAATATTTGTCGGCAGGCGCGCTTGTCGGCGATGAGTTCCCTGGGACAATTGACCGGCCCGCGAACCAACTCGACCCCGCCCTCGCTCGCTTTCAGACGCAACATATCGCAGCAGGCCCCGATCAGGGGTGCCACGTCGAAAGCCTCAGGCACGATCGCAAATCGTCCCGCTTCGATCTTCGACATATCGAGGATCAAATTGACGACCGATAGGAGATGCTCGGCGGAGGCGTGGATGATGCCGGCATATTCAAGTTGCTTGCAATTGTCGCGCGGCGTCAGTTCCGCGCTGGCCAATATCTCGGAAAAGCCGATGATCGCGTTGAGGGGCGTGCGCAATTCGTGGCTGACGTTGGCGAGCAGACGATCTTTCCATGTATCGGCGCTTTCTGCCTCGACGCTCGCCGCTTGAATCTTCTCTTCGCGGGGCTGACCGTTCGCAGCGTTCCTGACCACGCAGACGACGACCGCCCCGTCATGAACCCGGTGATTGGCCGCAGCGGCGAAGCGACGGATGCGCATTTCCGCCCAAGCGAAATTGGGCGCCTCCGCCTCGTCAGCCGAACCGGGCCGCGCGCCGGCGCGCAATCGCAAAGTGACGCAGTTGACGCCCTCGCGCTTGAGGGCCGCGCTAATCGCCTGCAGCAAAGCCGGGCGGTCCGCGACATGAATACGATTGAAAAAGCCGCGACCGACCAATTCGCGGGTCTCCAGGCCGAATGAGGCCTCGGCGTCGCCACTCGCCGAAAGCACAGCGCCCGATGAATTCTGACTTAGGATCAGTTCGCCGATCGTCGCGGCCAGGACATGGTAGGAGGCCTGACTGGCGGAATCGATGCGGCGGCGCATCTCATGAATTTTGCGCGCGGCGACCGCGAGCGCGACGGCATAGAGACCGGCCGGCGCGGCGAGCCCCGCCGCGACGAGGCCTGACAGTCGACCGGCGGCATATTCCGCGCCGAATAGAGCGAGGAGGACGATCAGGGCCAGGAGACTGGCAAACAATACCGGCAGGGAGCCGCCGAAGATTCGCTCATGTGAAGCCGGTTCGACGGGCGGATTGGTCGCGTTGGAATGCGACAGGCCCGCAGTGCGCCGTCCAATGGCCTTAAAAAATGACACGAACGCCGTGCTCCCAGATCGCCGGGTCGAATGCGCGATCCGCGCTTGACGATCCCAGTCCAGCCTTAAGTCAACCCTAAGAATCGTGGAGCCGACGCGATGCTGAGGGAAGCGCCAACGCCTTCGGGGGTCAAGCTTGCCGCTATGGTTGACAAATCGTTGCCACGACCCGGTCCAGGGGCTTGACCAAAGGTTAAGGCGCTCGGGCAAATTCGAGGCGAAATGTCGACGCGACCTTTGCAGAAGCGTGCCTAATATCAGGACGTCGTCACGCGGGCGCGCGGCGGCGAGGGATTGAGGCTATTGAGATGATGTTTCTTGTCCGGTCCGCGTTTTGGCTCAGCATCGTTGTCGCCCACATGCCGCTCGACAGCGGTGAGGCGCTGCGCGCGGTCGCCGAGACGAAGGGCGCGATCGTTGCGAGCGCGGGCAGCGCGGGCAAGGCCAAATGCGCGCAAGAGAGCGTTTCCTGCCAGGCCCTTGTGGCCGCCGCCGCCGGAGACATCCTGACCCCGAACGTCGCGCGCCCCTCCAATGCGCGGGTCGGGGCCAGGATGGCTCCGGTCGCGAAGGCTAAGGGCGTTCGGCCTTCGGTCAATTCGCTGAGCGCCGCCGATCTGGCGACGCCATGGCGTAGCCGGGCGGCCAAATCCGGCGCCTGATTTCTCCTCGGACGCTCTGGCGCTAGGAGAGCGCATCCCGATATAGAGGGCGACGCCACCGAAGGACGCCCCTCTGACAAGCCTCGATTCCATCCGCAGCGACTTTGCCTTTCTCGACGATTGGGAAGACCGCTATCGCTATATCCTCGAGCTCGGCCGCTCGTTGGAGCCTTTGAGCGAAGCTGCCCATAACGATGCAAACAAGGTTCGCGGCTGCGTCAGCCAGGTTTGGCTGGAGCTCGCCCAAGAAATCGCCGCGGCGGGCGAGAAGGTGCTGCATTATCGCGGCGATAGCGATTCGCATCTCGTGCGGGGTCTCATTGCGATCGCCCTGGCGCTCTATTCGGACCGGACCGCCCGCGAAATCCTGTCTTCGGACGCCCTGGGCTTCTTTCGCGAATTGGGTCTGGAGCAGCACTTGACCCCGCAACGCTCCAATGGCGTGCGGGCGATGATCGAGCGCATCCGCGCCGATGCGGCGGCGATGGCCGTCTGAGCTTCCCCAGTCACGGCGCCTAGTACAGTTGCAGGTAAGGTTGGATTGATATGTTTCCGCGAGTTTGATTGCGGAGGACTCGCATGTCTACTGCCGAATGGTCTGGAACGTCGCTGCCGTGGTCTACGGAACTGGCGGGATTAAAG
>Ga0182024_10000959_pt1 | contig 74825 bp, 68 predicted proteins | sample P32metaG_FD_120480 | JGI IMG/M metagenome (GOLD analysis project Ga0182024, IMG submission 120480) | Permafrost microbial communities from Stordalen Mire, Sweden - P3-2 metaG (Illumina Assembly) | ecosystem: Environmental > Terrestrial > Soil > Wetlands > Permafrost | place: Sweden: Stordalen...
GTCCCAAACAGGGCAGACTTACGGTTGGGAGTTGTTGCACTATTTTCGAATGAAGAAGAAGGACCTGACGCCAAGACAGTTGTCCTCCGTGCCCTGTCCTACGTGTTGTGTCCCTGCCGGGCACGGTTGCGTGCTGCACTCAGGCGGTTTGCGCTCTGAACCACATGTAGATCGGAAGTTTTTGGCTATTGAGGTGATAGAAAAGGATTCGCGTTAGCGCACGCGTCGGTGCTCACGACTGGATGCTCCCGCAGTCAGAGCTCGCCATTGTACTGTCGGATGTTTCCGTAGCATTCACAGGCGAATTTTTCAAGTTTCCTGCGCTCCAAAATCTTCACCGCGCCACGCGTGTAGCCGATGAGCTGCAATCTTTGCAAGATACCGGCTGCCAGGGTCACAGTAGGCCGGTCCGTTCCAAGCATTGTCGCAAGAAAATCGTGCGTGATGGGCAAAGATCCTGAATCCACTCGATCCTGAGCCATGAGCAACCATCGTGCAAGACGCTGCTCGATGCGGTGCAGCCGATTGCACGCGGCTGTTTGTTCAACTTGCATTCCCAATACCATAATATAGCGGCCCAAAATATTCCGAAGTTGTGGAGTCGATGGCAAGGTTTCTTGCAACTCAGCGACTCTCACCCTGAATCCATCCCCTGCGATTTGCACTATTTCACGAAGCGGGCTTCTACTTAGGCCGACAGCTGCTGCGATGCCTGAAGCGCCTTCGTTTCCAACGATGCCGGTTTCAACAGTCCTTCCATCCTTCATTACAGCTACCAGAGAAATCAAACCTTGATTGGGAAAATGGACGAACTTTAGTTTCTTGTGCGGCTCGTGAAGGCTGCGATGATGTGGCATGCTGAGATATTCTAGGTGAGGACGGATTGAGTGGTATTCGGTGTCGGGAATGGCGAGAAGTATTCGATTGCTTACTGGCTTTCCCGCAGCATTAGTCCTTTCGCCCGACTGCACGACTTGAAGTAGTCTGGTCGCCACAACAACTCCTTTACTGCACATGGGAATCGAGTCTGCGAGGCCATGCGTGGAACGTGTGTCTATACGCACGCTGTCAGTACTTTTACAAGCAGAATTCGCTTCGGTAGGGTATCCTACATTAGATAATTCAGCCAACTCTTCGAGCAACTTGCTCAGCCTGCGTGCTTATGACGATGCGAATCCTGATCGCAAACGACCGTGCGGTGGCGCGAAAGGAACTCACAACCTTGCTCGAAACACATACTGGTTGGGAGGTTTGTGGCGAAGCCGAGAATGGTCAGGAAGCGGTCGTGAAAGCCGCAGAACTCAAGCTCCACCTAATCATTCTTGATCTCTCGATGCCCATCATGGACGGACTTCGCGCAGCTCGTAAGATTGCCACAATCATGCCGAGAGTGCCAATTCTTGTGTACACCGAACACCACTATTGGGAAATTGAATTGGAAGCTGAGGAATTGGGCGTGCGACGGCTGGTGCCAAAGACAGATGATGTTGGCGAACTGTTCAGCTTAATTGAAACGATTGTTAGCAGCGCACCTTGAGTACCGGGCCTGAACCAGGGCTTGCCTCAGGAGTGTGCCGGGCGTTTCGTCTCAGGGGTAAAGTGGCGGCGTAGTTCGCGTCCAAGGTGGAACCCGCTATAAGGGGATCCGATCAGGGGTTCACAGGACGAGGGGGCTTATGAGAAGCAACAATACGCTGTTAGCAGGTACTGAAAAGGCCATCCTCAAGAGTGTCTTGGGCAGAACGATCTCGCGGTATCGAAACAAACAAATCATCTACTCCCAAGGTAAGACGGCCGACACGCTGTTCTACGTCCGAGAAGGCAACGTGATGCTCGCCATCCGATCGAAAGGCCGCCAGCCGGCAGTTATCACCGTCTTGGGCGCCGGTGACTTCTTTGGGCAGTCTTGCCTCGCAGGTGTTCCTCTTCGTATGTCCACGGCTACTGCGATTGGCTCCTGCTCCATCCTTACCATCAAAAAGAAAGAAATGATCCGTATTCTTCGCGGGGACCGCGTCGTATCGAGTTTGTTCGTGTCCTACTTGCTGTCCGTCATACAAAAATATCAGGAGCACTTGGTGAACCTGCTTGTCAACTCCGCCGAACAACGGCTTGCTCGCGCGCTCCTGCGGCTAGGCAAGTTGAGCACGAAAGACGGACAAATTCCCAAGATAAGTCAGGAAGTTTTGGCAAACATGGTCGGCACCTCTCGCAGTCGAACCAATCTTTTCATGAATGGTTTCAGGAAGCGGGGATTGGTTGGATACAACAGCGGCGGAATAGGAGTACACAGCTCCCTGCGCACAGTGTGCGATTGAGGTTATGGAAATCGCCAACTCGGAACGGAGACCTCGTGAAGGCGAGACGCAGAACGAATTTCAAGACGGACAAACGGCGGAAGCACCATCACTATCAGGTCACAGTCTTCTACGCTGACGGCGAGCGTTTCGCACGAACCTATACAGACAAGATCAAGGCGTCACGATTCGCTGCTCGGCAAAAGAAGTCACCCGTGGTTCGCTCGACCCGCGTAGCATGCGTCTCTTAGCGACCTGACGGAGAGCACGATGCGGTGGCTCGGCATTCGGAAAGCGACAATTGAAATCACACTTTTTGTTTTCGTTGAACTTCTGCTTTCAATTTACAGCCTCGTTAAGCACTGTTAGCCGCTAAGAGTTGGCGAATTCTCTCGGAATTTTTGATTGCCGCTCTCGGCTCCAAGCCTTGATTTTGAACCCGATCACCTGGAACGGGGTCGTGCCAATGACAAACAGAAGAACAGAGCTGCGCTTCATACTTCGATTCGCGGAGCTCTAAAAACACATCAGCGAGATAGAAAGTGTCTCTCGTTCGCTGTCCATGTTTTTCCTTCTCATCTTGATCTCTTTCTATGAGTTTCTGTGCTTCTGCATTGCTCAAACCTTTGCGCCCGGCCAGGAACGATCGTTGTTCGTCGTCATCTGCGGCGATACCTATCAGATAAAACCCCGGCCTATAGATGTTCCGCAGCAGCGCGATCTCCTCCGGCCGCTTTAGTGATCTAGCTATATGTACCACGTTGAACGAAGGAGCTCGCTCCTCGCGCTCATCTTTGGATCGTTGGTCGACAACGTAGTTGATCGCGCTGACTGCCAGGATGTCATCGGAGTCTGCTTGCGATCGAGCTCTATTACCTGCATCCATCAACGCGTGCATGAGGGCGGCCTGCGAGGAGTTGGCAACCTCGATTCCCAAGTCGAGAGATCTAAGATGTTGGCTGATTCTGAATTCACGGGGCTCATATCTAAACTGCCTCAGGTAGTCTTCCAGAACGCGGACGACCTCCTCGGAATCGACTCCGACGCCGTACACCAGCCCAAATACCAATTCGGCGAAATTGGCTGTTACAAGTTGCGTCTGATCTCGCATCGTTCCACCTAGCTGATTATGGCCCAGTAAACAGGAGAAATATGGTGAGTTGCCTTTGTGTTACAAAGATAGAAATGGGGTTGCCGTGAGACGTCGGCACAGCGCTCCGCACACTGGAACTCCTCCCTCGAGAGCTGCGAAATTGCAGATACGGCAACCCTTGTATCTTAGGCTTGACCGCCCACAAACGCCGCTGAGATAATCAAATCGCAAGAATATTAGGGTGTTGGAGTTCACCCCTAACCGCCCCACTGGGCAGATGACTCCTACGAGGGTTTTCTCTTGTTTCGGAGCTATCTCGCCATCCTATCGTATCGCTCCCGTATGGATCAAATTGCGTCTTGCGACGTCCGCTCGGCGGCAAATAATGAATTGGTGCATCAGACGCGCGTTACAGTGAGAGGAGACTCGAGCCAAGCGTCATGAGCAAATATCTATTGGTGGGTCTCGGAGGCTTTCTCGGGTCGGTTGCTCGCTTCTGGGTAGGCAGCTATGTGAGCAATAGATGGAGCACAAAATTTCCGTACGGAACATTCGTGATCAATATTTCCGCTTCGTTTCTGATCGGCTTAACGATCACGCTGCTTGCGGAGAGAATGAGCTGGAGCCCGAACTGGAGATATCTGATTCCGATCGGCTTCATCGGCGCCTATTCAACGTTTTCCACGTTTGAGTTCGAGACATTTCGCAGCGTCCAGGACGCGGAGTTTCTCATGGCGGCGTTGAACATTGGGCTCAGCTTGGTCGTTGGCTTCATTTCGGTTTGGTGCGGCGTGATCGCAGGAAGGGCCATCCGATGATGGCCGCTACCTGGTTTGACGGATCGTCCGCGAGGAGGCGCTCATGCTGAAAACGGGGCCAGCCAAAAAAGTTGCGGTCTACGTGAACGAGGATCAAAAATACCACGGCCACTCCGTCTATGCTGCGATTCTGGACTATCTCTTCTATCGCGGGGTTTCGGGCGCCAGCGTGGCGCGCGGAATCGCCGGCTTCGGAGCGGATCACAAGTTGCACACCACGCGAATTCTCGCGCTTACGGACAATCTGCCGGTCAAAATCGAGTTCATTGAGTCGCCGGAGAAAGTGGAAGAACTTCTACCGAAACTTCAAGAAATGGCGGGCACCGGCCTGATCGAGATTCAAGACACGACCATTGCGAAAGCTTCCGAGGCTTCCCAGAAAAGCCGCCGCGAAAACGCCGGCCCCGCGCTAAAGCGGGAGGGCAGTGCAAGATTGATGCGCATCTATATCGGAGAAAACGACAAGTGGGGGAATAAGCCCCTTTATCAGGCCCTTCTGGAGAGCATGCGCGCCAATGACATCGCGGGCGTCACCGTGTATCAGGGCATCCTGGGATACGGCGCGAACCGAAGAATTCATCAGGAAAAGGCGTTGAGCCTTTCCCATGACCGGCCCATCCTACTCTCCGTCGTGGACACGGAGGAAAAACTGCACGCGTTCTTCCCTATTCTCGATGACATGATCCAGCAGGGGCTGGTGGTGCTCTCGAACGTCGAGATTATCAAGTACAGCCATGACTATCAGGGAGAAGAAAGAAGAAAGGCGGCGCGCGATGAAGCTTGAGGGCAAAGCAAAGATGCTCCGCATCCATTTCGGCGAAGATGACAAATGGGAGGGGAAACCGTTGTACCGCGCCATCGTCGAAAAGTGCAGGGAACTGGACATCGCGGGCGCCACCGTGCTTCGCGGCGTCGCCGGCTATGGCGCCAGCACTCTGATCCATCGCGCCCACCATCTTGCTTTTTCACCGGACGCGCCGCTGATGGTGACGGTGATTGACACTGCGGAGAAGATCCAGCAACTCCTTCCGTTCCTCGACAAGGTAGTTGACGAAGGCCTGATCGCGATGTCCGAGGTGGAGGTTATCAAATACGTCCACCAGGATGGCTTCCGCGCAACATGAGTGCCCGGCGCCGGGCTGCTTCATCGTCGCACGCGCGCCTCGCTTGCCGTTCGGCTTCGTGCCTCCCACCACATTGACCCTGGAAGCGTAATTCAATTTAAGGGCAAAGTATTCGGCGAACGCCCAGTGGCCGAGGATCCTAAGTGGCAGGCAGACGCCCAACTTCTTCTCATGCGCTCGCAGTCTTAGCTTTCCTGCTTGTGAGCGCATCTTCCGGATCGAGCGCCGAAGATTCCCGGGCGAAGCAAATCAACGCCATTTTCGCCGCCGTCACTTTGCCGCGTGAGCCCGGTCTTGCTGTGCTGGTGCGGCAGAATGGCCGTACAATTTTCGAGCGAGGGTACGGAATGCGCGATCTGCGGTCGCAGCTTCCCATCGATTCTCGTTCCGACTTTCGTCTCGCATCGTTCACCAAGCAGTTCACGGCCATGGCAGTGATGCTGCTCGTTCACGACGGCAAACTGCGCTACGACGAGAGTCTCACGGCCGTTTTCTCCGGCTTTCCCGAGTATGGAAAATCCATAACGATTCGCAATTTGCTCACGCACACATCCGGCCTGATTGACTACGAAACGCTCATTGACAAGCAATTCGCCGATAAGCCCTGGCAGGAGATCCCGCAGATCCATGACGGTGACGTCCTCGCGCTGGTGAAACTGCAAACCGCAACGAAGTTCACGCCGGGAACCAAATGGGACTACTGCAATGGCGGATACGTGCTGCTCGCCACGATTGTGGAGAAAACATCCGGCAAACCGTTTGGCGAATTCCTGCGCGAGCGAATCTTCCAACCGCTCAGCATGAACCGCACCTTGGCTTACGAATACGGCAAGAACGTCGTACCCGAGCGTGCTTATGGATATACGAACGATGCCGGAGTGTGGCTGGAAACGGATCAAAGCCCGACGTCGGCAACATTAGGCGACGGTGGGATCTACACCTCGATTCAGGACTTAGCCAAATGGGACGATGCGCTGCGCAATCACATTCTGCTGAGCGCTAATGAAATGCTGCCCGCGATCACGCCGGTCACGCTTCCCGGCGGCACGCAGCCGGTGCCGAGAGCGGAAGATGGAAAGCCTTCAGCCTACGGATTTGGCTCGTACCTCGATCCGTATGATGGCCACAATAGAATGTGGCACAGCGGCGGCACGATTGGATTCCGAACGATGATCGAGCGCTTTCCCGATGACAATCTCACGATCATTGTGCTGTGCAATCGCACAGATCTCGATCCAGGCGCGCTTTCGCTCAAGGTTGCGGACCTCTTCATGAAGGCGAAGCAATAGGACGCCGTTAAATGTAGCCGCACCCCAACAATTCACATCCAATCGCCCAGGAGGAACTTCGAACATGGTACGCAAGGCTTCAGCCGTCTGGAACGGTTCGCTGAAAGAAGGCAAGGGAAAGATTTCTACCGATAGCGGGGTGCTTTCGAACACTCCGTACTCTTTTTCAACGCGCTTCGAAGACGGCAAAGGTACTAATCCGGAGGAATTGATTAGCGCCGCGCACGCGGGCTGTTTCACGATGGCGCTGGCTGCGCAGCTTGGCAACGTCAATATCACTCCAGAGCGCCTGGAAACCGCCGCGGCAGTCACTCTGGAGAAGCTGGACGCCGGCTGGACGATCACCAAAGTGCATCTGGACGTCACCGCCAAGATCGGCAACGCTGATAAGAATGCATTCGAAACGGCCGCAGCAAAGGCCAAAGAAGGCTGCCCGATCTCGCGCCTATTGAAGGCCGAAATCTCCATGAAGACGCGCTTCGTTTCCTAACGAGAGAGACCGGCGTGCGCTGTGTACGGTGAAGGAGACAGTCAAATATGAAAGCCATCCTGGTTCGTCAATTCGGCGGCCCCGAAGTCCTGCAGATCGCGGAAGTGGATACACCGAAGCCTGGGCCGGGCCAAGTGCTTGTGCGCCTGAAGGCGGCGGGTGTGAACCCGGCCGACACTTACATGCGCACCGGCACGTATGCCGTGAAGCCTGCGCTCCCCTACACGCCGGGCTTTGATGGCGCCGGCATTGTGGAGTCGGTGGGGACAGACGTATCTGCATGGAAGCCCAGAGACCGTGTTTACTTGACAGGCGGAGTGACCGGAACTTACGCAGAGTATGTGTTGGCTCAGGCGTCGCAATTGTATCGTCTGCCGGAACGAGTTTCGTTCGCACAAGGAGCGGGCATCCACGTGCCGTACTTCACGGCCTATCACGCGCTCTTCGATCTGGCGAATGCGCGGCCGGGCGAGACTTTGCTCGTGCACGGCGCCAGCGGCGGCGTAGGCACCGCCGCGGTGCAGCTTGCGCACGCGAGAGGGCTCCAGATTATCGGCACAGCAGGCACGGATCGCGGACGCGAGCTTGTAAAGCAGCAGGGCGCGCAGCACGTGCTCGATCATCGCGCTGCCGGCTATCTCGACCAGATAAAAGAACTTACGGGCGGGCGGGGAGCGCACGTTATCATTGAGATGCTGGCCAACATAAATCTCGGCGCAGACCTAAAGGTGCTGGCCGCGCGCGGGCGCGTGGTGGTGGTCGGAAACCGCGGAGATGTGCAGATCAACCCGCGCGACCTGATGGGCCGCCAGGGCGCCATTTTGGGGATGGTGCTGTTTAACGTGACCCCCGAAGGGATCGCAAGCATCGCCGCAGCCGTCGGCGCGGGGCTGGAAAACGGCACCTTGCAGCCGGTGGTAGGAAAGGAGCTGCCGCTGGCCGAAGCCTCCCGCGCGCACAAAGAAGTGATGGAGCCGGGCGCATACGGCAAAATCGTCCTCGTGCCGTAGCAAGGCCCGTGGCCAGCGTTGTTATTGCCTCCTTGTGGGCGGCCAACAGCCTGATAGCAAACCGCTTGGACACCGGAATCCACCTCCCAAGCTGGTGTGATCAAGATTGACAATCTCGCCCGCCGCCTTATAATCGGGGCGCCGCGAGCTCCCCAGCCATCGCGATAGCAGCCTGCAATCTTCGATGGATTCCATCGTTATATCCGCCTGCATCACGAAGGCACGATGGCAGCCGCGCGTCGAAACGGGGCGTATTCGCGTCAAATCGGAGGCCGGTAAACACTCCTGAGCGGATCGTCGAACAGAACAAGTCGTGAGCAACTTGCATAACAACTTGCATAACATCGCGGTGCATAACATCGCGGCGCTCGCTAGGCTGCAGCGCAACCCGCTGTGGGACTATTGGCATCGCCAGACCGACCCGCATAGCAATCCTTTCCGCAATATGTATCAGCTCAACGGCTTCGACCTCGCCGTGATGATCCCCTATTTTCTCGTGCTGATTGTGCTCGCCATGTATGGCTTGCACCGCTACTGGCTGGTCTACAACTTTTACAAGTACCGGCAAAACGTTCCAAAGACACCACCGGAAATCGTGGACTGGCCAAGGGTTACCATCCAGCTTCCCATTTTCAACGAGCGTTACGTCATCGAGAGGCTGGTGGACGCCGTTTCCCGGTTCGACTATCCCCGAGAGCTGCTGGAAATTCAGGTGCTCGACGATTCGACCGACGAAACACAGGCCGTGGCACGCGCTTGCGTGGAGCGTTACCAGGCGCTTGGCTTCTCCATCGAGTATCTGCGCCGAACCAACCGCGTGGGCTACAAGGCCGGGGCTTTGGCTGAAGGCCTCAAGGTTGCAACCGGAGAATTCATCGCTATCTTCGACGCCGACTTTATTCCGGCGCCGGAGTTTTTGCGCCAGACGCTGCCCTATCTGCAGGATTCGAAGACCGCGATGGTGCAGACCCGCTGGACCTACCTGAACGCGGATTACTCGCTGCTCACGGAAGTGGAGCGCATTCTGCTCGACGGCCATTTCGTGGTGGAGCACGGCGCTCGGTCGCGGCGTGGGACGTTTTTCAACTTCAACGGCACCGGCGGCATCTGGCGGCGCGCGGCGATTGAAGATGCCGGCGGATGGCAGCACGACACGCTCACCGAAGACACGGACCTTTCCTATCGCGCGCAACTTCGTGGTTGGCGATTTGTCTACGTGCCGGAAATCGGCTGCGCATCGGAGCTGCCGGTAGAAATGAATTCCTTCAAATCGCAGCAAGCCCGCTGGGCCAAGGGACTGATGCAAACGGCCAAGAAAATCCTTCCGCGCGTGCTGCGCTCCAATCAGCCGCTCCACGTGAAGGTCGAGGCATTTTTTCACCTCACCGGAAACATCAGCTATCCGCTGATGATCGTGCTTTCCACGATGCTGCTGCCGGCGATGATCGTGCGCTTCTATCAAGGCTCGTTTCAGATGCTAGTGATCGATCTGCCGCTCTTCCTCGCTTCGACGTGCTCGATTTCCAGTTTTTACCTAGTTGCGCAGCGCAGCCTGCACCCAAAAACGTGGACGCGAACGCTGCTGTATATGCCTTTCGTCATGGCAATCGGCATCGGGATCTCCGTTCGAAACGCGATTGCCGTGCTGGAAGCAATCTTCGGGAAAGAATCGGAGTTCGCTCGCACGCCGAAACACGGCATTGAAGGCACAGCAGGCCGCAAAAAGGGAACGTCGATCCAGAAGTCCTATCACAACCGGTCCGGCTGGTTGCCATACCTGGAAGTCGCCCTTGGCTGTTATTTTGCGGCGGCCGTCGTCTACGCGTTCCAAAACGAGAACTATGCGACGATCCCGTTTCTGCTCTTGTTTGTCTGGGGATACCTATACACGGGCGCAATGTCGCTCGGACAAGCTTGGTTTGAGCGGTTGAAATTCCGCGGCGCGGTCCAGCCTGCGGCGCCGGAAATTCGCCCGGCGGCTTCCGGCGCGCCGGGCTTCTAATGTAGCCTCAGGGCTACTTCCTCACCGATTCAAAGCTGGAATAATATTGCACGGATCTCGTCATCCGAGCCTTACCTCAAATACGTGCGCATGATTCCGATCAGATCCTCAGCAGCCTCTTCGGAGGATTTCGAATTGCGTGGCATGTGATTGCGGATGTGGTCCTCCATCAGTTCCGCCATCAGACTATTGATCGCGCCTTTCCCGGCGGCGAGCCGCTGAAGAACTTCGGCGCAGGGCTCGTCTTCATTCAGCGCGCGCAAGACCGCCTCGAGTTGGCCGATCACTTTTTTGGTGCGATTCACGAGGTCTAATTTTTCACGGGATGTATGCGACATTGCGATTTACTACCCTCCCGGGGTATGGTATCAGAGACTCAGGGCGAAAACAACGTCGTGCGAGGGCCTGACAGCGCGAAGGAACCGTTCACATCGGCTTAACATCCCATATTGGATCATTGCGATTCGTCCGCAACGTCCGGGAAATGAAAACGTAGAAAACTCAATGCCATTCTCTGCACGCTCTCAATTCTCAGCAAACCGGCGCATGGCTCGTATCTTCTTTCTCATCGGGCTAGCCACGCTTTGTGCCCCGCGTCGGCTCCTGAGCCAGCAGAATACGAACTCTACACAACAGCAGGACGCCACACCTCCACAAAGAGCGCCCGATCAAACCGCGGACACCGCCGCGCCAACTACGCTTTTCCCGCACCTCGAATCGGATCGCTTCTGGATTTCAGGGCAGGCAAATTTCATTCTGCAAGGGCATCCCACGTTTCCCGCGGAATACTCCGGACCGCACAGCCTTTCGCCCGAGGGCCAAAGTGCTTCGTCGCGCGTGCTCGACCTCAATCTCGGCGCGCGGATCAGCAATTCAACGGAGTTCATTCTAGATATCGAAGAGACGGGCGGCCGAGGCATTGGTAACGCCTTCGGTCTTGCCGGCTTTACAAACCTTGATGTCGTCCGCAATCCCTCGTTGAGTAAAGCGCCTTATATCGCGCGTCTGATGTGGCATCAGATTATTCCATTGAGCCGGAAGCGTGTCGCCGCCGACAGGAATTTTCTGTCTCTCTTCCCGGAGTTGCCCGAGCGGCGTCTGGAGTTTCGTCTCGGCAAGTACGGCCTCACTGACTTTTTTGACGCGAACACATACGGCACCGACAGCCACTTACAGTTCATGAACTGGACGGTAGACAACAACGGCGCCTACGACTACGCGGCCGATACGCGTGGATACACTTACGCCGCGATGCTGGAGTACGACGACCGGAATTTTTCCGTCCGATTTTCCGAAGCTGTGATGCCCAAGGTGGCCAACGGCATCCATCTCGATGCCGACCTGGCTCGCGCCCGCGCCGAGAACGTGGAATTCGAGCTGCGCGGCACGGTTCTTCCCAAGCAAAAGGCCGTTCTGCGGCTGCTGAGCTTCGTGAATCACGCCAATATGGGCAGCTATCGGGAAGCGATCGATAATTATCTTGCCGGGCTAACGCCCGTGCCGGACATCACCGCGCATCCGCTGCAGACCACGATCAAGTACGGCTTTGGCGTCAATTTCGAGCAATCGCTGAATGACTGGATCGGAGTGTTTGGCCGGTGGGGATGGAACGAAGGTGAACGCGAATCCTACGCGTACACCGAAGACGACGAGACGTTTCTGCTCGGCGTCGGCGCCAGCGGAAAGCGTTGGCGCCGCAATCTGGATCGCGCTGGGATTGCTTTCGTTTCCAACGGAATCTCGCGCGATCACCAGGAGTATCTCGCACTCGGCGGGCTTGGATTTCTTTTGGGAGACGGCCATCTTAACTATGGCCGGGAAAACATCCTCGAGACGTATTATACGTTCCACGCCTGGCGCGGAATCTTTCCTTCCGTGGGCCTGCAACGCATCAACAATCCCGGCTACAACCGCGACCGCGGCCCCGTGATCGTTCCGACAATCCGCCTGAACCTCGAGTTTTAGCCGCAGCTTTGATTATTCGCTTTTCCAAATGGCGCGTCACACACCTGAAGTTACGAATACTTGAAGAGGCTGCTGCCCTGCAAAACGCACTCCACGCCTTTCACCACGAGATCGGGCGCGCCCTTATCGACGATACCCGTGGCCATAGAACATCCTTTCCCCCGCCATGCGGGCTGCGCCAAAGTTTGGTGCTGAGGGAAACATCGTGACCAGTCTTAGTCCCCGAGCAAGAGATTCGAATTGAATTGCTGGATCGCGGCGTAACATTCGCAAGCGGCCTCTTCGAGCTTCTTACGATCCACAACCTTCACCGATCCCCAGCGGTATTCAATGCTCTGCTTCTTCTGAAGACTGGCCGCTGCCAAACCGACGCTTGGGCGATCGGTTCTCAGCATCGTCGCCAGAAAGTCATGGGTGATCGGCAGCAGACCCGCATCCACACGGTCCTGAGCCATCAAGAGCCACCGGGCCAGCCGCTGTTCGAGGCTGTGCAACCGATTGCAGGCGGCCGTCTGCGCAACGTGCATTCCTTGTACCACCGCATGGCGGCTCAGAATATTTTTGAATGCAAGACTCGATCCCAAAACATTCCGCAGAATATCCACAGGAAGCCGAAAACCGTTCCCGGCAATTTGGACAATCTCCTGCAACGGGCTTGTGGGCAGGTCCACCGCAGCCGGTGTCCCGGTCATGCCTTCCCTGCCAACCATGCCCACCTCCACGGCCTTGGCGTTCTCCGTCACGACGACGAGCGAAATCATGCCGCTGTTCGGAAAATAGGCGAACTCCAGCTTTTGGTGCGGCTCGTGCAAGCTCAGATGATGCGGGAGCTCGAGAAATTCGAGATGGGGACGCGCTCCTCGATAGTCAGTATCGGCCATGGACAAGAGAATCCGGTTGCGAACGGCCTTCCCGGACGCGCTTGTTCGCTCGCCGGGCTGGACATCCTGAAGATTTTTGCTATTCATAGCGCACCCGCGCCAGACGCTGCGAAAACAGACACCGGTAGGGCTTTCCACACACCGCACCTCACGAAAAGTACTTCGACAAAGCTCTTAGTACACCGGGGTCTTTGATGACTTCTATACAAACTTCACTGTATTCAGTAAGCATTCTGATTTTTGTAGGCTACCCTACATTCCGCGCGACAAAAACAGTTCTGATGCCCTTTCGCATATTGATTGCTGACGACAACGAAGTAGCGCGGGGCCTGCTCAAAGACATCGTAGAAGCCCACAGCGGCTGGGAAGTATGCGGTGAAGGCCAGGACGGGCGGCAGGCCGTGGCGCTGGCGGCGGAACTAAAACCCGACTTGATCATTCTCGATTTGGCCATGCCCACGATGGATGGTTTTAGCGCCGCGCGGGAAATCCTCAAAGCCCAACCCACGATGCCTATCGTTTTGCACACGCTGCACGCCTTCGATCACCTGGAACTGGAAGCCAAGAAAAACGGGATTCGCGCCCTTGTGTCGAAGATGGACACGAACGGGACACTGGAAAATATCGTCAAGATGCTCCTCGGCGAGAAGAAAGCTCCAATAAGCGTTTCACCGCTGCCAGACATCACTCCGGTCACGATGGTTCCGGATGCGCCTGTGGTACAAGCTAAAGTGGCAGAGCCTTCAAAACTTGCCGATCCCGCGCCGGATACCGGAATCAAAGCGAACTAGAGCGGGAATCCTCGCAACAGTCTGTGCTTCCCATACAATCAAGGGTCGGAACATTTGGCGGCTGGGCGCGTATGAATGGTAGGTGTCGCAGCACGGCTATTGATGTCTAGGAGTCTAAATGCACTCACTTCTCCTCGATCTTCGTTACGCCTTCCGACAGTTGCGTAAATCGCCGGGGTTCACGCTATTGGCCGTGCTGACGCTGGCATTTGGCATCGGCGCGAACACGGCCATGTTTACCGTGGTGGAAAGCGTGCTGCTGCGTCCGCTGCCGTACACGCATCCGGACCGCCTGGTCTACATCGGTCCAGCGGGTACGCAAGGATTCGCGAGCACTTCGTGGCTCGACTACCGCGATATTCGCGATCAGACGCAAAATATGGACGCGGTCGCGTGCTTTTCAGAGGATGTAGGGGTCGTGCAGGGAACCGAAGGCTCGGTGAGCGTTGCCAGCCCCGCCGTATCGCCAAGCGCATTCAGGATGCTCGGCGCGCGGCCGCTGCTTGGGCGCACATTTACGGAAGAGGAAGGCCAGCCGGGCGGCCCGCAAGCGGTGCTGCTTTCGGAGGCGCTCTGGCGGCAATCGTTCGGCGGCGATCCCGGGATCATCGGCAAGACGGTGCGTTTGAATGCGCAACCCCGAACCGTGGTCGGCGTGATGCCCGCAAACTTTTTGTTCCCTGAAGAGATGGGCCATGACGTTGCAAAGGGTGTTTGGCTGCCGCTGCAGGCGACGGCCGAGATGCAAAAGGACCGAGGCTATGACCTCTTCATGATTATGGGAGAGCTGAAACCCGGAGCGACGTTTGCGCAAGAGCAAGCGGAGCTGGCGGTGATTGCGCAACACATTCGCCACCTGGACCCAAAGGCGCACCAGGACCTGGCGTTTCGAAGCGAGCCATATCAGGAAACGCTCACGGGGCCGGTTCGTCCGGTATTCTTGGCGCTGACTGTCGCGCTGGGTTTGGTGCTGCTGATTGCCTGCGCGAATGTGGCCAATTTGCTGATTGCGCGCTGCCTCGTCCGGCAGCAGGAGTTTGCCGTGCGCGCCGCTTTGGGCGCGACGCAATGGCGTCTGGTGCGGCAACTGGTGGTTGAGGGCGCGGTGCTGAGTGTGCTGGGGTGCGGCGTAGGCTTCGAATTGGCGTATTGGCTGGTTGCCGCTGTACACAAGCTGCCACCGGACACGATTCCCCGCGCGGACGCAATCACGGTGCATTGGACGGTGGTGCTGGTGCTGGCCGGAATTGCCACGGCAAGCACGGTTCTTTCGGCATTGTTGCCGGCGTTGCTTGCGGCCCGCACCGATCCACAGCGGGCCCTGCAAGCAGCCTCCCGTGGCGTGGGCGCGCGCTCGGTGCGCGGAAAATTGAGCGCATGGCTCGTGTCCGCGGAGGTGGCGCTTTCGGCGCTGCTACTCATTGCAACAGGGCTGCTGTTCCACACGCTCTGGAACCTCGAGCACGCGCACCTGGGCTTTGACGTTTCGCGCGTGACCACCTTCACGGCAATGCCGGCTGACGCCAGCGGGTTTGGCAATATGAGCGTCTCGGAAGATACCGAACACGCGCCGCCTTCCGTGGCGATTCTTGTCTATAAACCGACGCTGGAGCGCCTCCGAAGCTTGCCCGGCGTGCAAGGCGCGGCCCTGGATACGGCGCCGCCGCTTGCCGGCATTGATATGGGCTCCAGCTTCAACATTGTCGGCGAACCTGACGACCACGAGCACACCTACAACGCCCGGGTGACGGCTGTGAGTGGCGGATATGAACGGCTGATGGGCACGCCGATTATTCGTGGCCGAATGGTCAGTGATGATGACGCGGTGAATTCGCCCTTCGTTGTGGCGATCAACGAAACGCTCGCGCGGAAATTCTTCGCCGGGAAAGATCCTCTGGGACAGCGGATTGATGTGGGCGGCGCAAAGACCGGGATGGTGAAGCCGTACACGATCGTCGGAATCATCGGCGATCAGGTGGATAAGAGCGTATCTGCGCCGCCGCAACCCTGGATCATGTTCCCTTACCAGCAGATACCGACGACGTCGCTCTTCTATCAGGCTCTCTTGAAAACGATTGTCAACTTCGTGGTGAAGACCCGCAATGACGTGCCGGTGGCGCCCGCAGTGCGGATCGTGTTCCGCGAAACAGCGCCGGATTATGCGCTCGATAACTTTCAGACGATGCAACAAGCCGTGGATCAGAGCAATTTCAGCCAGCGTCTGGGACTCTATTTGACCGGCGCGTTCGCGGGGATGGCCGTGCTGATGGTGGTAGCGGGGCTCTACGGTGTGCTGGCGCAACTCGTCAGCTACCGCAAGCGCGAATTTGGAATTCGGTTGGCGCTGGGCGCAACGCCACAGGGCATTTTGCGGATGGTGCTACGGCAAGGGTTGGTATTCGTGGGAGCGGGGTTAGCGGTGGGAATTGTGGCGGCGCTTTTCGTGGGAAAGCTCGTCACCAGTTTTCTTTATGGGGTGAAGCCCTCGGACGTGTGGACCTACGCGGGTGTGGTAGTTCTCTTGCTGCTGGTCGGGCGCCTGGCCGCATTCTTGCCGGCGCGGCGCGCTTCCTTGGCGGAACCGATGGCAGCGCTCCGCGAAGAATAAAAGGGCGCCGACGGGCTAGACGCTCGCGAGGATCGGCTCGGCAAGCACAAGTTCGTTTTCGTCGGTCTCTTCAGCGATCTGCCAGAATGCGGGATCGGGCACCAGAAATGCGACGCCTGCTTCGATCAATCCCGTCGTCTGGTTTACGATACGCACGATGCGTACCACCTGGTCCTGGTTCGTGGCCTTGTTGGTGATCAGGAGCTCGTCACCTGTGTTGAGGGGCGTTTGCAGCCTGAGAAGGGCGCCATTTCGATTGACCGTGACCGTACTTGCCTCCACGTAGAAAGGCTTTCCGTTCGCACCCCAGCCATAAACGAGCACCGGAATTTCCGCCGCGAGCCGGGGGCTGCGGCGGCGCTCGCGTACCTTTGGTCCATTCTTCTTGGGAGCTTTCAGCCCCTTTTGAATCGCCCGCGCCTCTTCGGCTTCGCGCAATGCCTCAAAGATTCGGCTCATGGTGACTCCCTCAGATCAGCTTGATCCCAAATTCGTGGATGCCGCCGAAGGAGTAATTTGCAGCCGAAGAATGTGTGTCACAATGGACCAGACGGTCTGGCAGCCTAGTCCTTTAGTACTACTCGTTTGCCGACAACCTATCCAGTAAGCTATTTATAATCAGCAATATAAAGAAACGCATCGTGCGGCAGTGGCCACCGCAAGACGCTTATTTCTAAACTCCGCTAGTGCCAAGTTGCGTCATCGTTCCAGTCGTCTTCGCCGATTGGCTGCCCGTCTGGCGGTATCGCCGGCTTGGTGAGCTCTATCTGTTTCGGGTTGGTCTGGAACTGCTTGATCTGCTCGGCCGCATAGAAGTACGCTGCTCGCCAGCCTTCATCCTGTATTTGCGAAGCTTGCTGTCCGAGCCAAGTCTTTAGCTCATCCAGCTTCAGCGTGGCGATGGCGCGGGTTTGCGAAGCAGCACTCGTGTCCGCAGCGAGGGTCATCAAGTCGTAGAGCACCGTCTGATCTACAACGCGCTCTATCTCCGCGGGGTAGCCTGCGTCCGCCTTTCCTTTCCACGTGGCTGTCAGGATCCGGTCCACTACCTCGTCGAAGCCGGGGTATTGAGCGTCTTGCGCGTGATATTCCACGAGGCGCTCGGCGCGCTCGGGATCGAAGAGGAAAGACACGACGTGGCTCGCCGCAGCTTCAGCCGGGGCCAAAGCGTCAAACGTGGGCGCGGTGTGTCTGCGGAAAAGCTCGCGCGTCTGCGGGTAGCCTGGCGGACGCGGCGGAATCATCTGCAGTAGCGATTGCGGCAGCCCGAGCGCTTCCGGAGTGAGGGTAGCCAATACGGCATCCAAGGCGCGCCGCTGCTCGGTCGCGGCCACGGGTTTCGTCGGCGTGAGCACATCGCCCCGCACTGCAAACGTATAGTCCACGCCGCCAACAACTTTCGCGGCCGCTTCCACCTGATAGCGGTGAAGCAAGTAGGCCAACACCAGCCGATCTTCAAGCGTGGCCATCGGCTCGCCTTCGCGAATATTGTTTTCGCCAAAACGCGCCAGCACCGCCGCGCGAACCTTCATGATGCGGTTCAGTTCGTCCACGGCGTTGCTCCCCGCATCCCACAAGTGTGCGTAGGGACTCGCCGCGGAAGCCGGCCGCGCATCCTGGTCGGTGAGGAAGCGCTGGCCGCGGCTGAAGGCGTCGTTCATGATTTTGTTGAGCGCGGCCGATTCATCCGTGCCCGATGGAAAATCCTCGTAGCCATACGTGATCGAGACTTTGTCCCATTCGCCGATTCCCACGGCGTAAGCGTTCGAAAGATCGGGCACGCCATCGGCGCCGATGGTTATAACCGGAGGGGGATAGTCCATCACGGACGCGCGATTAACGGTGCTGGCCGCAAAGTTGTGTTCGAGGCCCAGCGTGTGGCCGATTTCGTGCGCGGAAAGCTGCCGCATGCGCGCCAGCACCATCTCCATCAGCTTTGGCGAAACGGGCTTGCCCTTTTCATAGGGCGCCATCACGCTTTCCGCGATCAGGTAGTCCTGGCGATCACGCAGTGAGCCCAGCGTCACCACGCCCTTTATGATTTCACCAGTCCGCGGATCGGTGACGGATGCGCCATTCGACCAGCCACGCTCGCCGCGATGCACCCACTGAATCACGTTGTAGCGGATGTCCATCGTGTCCGCGCCTTCGGGCAGGACGTCCACGCGAAAGGCATCCTTGTATCCCGCCGCGGTGAACGCCTGATTCCACCACCGTGCGCCCTCCACCAGCGCCGAACGGATCGGCTCCGGCGTGGCGCGGTCCACGTAATACTGAATCGGCTGTACTGGCTCACCCATCGCGGCGGATGGATCTTTCTTCTGCAGCCGGTGCCGCGCAATGAAGCGCTTCTCGACCGGCTGATCCACCGGCGCCGACATATCCATGTAGGAGATCCCGAAGAAACTGGAACGCGGATCGTAGACGCGCGGCTTGTAGCCGGGCCCAGGCAGCTCGACGAACGAATAATGCTCGTGGAGCGTCATGGACGATGCGTCGGGCGTCACTTCTCGCACAAGCGGCCCTGGTTCGTCGCTCGCGAAGGTCAAAATCGCTTCCACCTCGGTGTTCTTCGGAAAATTCTTCGTGCGCGGCAGATAAAACGCGCAGCGGCTCGCGTCAATGTGGAAAACGCCCTGCTGTGAACGACGCAGCGTGCCGATCACGTTGTGCGCGTCATGCATGAAAAAGGCCGTCGCGTCCACGAGCGCTATCTGTCCGTCTTCGGCGGCGACATCAAATCCCCACAGCGCCGACTGCGGAAAGGATTCTTCCACGCTGCGGCGCTCATCCGGATTGTCGGAGAGCGCGCGAAACGCGTAGTTTGGCTGGATCAGCAGCACGCGCGGGCCGACGCGTTCGAATTTGACGATGTGCTCGCCGCCTCGCTGGCCGCGGTCGAGCCCGACGTCGTTCTGGCCCATGCCGTCGGCGAGCGTATCGAGGTAAAGGAACTCGGCATCCCATTTATCAATGGCGAGCCAGACTTTCCCCGCGCGCGCGTCCCAGTAAAACGGGAAATAGCCGTCGAACTTTTCCATCCCGGCCGTTTTCTGCGCGATGGAAGGCAAGGCGGCCGGCGGTGAGTTTCCCTCACGTGGTTGTTGCGCCCAGGCTGAAGCAGCCGACAATATGGCAATACAAACGATAATTCCGCGTCGCATGCGATTTCCTCCGAAACTTCTCGAATACGGATGGGTTATAACAAAGTACGGCGCAAAATTCTCGGGAAATTCACAGGTCGCTCGGTAACGGCCGAATCTCGTGTGTTATAGTGAGTTACTTCTGTTCCGCAGGGTGTGATATGGGCAGGCTGCGCATCTCCATCGTCGAGTTTTTGAACACGGCGCCATTGGTGTGGAGCTTTACCGACGGGCCGCTGGCCGGCCGATACGACCTTTCCTTCACTGTGCCTTCGCAGTGCGCCGAGGAATTGCGCTCGGGCGCTGCCGACATCGCCATCATCCCCGCAATCGAATACCAGCGCATGGACGGCGTGGTTGCGCTGCCGGGCATGGCCGTGGCCGCGAAGGGCGAAGTGCGCAGCATTCTTGTCGTCGCAAAAAAGCCGATTGAAATGGCGCGGCGCGTCGCGCTGGACACCAGCTCGCGCAGCTCCATCGCGCTCGTGCAGCTCCTTTGCCGCAACTTTTGGGGCATCTCGCCGGAATTCATTCGCTGCGCGCCCGATCCGGCGGCCATGTTGGCCCAGGCCGACGCGGCCTTAATCATCGGCGATCCGGCGCTGAGGATTGCTCTTAAGCTTGAGCAATTCTCGCGGAAGAAACCCACAGCGGGATTCTGCTGCGGGAACAATCCGGATGACCAAGTGGTGCCCGGTGTGGATTCGCTCTATGTATACGATGTCGCACATCAATGGCGCGAGATGACGGCACGTCCATGCGTGCTGGCGCTGTGGGTGGCGCGTGCCGAGGCCGCCACACCCGAAGTCGTGGACGATTTTCTGGCTTCAAAGGAATATGGCCTGGATCACATTCGCGACATCGCCGAAGGCGCGTCGCTCAAGCTCGATCTCCCGGCGCCCGCGCTCGAGCGCTACCTGCGTGACAACATTGATTTCTCGCTGGATGAAGACAACGTTGCCGGCCTGAATCTCTATTACCAGTTGTGCGCCCAAGCCGGGTTGATTTTTGTGGCCCGGCCGCTCGAATTCGCCCCTGCGGGACGCGCCGTCTCCCGCTGAAATGGCTGAGAAGCCCTTCGCAACGGGTACGCTGCGCAACTTGCGCCGCTATCCGGTGAAGGGTATCGCGGGAGAAGATCTCTCCGAAGTGTTCGTGACCTTCGCCGGACTGATCGGCGACCGCATCTACGCTTTCAGCGATCCGCAAAATCACACAAACTTTCCCTGGATGACGGCGCGCAAGTGGCCCGGCATGATTCTGCTGCAGCCGCGGTTTCTCGAGCCGCCCTCCTCCGGACAGGAATGGCCGGTCGCAAATACATTCCGCGTGGAAGTCACCACGCCTGAAGGCGATCGTTACGACGTCGGCGACCCGCGATTTCACCAGTATCTCGAAAAACAATTTGGCCGCTCGCTCGAATTCCGTTTCTCGGAGCGCAGCATGCACGATGCGCGTCCCGTCTCGCTGATCAGCCGGCAGACCATTGAGGCGCTTTCGGCGGAGACGAATTTGACGCTGGACCATCGCCGCTTTCGCGCAAATTTCGTTGTGGATTGGGATTCGACGGGTCCATTCTTTGAGGACTCCCTAGTGGGAAGGCGCGCACGGATCGGCGATGTGCTGGAGGTGATGGTGGTCAAGAATGATGCGCGCTGCAATGTGATTACGCTCGATCCCGACACAGCCGCGGCGTCGCCCGAAGTGCTTCAAACCGTCGCAAAACATCACGCCAGTTGCGCGGGCGTGTACGGCGCCGTGCTCCGCGAGGGAATCGTTCGACGTGGCGACCGGGTTTCTGTAGACTAGAAGCGGAAATCTGGCACGTTTGCCGGCCCATCCGCATGTCACTCACGCCGCAAGAAGCACTCGATCTATTCGCCTCCGATGACTTGATCGGCATCGGCATGGAAGCGATGGCGGTGCGTAACGCGAAGACCGATCCACGCGTCGTCACCTACCAGATTGACCGGAACATCAACTACACGAATTTCTGTACCGAGTATTGCTCGTTTTGCGCGTTTTATCGCCCGCTCGGCGCGCGCGACGGCTACCTGCTTTCCTTCGAAGACATCTATCACAAAATTGACGAAATGCTCGAGCTGGGTGGCACAGGCGTGCTGCTCCAGGGTGGTCTGCATCCCGATCTGCGCGTGGAGTATTACGAAACCCTGCTGCGATCGTTGAAGCAGCGGTATCCGCAGGTGCACCTGCATTGCTTTTCCGCGCCCGAGATTCTTTGCATTGCGGAAGTCTCCGGCCTTTCGGTGCGCGACACCATTGCGCGGCTGCGCGACGCCGGCCTCGATTCCATTCCCGGAGGCGGCGCGGAGATTCTCGACGACGAAATTCGCGCGCGCATTTCCCGACTGAAGTGCACCAGCAACGAATGGGAGCAAATGCACCGTGACGCCCACTCGCTCGGCATGCGGACTACGGCCACGATGATGTTTGGCTGTGGCGAGGAATACCGCCACCGCGTGAATCACCTCGAACGCGTCCGCCACATCCAGGAAGAAACCGGCGGCTTCACCGCGTTCATTCCCTGGATTTTCGCCCCGGAAAATACGCCGCTCGGAAAGAAAGTGCCCGAAGCAACCGCAGTGGACTATCTGAAGACGCTCGCGATCAGCCGGATCTATCTGGACAACGTTGATCACGTCCAGTCGAGTTGGCTGACGCCCGGCATCAAGGTCTGCCAGGTGGGGCTGCAATTCGGCGCCGACGACGTGGGCAGCATCCTCATTGAAGAAAACGTCGTCTATGCCGCCGGCGTTCGCAATCGCACCAACGAAGCGGAGTTACGCCGCATCATCTCCGATGCTGGCTATATCCCCGCGCAACGCGACACGCTCTATCGCTCGTACGCCCTGAACCGATAATTGCATTTTGTGGGGAATCCAAGCTAGGCAGGATTGCGGCTTAGCTTCGCTCGTCCCGCCGAATCACAATTTCGACTTCCGCGCCCTCGGGGAGCTCAATCGGCACAATCGGCCGCAACGCCCCATTCTGGTAGCGAGCGCGCACTGAGATTCCTATCGAGGCGGCGCCGCGGGGCAACGCACTGGCCGTCTGCGACACCGGCGCGGGCTTCGCAGGGCGCGCGCCGCTGACGACTTCGCCGGTGCGATCCAACGCGGCGTTCGCCAGCGCATCCGCATCGGAATTCAGCTCTCGCGGCACATGCTCGATGGCAAAGTAGCTGAAGCTTTTCGATTGCCGAACAGCACGCTCGTGCAACGGCTTGAGCGCCGCGCTCTTCACTTTATATCGCCCCTGCATCTGCCGGACGAGCAATTCGGAATCGCTGCGGACGCGCAGCCGCGAGATATTATTCGCCGCGCAGTAATCGAGCGCGGTAATCAGGGCGAAATACTCGGCGACATTATTGGTGGCGTTCCCAAGATATTTGCCGAGTTGATAGAGCACGCTGCCGTCTGGCTTGCAAACAATTACGGCATAGGAAGCAGGCCCCGGGTTGCCCCGTGACGCGCCATCCACCTGCGCCGTGTAAACATCGGTCGGGCGCTCCGGTTCGGCAAACAGGCGCGCGCCTAGAGGGCGGCCACGGCGCACAGCGCTCATCGGAAGGCCTTCATCAGACGTGGCGAATGCGCACCGCGGTGGCGGACGACTCGCTATCGGGCTGAGCGGCAGCGAGAGACGGAGCGGTGGGCTCGGGCGCGTACAAAATGCGGTTGCACGTTTCGCAGGTGAAGAGCTGCTCGTTGCCCGGGCGGCGCAATTCCTGATAAACGTGCGGGCGGATGCGCACGCCGCAAGCGCCACACGCCTCATTGCGCACATCCGCAAGCGCGATGCCATGGTGCCGCCGAGCGATGCGCTGATACTCCGCGAGCATATTTTCGGGAATCCCTTCCAGAACGCCTTTACGTTCGGCTTCGATCGCCGCTAGATTCTTTTCTGCCTCGGCGCGCTCTTCTTCCGCTGCGCTGCGCTCCGTTGCGGCGACCCCTTCGGCCTGTTTCAACTCCGCCTCGTCCGCCTTTACCTGCCGGTCATATTCCTCGCCGGAAACCATACGTTCGAGCAGGCGGTCTTCGGCCTGCGTCATCTCGTTTTCGGCGTGCTGGATTTCGTGCTGGAGCGCCTTGAAAGCTTCGTTGGTCTTTACTTCATGGCTTTGATCGCGGTACTTGCGGGCGCGTTCGCGCCATTGCTCGACGTCCAGCTCGAATTTCTTCCGCTCTTTTGAGCCGTTGGCAAGCGCCTCTCGCGCCGCGTTCAGCTTGGCGCGCGCGGCTCCAAGCTTCGCGTCTATTTCGGCAATACGCGCCGGAAAACTTGCCAATTTGCGGCGCTGCTCTTCAAGGCGCACATCAACGCCTTGCAACTCCACCAAACGCTGAAGATTCGCTTGCATCAGATGCCCATTCTAGCATACGGCACACTTGCCCCGCGGAGCCGCGGGCTACGCGGAAGGCACTGATTTAGCGGCATCTCGGGCGGCTGCACGGCGATGAGTCTTTTCGACCCCCTCATCCGTATGACAGGATGTGATGTTCGGGCAAACAGCCGCGATAGGTTGGGAGGCGCCCTTGGGCGTGGATTCCGAAGCAGTGCGGTTGCGCCGCGGTGACCCGGACGCGCTGGTTGCATTGCTCGAGCGCTACCAGCATCGGCTCTATCGTTATTTGCTGCGCATGGTCCATGAGCCCGCGACCGCGGAAGATATCTTCCAGCAGACGTGGATTCGCGTTGCGGAAAACGTGCGGCGTTTCGATCCGAATCGCGGAATCGAGCCGTGGCTTTTTTCCATCGCCCGAAATCTTGCGATTGATTATTTGCGCCGTATGCGGACGGAAAGCCTCGATGCCCCGATGCCCTCCGGCCAATCGCGAGCCGAAACGCTCCCCGACCCGCACGTGGGAGCAGAGCCTGCCGCCTTCGAAAATCTGATGCGCGAGCAGCGGACCAGCCGGCTGGCGGAAGGCGTGGCGGAATTGCCCGCGATCTACCGCGAGATAGTGAGTTTGCGATTCGAAGAAGAAATGAAGCTCGAGGAGATTGCGGAGATGCTTGACGTGCCGCTTTCGACCGTAAAGACGCGGTTGCGCCGCGCGCTCGAAGGTTTACGCGTTTCGCTGGCCGTGCGCTTACCGGGTGGCGAGCTGCCAGGCTGGAGAACCCAATGAACGATCATGACCGTATCCGTGAATTGCTTCCGCTGGCCGCTGCCGGAGCGCTCGATGAATCGGAAGAACTCGATCTGACCGCGCATCTGGCGGCTTGCTCCGATTGCGCCGCGGAGCACGAAGGTTGGCATGCGCTCTCCGCGGCCTTGCGGCGGATCCCGACCCCTCGTGCTCCAGAGGCTTTGGTCAATCGCGTTCAGATACAGCTCATCACGCATGCGATCCGCGAGACGGAGCGCAAGAGGAGCCACCGCGCCTTTTTCTGGCTCATTCTCTTCGGTTGGACGACAACGATTGCCACTTGGCCGGTTCTTCAACTCGTGAGCAATGGCGCGGCAGGTTGGCTCCATATTGAATTTCTTCGCACTTGGTACGGCCCTGCCACGTTTAGCCTGATCAGTTGGCTTGGGGCCGCAGCCGCTGCTGCGTTTCTCTGCCTGCGGCACAGAGAAGAACGGGGACTCGCATGAGCACACTTCAGGAAAAGTTCACACAAGCTCCGGAAACCCCGACGGGCTTTCCGCAGAATCTGGCCATCATCCGGCCGGTAGCGTGGATTATCGCGATCTTGGCCTTAGCAGGCGTCGAGTACTTGCTTTGGGGAGTGGGCTTTCCGCACGATCCGAAGACCGCCGCGTGGCCGCTTGCCGGACGGTTAGCGTTGTCGCTGGGAGCCGGATTGCTCGTCCTCGCGGACATTCTGCTGATCGGCTATGTCTACGCGGACGCGAAACGCCGCGGCATGCGCCAGGTGATGTGGACGTTGCTGGCAATCTTTATTCCCGACGCCATTGGGATCATTCTTTACTTTCTGCTTCGCGAGCCGCTGCCGACACCCTGTCCGCGATGCGGACACCTGGCGCGCGGAAGTTTTGCGTTCTGCCCGAGCTGTGGATCGGACCTGCTCCACACTTGCCGCACTTGCCACCGGAAGATCGATGCGAGTTGGATGAATTGCGCGCACTGCGGCGCGCCGGTCCAGTCGCAACCGCGCAACGCTGCCTGAAGCAACGCCGACGCCGTAATCCGTCTAACTGGCGGTGTGTGCTAGCATCAAAGTGATATGACACGCGAAGTTTTTATTATCAGCGCCGTCCGCACGCCCATCGGCAAGTTCGGCGGCGGCCTCTCAGACATGACCGCGCCCGACATGGGCGTCCACGTAACCCGAGCGGCCCTCGAGCGCGCGTTCGGCGAAGCCCCTCCTAAGCGGGAGCCTGGCGAAAGCCCTGCGCCGGCCGCGAAACCTTGGAATTATTCCTGGCGCGTGGACGAAGTGATCTTTGGCAACGCGCGCTCTGCCGGCACCGGCCCCAACCCCGCGCGGCAGATCGCTTGGCGCAGCGGGCTGGGCGAGGACGTTCCGGCCTTCACCGTGAACATGGCCTGCGCCTCGGGCGTTCGCACCATAATGCTCGGCTGGCAACAAATTCTGCAGGGCGAAGCTGAAATCATCGTGGCCGGCGGCACTGAATCTATGAGCCGCGTCCCTTACCTGATGGATGCGCGCTGGGGCCTGCGCATGGGAAACCAGCCGCTGGTGGACGCGATGTACCGCGACGGATTCCTCTGCCCCATGTCGAAAATGTTGATGGGCGAGACGGCTGAGCTGCTTGCCACCGAGTATCACATTCCGCGCGACGAACAGGACCGCTTCGCCGTGGAAAGCCATCAGCGCGCAGCCGCCGCGGCAAAGAATTGCCACTTCCGCGAGGAAATTGTCCCCATCGAGCGCACCGATAGAAAAGGCAACGTCGTTCGCATCGAGCGCGATGAGCACATCCGGCCGGACGCGACGCTCGAGGGCATGGCCAAGTTGCCTCCGGTGTTTTCGAAAACCGGCACAGTTACCGCGGGCAATTCGAGCGGCATCACCGACGGCGCCGCCGCGGTGGTGCTGGCCAGCGGAGAAAAGGTCCGCGAGCTCAACCTGAAGCCGCTCGCGCGCATTCACGCGGCCGCGGTTGCCGCCGTGGACCCCCGCATCATGGGCATCGGTCCCGTGCCCGCCGTGCGCAAGCTCGAACAGCGATCTGGCTGGAGACTCAGCGACTACGCCGCCATCGAACTCAATGAAGCATTCGCCGCGCAAGTTCTCGCTTGCGACCGCGATCTGGGCTTCGATCGCGCCCGCCTCAACTCGAATGGGGGCGCCATTGGCCTGGGTCATCCCATCGGCGCCACCGGCACGCGCATCACGGCGACGCTGGTTCACGAGCTGCGCCGTGCGCCGCAGCCCGCCGGCCGCCGGGGGCTTGTCACGTTGTGTGTGTCCGGCGGAATGGGCGTGGCCATGGCCCTCGAAGCCGTGTGACAATTTCCGTATGGCCGAAGACAGCAGCGAAATGATGGTGGCGGCGCCGCGCGCGCCGCGGCCGGATGAATTCCGCTTCATACGCTACCGCGCCGACGGCAGCATCGCGCGCATCACGCTGGACCGTCCTGAACACAATCTGCTTCACGAGCCCATGCTTCGTGAGTTGGCGGCGGGCGTGGAATATGCGGGCGATCAAAGTGAAATCAAGCTGATCGTGCTCGACGCCGCAGGCAAGGTTTTCTCCGGCGGGATTGACCTCGGTGAGTACACGAAGCAGCGCGTCTTCCAGGTGCTTGACGCTTTTGAAGCCGCCTTCATCGCCATGCTCGATACCGGCAAGCCCGTGCTGGTCGTCGTGAACGGCCCCGCCGTCGGCGGTGGCTCGGAGCTTGCCGCGATTGGCGATGTGGTGATCGCGAGCACGCGGGCGAGATTCGCGCAGCCCGAAGTTACCATCGGCGTTTTTCCACCGCTCGCGGCAACGATTCTGCCGCACTTGATCGGGCCGAAGCAGGCTCTTGAATTGGTCCTCACCGGCGAAACGATCAGCGCCGAACGCGCCCTGGAATTAGGCTTGGTCAACCGTGTGGTGCCCGAAGCAAAGTTGCAAGAAACGGTGGACGCGCTATGCGCCCAGATCACCGCGCAATCCGGGCCAGTGCTCACTATGGCCAAGCGCGCTGTAATTGGCGGTATGGGTCTCTCGCTGCGCGACGCCATGCACCGCTCGATTCACATTTTCCTCAATGAACTGTATGGCCTGGAAGATTCGCAGGAAGGCCTGCGCGCCGTCGTCGAGCGTCGCAAACCGGAGTGGAAAAACCGTTAAGCCACGCCCCCCCCACATCCATGAAGGATGTAATGCTACGCCGCACGTGAAGAGCGCCGGCCCGCGCGCCGCTTTTCCCGCTTCTGACGTATCAACTTGATCTCGACCTTGCTTCCAAGCGCATGAGCCACACGGATCAGCGTGGCAATCGTCAGGTTCCGAGGCTCGTTCTCGATGGCGGAGATTTTCGAACCGCTCATGTCCGCCAGCGCTGCCAGTTTCGTTTGGCTGAGATTTTCTACCTGGCGCAGTTTGGCAATTTGAATTCCCAATTGCAGATTCTCGATTTCGCGCTCAACAAGATCGCGCAAACCTTCCTCTTCCATTTGTTTCTGGTAAAAGCGATTCCACCGGGTAGTCACTTCTTCCTCCGTTCAAAGTGCCGGTTATGCAGCTCTATTCTTGCCTCCGCAACATGAATGGCTTCGTCGGGAAGCTTCGCTGTTCTCTTAATAATTGCGTGCAACAAGACGAAAGTTCTGCTGGCGTCCCCGAAATAGAGGATTCTCAATTTGTCCTTTCCTTGTTGCGTTCTCAGTTCCCTCAATCTCCTTCTCACTTGTGATGCGTATGGAAAAGGTAGATTCGGCCCTCTTGCTCCAGCATCTTGATGAGCGCCAGAGCCTTCGCCTTGTGACGCAATGGCAACGCTCTGAGGAACCTCTCGACAGGAGCGTCGCCATGTTCATCCACGAAGAACTCGACGCGCCACTGCATACCTTATAGGATATCTCTTCTATCATAAGTCTGCAATGTTGCCAGGCAGCGGGTAGAGTCCTAAATTCAAGAACATGGGTCCAGCAAGCAGTGGCCTTCCTTGGCGACCGTCACTCGCGATGGCTAGTACAATGCGAAGGAGGCTGTGGGGCCGAGAATGCAAACGTACCTTAAAATGCGGCCGAAAGACGTTCTTGATTACGCGGAACTACGGCGCTTAAGTGTAGGAACGCGGCTTCGGAAGGGGCGTCGGATATCGTTGAGAGCGGCTCCGCGAGCATGATCAAAGTGACGCTTCTCGGTACGGGAACGCCATTTCCGAATCCTGAGCGATTTGGCTCGGCTATTCTCGTGGAAACGGGTGTGGAGAAATTGCTGTTTGATTGCGGGCGCGGTGCCGTGATCCGCTTGAGCCAGGCGGGAATCCCTTTGAGCGAAGTTGATGCGCTCCTTCTCACCCATCTACACTCCGATCATACCGTTGGAATTCCGGATCTGTGGCTGTCAGGATGGTTTCTCGGGCGCGCCCGGCCGCTCAGGGTTTGGGGTCCTCCAGGAACGCGTGAAATGATGGAGCACCTCGCTCAGGCATATAGCTTTGACGTACATGTTCGAGAGCGTGCCCCGGAACTCTTGGCGCTCGGAGGCTCGGAGATCGACGCGCGGGAAATCGAACAGGGATCTGTGTATGTTCATGGACCTTTGCGTGTAGCTGCCTTTCTCGTTGATCATGGGCCGGTAAATCCCGCCTTCGGCTATCGCGTGGATTATCAGGGCCACTCGGCAGTGATCTCCGGCGATACCAAATTCTCGCAAAACCTTCTCGATTTCTCAAAAGGTGCAGACTGCCTAATCCACGTGGCTTGGATGGCCGATTCCAAAAATCCCACTCCGGTGGCCTCGCGGTCCCTCGCATCTGCGGAGGACGCCGGACGCGCGTTCGAGGTTGTCAAGCCGAAGCTCGGCGTCATCTACCATTACAAGGACGAAGAGGGGCTGGCGGGCGCGGTTCGTGCGGGGTACCACGGTGCATTCGTAATTGCCCACGATCTTATGGTGATCGAGATCGATCGACAGACAACCTGGCGTGAGACATCTTTTGGAACGAGAACCTGAGTCTGCCATATACTAGAACTTCAACCAGTCCGCCTACTCGTGGCGCAGCGCAACCATCGGGTCGACTCGCGTGGCTTGGCGCGCGGGGATATAACACGCCAAAACAGCCGCTCCCGTCAACACGACCGAGACGGCGACGAACGTTACCGGATCGCTCGCACCAACCCCATAAAGCAGATGCGAGAAGCTCGACAGCAACCGGGTGACAACGAGCGCGGCCGCCGCGCCCATCGCGAGGCCGGCAAGAGCCAGCCGAAGACCCTGTCCAATGACCAGCCGAAAAATATTGCGCTTCTCGGCGCCGAGGGCGACGCGAATCCCGATCTCGTGCACGCGCTGGGCGACCGAATAGGAGATAACGCCGTAGATGCCAATAGACGCCAGGACCAACGCCAAACCCGCAAAGGCTCCCAACAGCATCATGGGAAATCGCTGTGATGACATCGAGTCCGACGCAATCTGCTGCATCGTTCGGATGTCATAAACCGTCTGGTCGCTATCCGCTCCATAAACCGCCGCTTTGATCGCGGGCATAACGGTCGCAGTGTCGAGTGGGGTGCGAACGACGATCTTCATGTCGGAATACCCTAACGGCCACAACTGGTCCCCTGCCTGGTAAAGCGGATAGTAGCTCTCCGCTTGGGTCTGCGCGCTGCCGGGTTCGCCCAATCCCCAGTGCCTGACGTGGCCCACCACGCCGACAATCGCGCACGGACCCCAAGGAGGGTCCCATCCAAAAGTAACGGTCTGGCCAACAGGATCTTTACCGGCGAAATACTTCTGGGCAAAAACACTATCAATCACTGCGACGCATGGGGATTTGGTGGTGTCTGCCGCGGTGAAAAAGCGGCCGCGGAGCAGCGGTATTCCCATCGTGCGGAGATAATCCGGACCCGTGTCGAATACCACCATCCGTGGCGCATTCTGAACCACCGCGGGCTTTTGGGAACCAATCCAGAAAGCGGTGTCGTTGTCCTCACCAGTCAGGGGAACGAGCATCGTAAAGTCCGCGGCCTCCACGCCGGGAATCGCCGGAATGCGGTTGAGCAACTGCTGGAAGCCAACTCGCATGCTCGAGCCCGTCTTGGTAACCGAAGGGGAAAGCCCCACCCTGAAAGTAATGAGGTGCTGTGTGTCAAAGCCGGGATTCGTCTCCCACAAGTGGCGGATCGTACGGAACAGCAGGCCGGCACTCACCAGCAACACCAGCGTCAGAGCCATCTGGACAACCACGAGAGCACTTTGGGCGCGATGATGGACGCTCGTGGAGCCGCGACCTCCCTCCTTGAGCGAAGCGTTCGGATCGGTCCTCGAACTCTTCAGGGCCGGCGCGAGACCAAACAGAATCCCGACGGCAAGCGAAACGCCAAATGCAAACAAAAGTACAGACGCGTTCACACCAATGTTCTCGGTGCGCGCGGGGCTGAGCGGCACGGCTGCCAGCACCAATTTGACGCCCCATTTTGCAAACACCAGACCGAGAATTCCGCCGGAAAGCGAGAGCAGCACGCTTTCAGTGATCAACTGCCGGACGATCCGGGCGCGGCTTGCTCCAAGCGCTGCGCGGATGGCAAACTCGCGCCTGCGTTCCGCTGAGCGCGATAGCAAGAGGTTGGCGACGTTCGCGCAGGCGATCAGCAAAACCAGGCCGACGGCTCCCAACAACAACAGAAACGTTCCCCCTATATCCCCGACGATAACCTGCTTGAGGGGCTCGACGTCGATTCCCAGGCCTGCGTCCGCAGCGGGGTAGAGCTGATCCAGATGGCTCTGGATCGTACTCATCTCTGCCTGCGCCTGAGCTATGCTCACGCCCGGCTTTAGACACGCGATCGAGGGGACGCCGTGGCCTCCGCGAGGGTTGAGAATTAGTGGATCGCTCTGTCCCAGCGGGGTATAGACATCGGCTTGCTGGTCTCCAAAACGAAATTCTCGCGGGACGACCCCGACGATGGTGTAGTCCACTCCACCCAAAGTTACGGACTTGCCGAGCGCCTGAGCGCTGCCGGCAAACCGAGTTCTCCACAGGCGATTGCTGATGATGACGACTGGCGCTCCGCCGCGCTGGTCTTCTTGTGGGGAGAAATCACGGCCGAGGGCTAGCTCTACACTCAAGGTGCTGAAGAAGCCCGAGGAGAGTGCCTTGCCTTCAAGGTGCTCAGGTGTCCCGGGATTCGTCAGATCATATCCCTGCCACATGTACGCGGCCATTTGCTGGAAGGAGCCAGCATTGCGCTGCCAATCCTGGAAGTTAGGATATGAAATCGAATCTTGTGGAAAGTGCAAATTGCTTTCGAACAGCATCACTAGGCGATCCGGCTCACGATACGGCAGTGGGGCCAACACGACGCCCTCCACCACGCTGAACATGGCGGTGTTGGCGCCGATGCCGAGAGCAAGCGTGAGCACGACGGCAGCGGTGAATCCCGGGTTCTTGCGCAGCATACGCAGCGCATAGCGCACATCCTGAACCAAGGTCTCTACGATGTGAACGCGCCGCGCTTCCCGGCAATCTTCTTTCGCCGCTTCCATTCCCCAGAATTCGATCCTTGCTCGTCGCCGCGCTTCTTCCGGACTCATTCCTGCCACCACATGTTCAGCGATTCGCTGCTCAACGTGAAAGTCCAATTCCTTAGCGAGCTGCTTTTCAGCCTGGGCTCTTCCCAACAATCGACGCAGCCACGGCATTGACACAAACTCCTATTCTGCTGTGCGAAGAATCTCGGAAATCTCGATCACCTACTCGTGGCGCAAAGCAACCATCGGGTCCACGCGCATGGCCCGTCTGGCTGGCAACACGCATGCCACCAAAGCAACTCCCAGCAGAAGTGCGGAGGTAATCGCAAACGCGATGGGATCGAAAGGCCCGATTCCGTAAAGCAGGCTGCTTACGCTGCGCGTGAGGAATACAGACACAACGAGTCCGGCGACGACCCCTCCCAGGACCATGGCCATTCCACCGCCCAAAATCAGACGCAATACGTCTGCAGGCTTCGCTCCAAGTGCCATGCGGATACCGATTTCGTGCGTGCGCTGGCCCACCGTGTAGGACATCACGCCATACGTCCCCACAGCCGCCAATACCAACGCGAGCATACCGAATGCCGCAAGCAACTCCGCGCCAAGCTTGGCCGCCGTGAGGTTATCATCCACGAGAGCTTGCACTGTAGATACGAATCTTAATTGCATGGCGGGATCGAGCGACTGCACCGACGCGCGCACGCTGGGCAACGCACTCTTCACGTCCCCAAAAGTCCTTACGGATAGCAGAACATCGGGAGCGAACTGCTGTTTCAATGCAAAATAAACGATCGGTTGCGGAAGCTCACCGAGCGTCGCGTATTTCACGGTCCTAACCACGCCGATCACGGCCACGTCCCAGGGTTCCTTGTAAAACCGCAGATGCTTTCCGAGCGGATCTTCGCCGAGCCAGAAATGGTCCACCAGAGCTTGGTTCACCACGGCAACGACCTGCGAGTCTTCCGTTTTATTCATACCTAGTAGTTCTACATATAGCGCGATCACAGGAAATGTCAAGCACCAGATGTGCGCATGAATGTCATGGCCCCTTCCCGGTTTAGGGTAGTGTCCTAATTTGACGCGTTGGCGATCTTGCTGCATAAAGGAGAGCAAAGGAGAGCTCTGTGGGCGCAAAAGAGGAAACGAACTCGATTGGCCAGCCGGTGCCGGAGTTGCCGGTCGCTCATGTCGAACGCGCACAACAGTATTACAGAGATGCACTCGGCTTTGAGATTGGATGGCTTTACCCAGGCAAAGAGATTGGGGCCGTGTCACGCGGTGATGTGGCGATATTCTTTCGGAAGAGGAAGCCGCCGTTCGAACCTGCCGTTCACTGGGTGTTCGCTGAAGATATCGATGCGTCGTACCAGGAACTGAAGTCGTTAGATGCGAACATCGTGGATCCTCTGGAAAAAAAGCCTTGGGGATTACGGCAGTTCACCGTAAAGGATCTGGACGGGAACCTCTTCTATTTCCACCATGACTAACCAAACGTCGCATTCAAATTAAGACACTACCCGGTTTAGCTCTCATTTGACTCTCTTCGAGACCCGGCATAGACTGCGCGAGGACATTCCGCAGGCGCGGATGTTTTGGGGGAAGGCCGTAAGAATCGGCCGCGGTCCCGCCACTGTGATCGGCTAACCAGCCGTCAGCCAGGATACCCACCGCGCCGGTGAACGCTGGCACTTTCCGCGAGAGAAAGAGCAGCCACAAGCCCCATTTTCTCGTGGGGCTTTTTTGCTTGCGGATGATCTCGCGGGCCAGAAGTCCGTGGCGCATTCGAAATGCTTATAGCCATTACCAAACGACATGGTCACCTCGCGGCTTTCTATTCTTTCCTAGCCGCCGCGGCGTTGTTCTGTGCCGGCGCGGCGCAAGCCGGCGGCGCGGACCAGCAAGCGGCGCGCGAACAGCACACCGAAACACCCGCTGCCGCATCCGTGGTCGTCACCGACGATGTGGGACGCCAGGTGGAAGTGCCGCAGCCGGTGCGGCGCATCGTTTCGCTCGCGCCCAGCGTAACCGAAACGATTTTTGCCCTCGGCGCGCAAGATCGTCTCGTGGGCGACACCGATTACTGCGACTACCCCGCGGAAGCGAAGCTCAAGCCCAAGGTTGGCGGCGCCATCAATCCAAATCTTGAGCAGGTCGTCGCATTGCGGCCCGATCTGGTTGTCGTGACGAAATCACTCAACCGCCGCGAAACAGTTGATGCGCTAGATCGCTTGCACGTACCGACCTATGCGACGGACGCGCGGACGGTCGAAGAGATGATCGAGTCCATAGGACGCCTGGCGACGGTGATTGACGCGGCGGACCAGGGCAAGGCGCAGGTCACCTCCCTCCAGACGCGGCTTGACGAGCTACACCGCAAGCTCGAAGGTGTAACGCCGGCGCGCGTGCTTTTCGTGGTCTGGACCGAACCCCTCATTTCCGTTGGAACGGAAACATTTCTTGCGGACGCGCTGCGGCTGGCCGGCGCGGATTCCGTGATTCATTCGCAGCAGGATTGGCCGCACGTTAGCCTGGAAGAGGTGGTTCGTCTCCAGCCGGACTACCTGATCTTCGCGAACTCGGACACCGATCACGCCCTCGAGGATTTCGCCGCGCTTCGGCAGCAACCCGGCTGGCGCGATTTGAAAGCCGTGCAGGAAAACCGGCTTGCCATCATCAGCGACGCCATCAATCGCCCCGCGCCGCGGCTGGTGGATGCAATCGAGCAGCTCGCGCGGCAATTGCACTCCGATATTTTCGCCCCGCAGCCCGGGCCTGCGTCGCGGACTCTCAAGCTACAGGCGGTGGCGGCGCGATGAAGCCGCTCACGTTCAGACGCCTGGCTTGGATTTGCGGCTCGCTGCTCGTTGTGCTTTTCGCAGCGATTGTGCTCGCGCTAAAGCTCGGAGCGGTGCCGATCTCCATGACGGATCTGGTCGTCAATCTCGCAAGGGTGGCTGTAGGCCAAAGCGCGCAGCTCCCCACGGAATATCGCCTGATTATTTTCGATCTGCGCCTCCCGCGCATCGTGCTGGGCATGCTGGTGGGCGGCGCGCTTTCGGTCTCCGGTGCTGGATTTCAAGCGCTGCTGCGGAACCCGCTCGCGGACCCCTATGTTCTTGGCGTCTCGAGCGGCGCCGCATTGGGCGCAATTATCGCGCTGATCGCCGCGCCGCAGATTCCGTTGGTCACGCCCGCGGCAGCTTTTCTCGGCGCCACGGCCACCATTGCCGCGGTATATTTTCTCGGCCGGCGCGAAGGCCAACTCGATAGCACCACGCTCCTGCTCGCGGGGATCATCAGCGCTTCCTTTCTTTCGGCGCTGATCATTTTCCTGATGACCACGCTCGCGGGCCGCGAACTGCGTGGCATGGCCTTTTGGCTGATGGGCGACCTCTCCACTCCGCTGCCGCCGAGCCTGCGGTGGATTTTTGGTGTGGGGCTCATCATCGGCGTGGGCGCGATTTACACCACGGCCGCCGATTTGAACCTGATCGCGACGGGCGAGCGCGAAGCGATGCACCTCGGTGTGGACGTCACTCGAGTCAAGCTCGTGGTCTATATTTCGGCTTCGCTGCTCACCGGCCTGGCGGTCGCGGTCAGCGGCGCCATCGGCTATGTTGGCCTGCTTGTGCCGCACGTGATGCGGTTGCTTTTCGGCTCTGACTACCGCGTGCTGATTCCCACATCCGTGATCGGGGGCGCGATCGCCATCGTGGTGGCCGATACGCTCGCGCGCACGGTCGTCGCTCCCACTGAATTGCCGGTCGGCGCGATGACGGCTCTGGCCGGCGCTCCCGTATTCATCTACTTGCTACGCCGGAGGCTGCCGTGAGCGCGAGCGACACCCACCGCACGGTCTTAGGCCACGCGCGCGACACGCAGCCTAGCGAGCCCCCTGTGCGTTTGAACGTCGAGCAAGCCAGTTACGCCTACCATGCCCGTGGCAATGCCGCGCCGGTATTCACGCTTAGCGCGACGTCGTTCGTTGCCCGCCAGCGCGAGATCGTCTCCATCCTCGGACCGAACGCGAGCGGTAAGTCCACGCTTGTGGCCCTGATCGCGGGCGCGCTGAAGCCGCTTTCCGGACGCGTCGAGCTCGAAGGTTTCGAAACCTCGCGGCTCGACCCGCGCACGCGCGCCCAGCGCATCGCCGTCGTGCACCAGGAAAGCCCTTTGCTCTTTCCGACGCGCGCCGGCGAATACGTTTTGCAGGGACGCCACCCGCACGGAAAAAGTCTGCGTTTTGCCACCGAAGAAGACATCGTCATCGCCGACAATGCCCTGGCGCAAGTCGGCGCGAAACATTTGCGCGATCGCTGGATGCACGAAATCTCGGGCGGCGAAAAACAGCGCATCATTCTGGCGCGGGCGCTCGCGCAACAGCCCATTCTGCTCCTGCTCGATGAACCGACGCTGCACCTTGATATCGGCGCGCAGGTGGAATTGCTCGAGCGCTTGCAGCAACTCGCTCACGAAAACCGCTACACCGTGATTGTCGTGACGCATGAGCTCAGCCTGGCGGCGGAATTCGCCGACCAGGTCGTGCTGCTCCATAAGGGAAAGTGCTTGCGCGTGGGTACGCCCGCGGAAGTATTCAATCGCGAGCTGCTCGAGCAAGTCTTCGAAGCGCCGCTCGATATAGCCATCGGCCCCGAAGGCCGGCCACGCGTCCATATCCGCGGCGTGCGATATTCGGCCCGGCGCTGAGGTTCAGTTTGTAATAGTCGTTCGATTTTGTAATAGATGTTCGATTTGAAATAGACGTCGCGTTGTAAAGTTTGTTGCTGTTCGCTGTTTGTATCCGGCGGCGTAGCGGCTATCGGCCGCGCGCTGCGTTGATTCATCGCAGACTCCGCGCACGGGAAGACGGTGAAAGACCGTCGCCGCCGCGCGACTGTAAGGCGGTTCTTCGCAGAGGCCGCGCCACTTTTCGCACTGGTGAGCGTTTCGCTCGCTGGACGGATGGGAAGGCGCCGCTGCTTCGTTTGCCGCCAAGCCAGGAGACCGGCGGAGTCCGCATCCTGATCGGCTCGCGCACGAATGTGCGATTCGAGCAGGACCACCTTCAACTCCCGCGCGAGAGGGAGAGGAGGAACAATGAGGCTTCATCCGCCTGCGCTTTTCATCTTCGCCGTGGCGTGCATGCTTTTCCTGCTGCTCAATTCACAAGGCATTGCTGCCCAAACCTCGGCAATCTTGACGGGTATTGTCTCCGACCCCGGCGGCCGCCCGATTCGCGGTGCGCTGGTTCGCGCGACGCCCGAAGCCCCTGATGGCAGTGCCCGCCAGCAGCCATCGCAAACCGCTTCAATAGATGACGGCTCTTTCGAGCTTATCTTGTCTCCCGGCCGCTACAGCGTTGTGGTTACGCGCGTCTCCTTCGCTCGCGTCGAGCGGACAATCGAGATCGCCGCCGGTCAGCGTCTTCAGCTCCCCCTTGCGATGGCTCTCGAGCCTCTCGCCTCCAGCGTGGTCGTCACCGCTGAAACAACGCCGGTAGAGGCCAACACCACACCAGCGCCCGTCACCACGATCACGCGTCACGAAATCGAGCAGCGCGCAGCCACTTCGCTGCCCGATTTGCTGGCGACGTTGCCCGGCTTCAGCCTCGATCGCACGGGCCCGGAAGGCGGCGAAACTTCGCTTTTCCTCGATGGCGGCAATTCGAATTACACCAAAGTCCTTGTGGACGGCACGCCCGCAAATGATTCTGGCGGCCTGCTTGATTTTTCGAATTTCACACTGGACAACGTGGAAAAGATCGAAGTCGTCCATGGCGCGGAGAGCGCTGTCTACGGTTCGGACGCTATGACGGGCGTGATCCAGATCTTCACGCATCGTGGCGACACGCGCGAACCCGAGCTCGACCTCACCGGCGAAGGGGGATCATTTGATACCGGCCGCGGCTCCGCCACGCTCAGCGGGCTGCTCGGCCCTCTGGATTACTCCGTCGCGGATGGCTATTTCACTACTGCCGGCCAGGGACCTAACGACGCATTTCTGAACCGCACGCTCTCCGGCAATTTCGGCTGGAAATTCTCAGACAATGACACGCTGCGGCTCACCGTGCGCGACAATTCGAGCGATGCCGGCATCCCCGGCCCTACGCTGTACTTGCCTCCTGATCTCCAGCAGACCAACGCTCTGCACAATCTTTACGCGAACTTGATCTGGAACGCGCAGACCGGCAAGCACTGGCAATGGCATGTCTCCGGCGACGAAGCCAGCCTTCACGGAATTGACAGCGACCCCGGCAATTTCGTCTCGACGGATCAGTTCAATCGCGCCACCTTCAACGCGCAGGCCACTTATCTCTTTCGCACCGGCGGTTTCACGGGCGGCTACTACTACGAAGTGGAAAATGGCTTTCCCGGCGCGCTGGAAGGCGAGCACGCGCGCCGCAACAATCAGGCAGGCTATCTTGATGCGCGCTGGCAGCCAATTCCGCGCCTCACTTTGAACGCTGGAACGCGCGCCGAGGATAACTCCAGCTTCGGCACGCGCGTAGTGCCTCGCGCCGGCGTTGCCTATCTTCTGCGCAAAGGCACCGCGAACTGGGGTGCCACGCGTCTTCACGGCTTCTATGGCCAGGGGATTGACGAGCCAGAACTTGCCGAATCGTTTGGCACCGATCCGTGCTTCCCCGGCAATCCGAATCTGCAGCCGGAGGAAAGCAAGACCACGAGCGCCGGCATCGAGCAGCGTTTCGCTTCCGATCGCGTGCGTGTCTCAGCCGATTATTTCTATAATGAGTTCCACAACATCATCAGCTTCGCCTTCCTGCTTCCCACGCCCACTTGCCAGTTTGGCACCGGCACTTACTTCAACACGGACCTCGCCATTGCGCGGGGCACGAATCTAAGCATTGACACGCACATCGCGCGCTGGCTCACCATCGCCGGCCACTACAGCTTTGACAATAGCCGGGTTCTCATCTCGCCGAACGCCACCGATCCCACCGAGCTGCCCGGCAACCATCTGCTGCGCCGCCCGGTAAATTCCGGCAGCGTGATGTTGAATGCCGCGTGGCGCCGCATGGATTTCAACGTCGTCGGCTACATCACCGGCCAGCGCACAGACAGCGACTTTCTTGGCCTCGGCTTCACGCGGAATCCCGGCTATTCACGTTTCGATGTAGCCGGATCATATCGCGTGGACCGCAACGCCTCGCTTTTCGTTCGCGCCGGGAACGTGCTCAATCGGCAATATCAGGACGCGCTCGGCTATCCCACGCTCGGCCGCGAAATTCGCGGCGGCGTGAAGCTTACTTTCGGTGGCCGCTAGAAGGGGAGGTCATGCCAACACCCGTTCTCTTCTGCTGGAGCGGCGGCAAAGACAGTTGCCTCGCACTCTACAAGCTGCGCCGCGACCCGCTCTATGAGGTCGTCGCCCTGCTCACCACGGTCACCGAAACGTATGACCGCATCAGCATGCACGGCGTGCGCCGCGTGTTACTTGAGCAACAAGCCGCGGCGATTGGCCTGCCGCTCGAAGTCGTCACCATTCCGCCGCAATGCATTAACGCAATCTACGAAACCCGAATGGCGGAGACGCTCGCGCGCTACAAGCTTCGCGGCGTGCTCCATTCCGCCTTCGGCGACATCTTCCTCGAAGACCTTCGCACTTACCGCGAACAAAACCTCGCGCGCATCGGTATGGAAGCCGTCTTTCCCATTTGGAAGCGCCCCACGGACGAACTTGTTCGCGAATTCATCAATCTCCGTTTCCGCGCTGTTACCGCCTGCGTGGATCCGCGCGTGCTCGACCCTTCTTTCGCCGGCCGCGAGATTAATTCGCAGTTTCTCGCGGATTTGCCCGCCGGAGTTGATCCCTGCGGCGAAAACGGCGAATTCCACAGCTTCGTTTTCGACGGCCCTGATTTCAGCGCGCCCATTGATTTTCACATCGGCGAAGTCATCTTGCGGGATGGCTTCTGCTTTTGCGATTTGTTGCCCACAAATTCACAACAAGGAGAAAGGCTATGAAAGACGTTCGCTTCCGCGTTTTGCTGGGAATGATTCTCGCAGCCGCGGCAGTTCGTTTGCTGCCGCATCCGCCAAACTTCACGCCCATCGGCGCGATGGCCCTATTCGGAGGCGCCCGCTTCCGCGATCTTCGCGCCGCATTTCTAGCTCCGATCGCGGCGCTTGTCTTAAGCCAATGCGCCCTCGGCTTCTACGCGACGTTCCCGCTGATCGCCTTCGCGTTTGTGCTCGAGACCGGCATCGGACGCTTTCTGGCGCGCCGCGGCGGCCCGCTGCGCATCGGTTCCGCCGTCGTGGCAGGCTCCGGCGTTTTCTACCTCGTCACGAATTTCGGAGTTTGGGCCTTCGGCGCCGTGTACGCAAAAACGCTGGCAGGCTTGGCGTTTTGCTACGCCGCCGGCATCCCGTATTTCTGGAACACGTTAGGCAGCGACGCACTCTACAGCGCGCTTCTCTTTGGCGCCCTGTGGCTCGCCGAGCAGCGCTTCGCAGCACTGCGCGAGCCCGCCGGCGCATTGCAGTGATGCACCTTATCGGTCGCGCCGACGATTTCGAATCTCATTCCAATCTCGCCGATTCGATGTAAGATAGCGCGCTTCGAAATTCAGCTACTTTAAGGACTACGCACTTATGCGCCGAATCATCTTGAGCAGTTGCCTTGCAGGTCTGCTTTCGCTCGCCGTTTTCTTCGCCATAGCCGCGGCGAAATCGCCGGAGCAGTCCAAATCCAAAGCAGCCAAGTCAGCGGTTGCGGGCAGCCATGGCAATGCGGAATCCATCAGCGTTGACGAATTGAAGATCTACGATTATTTCCTTGCTTCCGACCAGCTCGAGGGCCGCAACCTGCCTTCGCGCGGTTACGACACGGCGGCGCTTTACGTCGCGAGCCAGCTCGCCGAGTGGGGACTCAAGCCCGGCGGCAGCACCAGCGGCACCAACGGCCCGCTCCAGCCTTACTTCATGCCTTTTGAACTCGTCACCAGGCAAGTCATCGCCGAGGAAGCGAAGGCCTCGATCACCGCTCCTCCTCCCGCAGGGCGCGGCGGATTTGCTCCGCCTGCCGCAGGCGGCCGTGGCGGACCTGCGCCGCTCCGCACCACGGATTTCGAGTATGCAAAAGATTGGACCGTCACCGCCGGGGGCCGCGGCCAGCCGCCCCTCAAGGCTTTTGACGCGACAGGCAACTTGGTTTTCGCCGGCAACGGCTACTTGATCAACAAGACCAACACGAATCCCTATCAGGGACTCGACGTCAGCGGCAAGATTATCGTGGTTGCCGGGCTTCCTCCCGAACTCGCGGCGCTCCAAGCGGCCGGAGGACGTGGCGGCGCGAGCGCGCAAAATCCTCTCGGCGAAAATTGCACCGACTATCTAACCCCGGAAGAATATGCCGCCAAGAATGGCGCGCTCGCGGTCGTCCAAATTGCGAGCTACCAGCAACTCACTGCTATGGCTAACCCCAATGCCGCTTTCGGCGGCGGCCGTGGCCCGTCGCTCAATGGTCCCGCGTATCAGGTCACCAAATTTGCGCAGACTGCCGCCTGCCCGAGCGCTCCTGCCATTACCGCCGGTCTCGACTTGACCAACTCGATTTTCCAAGGTGAAAAGGTGACCGCGCCGGACGTGTTCTACGGCGCGGGCGCGAGCAAGAAACAGGATTCATTTGCGATGAACGCGCAGAAGATGCTGAGCTTGCACGTCCCGGTGCAAACCGGAGCAGGGCACGGCGAAAACGTCGTTGGCATCCTCGAGGGCAGCGATCCAGTGCTGAAAAACGAGTACGTCGTGATCAGCGCGCACCTCGATCACATCGGCCTGAGCGCGCCCCTGCCCGACGGCCACAACGTGAACAACGGCGCCGACGATGACGGCTCCGGCTCGACCGGACTGCTTGCCATCGCGCGAGCCTATGCCGAAAGCGCGGCCAAAGGCATGCGCACCAAGAGAACCATCCTCTTTTTGTGGAATGGCGGCGAGGAAAAAGGTCTCTGGGGCTCGCAATATTTCACCGAATTCCCTCCGATTGACATCACCAAAGTCGTCGCCAATCTCAATATGGATATGATCGGCCGCACCAAGAATGCAAACTCGGTGGACCCAGACCCCACGCACATGTTGGTGAATCCTGGCGAGGTCTTGCTCGTCGGTCCGAACATCAGCAGCGACGATCTCGAAAAAACCATCGAGAACGTGAACAACGGCTACCAGAAACTCGTTCTCAATCATTTTTACGACGCCACCGCGCCGGACGCCACGCACGACAATCTCGGCCCGCAGCCAAACGGGCAGCGCATCTTCTACCGCAGCGATCACTACAATTTCGCCAAGGTGGGCATTCCCATTGCCTTTTTTTCCGATGGCTTGCACGTGGACTATCACCGTCCCACGGACACGCCCGAGAAAATTGATTTCAAGGAAATTCAGCAAGTCTCGCAGACGGTCGCCGCCGTCGGCTGGGTACTCGGCAATCAGCCCGGCCGCCCGCAGCTAAACACAAAGCTCCCGGATCAGTTGGTGAAGGACATGAAGGCCGCGCAGGCACAAGGCTGGGGCAAAATTACGCCAGTCCTGCCGCCGCTGCCAGGCGAGCCCTACTAAATTAATTAAGCAATCCGTAGGACGAGAAACAGCGCAAGCGGCCACGGTCCGCGGCAGCCGCCTAGCCGAGCCGCGCACTCAAGCGCCTTTCTCAATGCTCATCTTGAGCTTGCGCATGCCGTCGTGAATCTCATGCGCGTTCGTGCCTCCGTAGCCAAGAATCAGACCGCCCCTAACTGGCGGTTTCAAAAAGCATGCGGACAAGAGCATGGCCGAAATGCCCATCCGGGCGGCATTTCTCGAAACCGCTACATCGCTAACGCCCGGACGGTACTTCCGTCATCCGAAAGGTTTGGGACGGCCGTTCTCAACTGGAGGAGTTCGAAACCGATAGCCCTGTTATGGGATCAGTCGCCATCCTGGCCGTAGTAATGGCGTTCGCGGGCTTCTTACCAGCGCACCGAGCCTCTCGCGTAGACCCTATGATCGCCCTCCGCTATGAATAAATAGATAGGCAGGCTGAGCGTCCGGTAGCCGACAGATAAGACAAGGTCTCTGCCCGACGCTACCACGAGGGAAAGGTAACACTCAATTGATGTATTCTATAGTATAATGTTAGTAGCTTTCTGAAAGCGCCGCGGTCGGTCCGGCGCTGGCTGGGTCTCCCGCGTAGCCGTCACGACGGGGCCATGTCAGCGCACGTCAGCGAACAATGGGAACCCGTAAGTCCTTTGTTTATAGCGTTGGCGTTGCATTTGCGCCGAATGCGCGTTTTGTAAGCCCTTTGGCTGCTGGAAGTTGCACATATCCCACGCCGCAAGTCCTTCTGCTGCCGCATTTACAAGAAAACCGGGGGAGGGTCGCAGACGTCTTTCGGTCGTAGTGCGACGGAGGCTCCAGGTAACTCCGAAGGACGTTCTTTCACTGCGTGCGATACACCAGGATCTCAGCGGGAGCAGCGTCGTGTGCGGGGACGGCGACGAAATACTCGTGAAGCTCGCGAACGAGCCGCGATGTTCGCCCCAGCGGGCCGGACGCAATTTGTCCTAACGGCTCGAAGCGATCCGCGCTCGCTTCTCTGAAGACGTCAACGGAACCGGCGCCATCGCCGCAGGACGCGTAGACCTGCTTGCTTGAGGGATCAAATGCCACATCGTCCACGCCTTTCGCGATCGGAAGCGCTTGGAGTTCTTTGCCGGTTTGCGTGTCAAACACGACGATGTTGCCGCTTCGGCAGCCCACGAACAGCCGATGAGTAGCTTCGTCAAGCGCCATGGCCACATTGATCTTGCCCAACGTGATGGGCCAACTCGCGACGATGGTCCGCGTCGCGCGATCAATCACTTCCACTTGGTTCTTGGCGCGATTGTTTACATACATTCGCGGACTCGAACTTTCCAGCGCCATGGCTTCGAGCGTATCGCCATCCACTTTGATGTCCGCGAGTTTGGTTTCCGCGGTGGTATCCACAACGCTGAGCGTGGAGTAGGTTTGGTGAGCGTCGCCGCCGCCGTTGTCAATGTAGAGGTAATTGGTTGAAGCGTCGTAGCCGATCGAATCGGCGTCTGGCAGCAGCTTCACGCTTTTTAGCAACTGGTAACTCGTGCCATCAAAAATCTTCAGATCCCCATCTCCGCCGTCCGTAACGTAAATGCGGTTCACGTCTTGCCGGTAAAGGATCGCGTGGGGCCGGCTGATGCCGCCGATCGTGTGAATCAGCTTGCCTGTTTGCAGATCGAGGACGAGGACCGACTTGGAGTCTTCAGCCGCCGAAAACAGCCGATGGCCGCGCAAGTCCACTCCGAAGTGATCGAAGTGGCCCTTGACGTCCGCCGGAAGCTCAATGGTTCGCGCCAGCTTCAGCGGCGGTTGATTCTGCGCGGCAAGAGCGAGTGCCGCAACTGCGAAAACGGCGGCGACGGAAATCAAGCGCTTCATCGTTTGCCTCCTTACAGATGACGGTGTCTAGAGATCGCGATGCTGGAAGTGGTAGATCGCAACTGCAAGCACGATCACCAAATACGTGCCGGCATACCCGATGGCCACGGCGCTCGGAATGGACACGTTCGCAAACGGCGAAAACGAAAGCGAACCGGCGAGCGGCGTTTGCATTTCGTAGGCTGCGCGCCGCCATAAGGACTCGCCCGGCATGATCAGGCTGGACACGATCCCCAGCGTCACGATATGCGCGCTTTGCGAAAACCCGCTTACCTGTTCGAGCCAGCCGCCCATGAACGCCACGCCCTGCAGCCCCAACACCAGCACGCCATTGGTGAGCGTCGAAAACCAAGTGCCCAGCATAAACGTGAGGCTCAATGCGAGAACGCATTCCATCAGCACCAGCAACGCCCCGCGCAGCGGATGTTGTGGAGCCACGCCCCCGATCCAGTAGCTCACGGCGATCGTGCCGGCGAATGTGATCGCCACGTAAGTGGCAATCATGCCGGTGAATCCCACAAATTTCCCGATCAGGATTTGCCAGCGCGCCACGGGCTTCGTAGCTATCGCGTGAATCGTGCCCGAGCTGATCTCGCCGGGCAATGTGTCAATAGACGTCAGAATCGCCATTACGACCGCGAGCAAATCCGCGGTGTAGAGACCCACCATCAGCATGCCGCTTTGCACCTGGTAACGCAGAAACGGCGACATCGCGCGCGAATTGAATTCTTCCATTTGCAGGTGCAGCGCGACGCCAAAAATCGTCAGCAGAAGCACCGCCGCGATCAATGCCGTCCAAAGAATCTTGCGCCGGGCTGCTTCGCGGAACGTGATTCCCGCCATGATCCAGATGCCGTTCATAGCCCCCGATCCTCGCCCACAATCTTTACGAACAGATCCTCGAGCGACGCTCGCTCGGGCGTGAACTCGAAGACGTCAGCACCGCTCGACACAAGATGCCGCAAGACATCAGGCAGCGCTTCGGCAGACGCCACTGTGAAGATGAGGTCCTCCGCCCCTGAATGTACCGACAAGCTCCATTGCGTGAGTCCCGCAATGGCTTCTAGCGACAGCTTTCTCGCGCGCGCCCTCACGCGGATCTCCGTTTCCGGCGAGCCTTTCAGGTCCCGGCTGGCGACGACTTCGCCGTCCTTTAAGAAGACAACCCGGTCGCAGGTGATTTCGATCTCGCTCAGGATGTGCGAATTCAGGAAAACCGTGGCGCCGCGTTCGCGTTGCGCGCGCAAGATATCGCGCACCATCCGGCGGCCCATCGGATCAAGCCCGGACGTTGGCTCGTCCAGAAAAATCACTTGGGGTTCGTGAACGAGTGCCTGTGCCAGCCCAATTCTCTGGAGCATCCCTTTGGAGAATCCTCGCAACCGCCAGTCGCGGTGGGCCGTCAATCCAACTAATTCGAGCACTGCCGGAACCCGCTCCCGCAGCTTAATGGCCGGCATCCCGCATAACCGGCCATGAAATTCCAGCAACTCCGTGGCCGTGAGCCAGTCGTAAAAGCGGAAATCTTCGGGCAAGAAGCCAATCTGCCGGCGAATCTCCACATCGTTCGCGGGCGCGCCAAGGACGAACGCTTCTCCGCCGGTCGGCGTGACGAGCCCCAAGAGCATTTTGATCGAGGTGCTCTTGCCCGCCCCGTTTGGCCCGAGAAATCCGAAGATTTCACCTCGCCGAACCGTCAGCGACAGGTTCCGCACCGCAACCTTCGAGCCAAACACTTTCTGAAGGTTACGAGTCTCAATGGCCCAATCGCTGGATGGATGCAGAACCGTCTCCTTACCTTATTGAACGGAATTCGCCATAGGGATGGCGTCGCCCGGGTTTCCATGGCCCGTCAGCGAATAGACCATCCCATTTTTTGTCCAGATCAAGACATAGGTTGGTCCCCGCCTGCCCGCAGTGCCGAGCAGCATGCCTTTGGCTCCGTTGACTTCCACCAGGGTGTACGAGCGGACAAAACGCGGCATGGCCAAGCCCAGCGTGGATTTCCAGTCGAAGGTCTGCAGAAAACCCTGCGCCTGTTTGGGAGTCATCCCGGAAAGCTCAAGTCCGATTTCCACCAGAGGCTCGACATCAAGGCTGGGAGGCGCAGTCACCGCAACGCTGGGACTTTCGAACAGCACGAGGCAGTCGCTGTTGTCGGTGGAAGCGGGCGGCGGTCCCGCGATCTGGCCTTGCAAGCTGTTATCTGGCACGGGGCAATTGCCATATTGCGAACGGATCGCTCTCGGGTCCTGCACGGCCACCACAGCGCCATCTACCACGGGCGCCAAAAGCACGTCGGAACGGCCTGCTTCGCGGAGAATCGTCTGCAAGCGATTGCGGTCAACGCTGATCTGCACGGTATGCGCGCCAAGCACGAAAAGCTTTGGCGGATCTTTCCGCAAACGCGGAAGTTGCGCCGCAAAACCCGCCATCTGGCTCGCCGCATCGAGATTCGGCGCCGCTTGATCAGCTTCATCAGTGGTTACGCTCGCCTTATCGGCAGCCATGTCACTCACCACCTGCTGCAGCGAGCGGTTTCCGTTCGACCCGGCCGCTGCGGAAACGCCGATGTGCACCCGCGCAGGCGCGGCGATTCGCAGAGAATCAAAGAAACGTGCGCCGGCGCTGCGGGCCGCGGCCGAGAATGACAGGCTGGCGACGGCCAAGATCGCCACTACCGGCACCAATAGCCACGCGCGATTTGTCGAAGCATCCTCCCGCGTCATGTCCCGCACCCCTCCCATCTACTCAGAATGCGCCAGCTTCTTGCCGTCGGGGCCGACCTGCACCTCCGAGCGTTTCGCGCCATTCCTCACCGCGGCTTCGTAGGCAACGAGCTTCCCGCGCTTTGTTAGCAACTCGACCTTGGTAATCGCTCCGCTGCCAGCCGCACTTGTAAGCCCACGCTTGACGGCCGGTGGCAGGGAATCCATCGTTACTTCTTCTTCAATCTCGATGATGTTGCCCTGCTGGTCCATCGAGATGTCTTTGCCGTGTCCGTTGACGGTCATTTCCGCTTCGTAAAGCCGCTTACCGTTTTCCACTTCGGTAGAAAAGCCGCGAATCGCCGCTCCTTGGCTTTGTTCACCGACGGTCTTTTCGACCGGCGGCGGTAGATCTTCCCGCTTGATCTTTTTTTCTTGCGCTTGTGTCTGGTAGCACGTGGCGAACACAACGCCGCAGAGAATAATCGCAAGTCCGCTGGCAGTTTTGACGGACATTGGCCGTCCTCCGTTGTGTGTTCCCGATTGCATCAGGGAGCCGTGCGATCAAATTGGACGAGTAAACATTAAGGGCCGCTTAAGTGAGAACGCTACGTTCGCGGGCCGTTCGGGCTTCGGGCTCACAAGCGCAGAGTGAAGAAGTGTCGTCCGTTTGCACAGTCCTGTGGCGAAGAACCATCGCCACAGCATGCGACCACGAAGGAGCCTTTTGCCGACATAGGGCAGTATTTAGGACGCTGAGCGCGCGTTTCTACCCAACGATCAGATCTTGTAGGGCAGGGTCGCCGGGTGTCGCAGCCCCGCACTCTCCGCGACACCCGGCGCACTGCCCGGCTCTACAATTCTGCTATTTGCCTACCACCAGAATCGTGAACGAGCCCGGTACCATCTGGCCTCGCGCGCCGCGTCCTCCTGCGGGAGGCGGTGTCGGTGGTGGAGTGAACTCCGCGGCGATCAGCACGATGTGGTTCGTCTTGCTGTCGAGCGTCAGCGTCTTGGCGCCCGTCATGGTTTGCACATTCTGTTCGACGGTGAAGCTGGTTGGACTGTTTTCCTTGATCACGGTCAGCGTGCCATCGCGTTGGGAGCTGAACGCTTCTTTCGTCTCTGGATTGAACACGGCGCCGTCCACGCCATTGCCGATCGGCAACGTGTCCAGAATCTTGCCGTCGTCGGAGCTGAGGATCACCATCGTTTGCGGATTGTGGCACGCCGCGAAAAGCACGTGATTCTTCACGTCGAATGCCAGCCCGCCGGGACCGCCGCCCTTGCCGCCGAGGTCATACTGGGCGGTCACCGACATGGTCTTGGCGTCGACGACGGCGATTTTGTCTTTGTCTTCCAGATCAACGTACAGATGGCCCTTGCCGTCCGTGACGGCCTGCTCCGGCGCGCCGCCCAGATCAATTGTGCCGACCACCGAGCCATCCTTCGCATCAATCACAGTCGCGTTCGGTGCGCCGTGGCTGAAGATGTAGACGCGCTCGTTAAAGGGGTCGAACAGAATGCCGTCGGGACCGCCCTGCACATCAATGGTCTTGATCGTCTGGAGCGTTTTTGTGTCCCACATCACCACGGGCTTGCTGCTGGCGAAGCCGTGATGGGACTTGGGATCCACGGCGGCGCCGCGCGCGTTCGCATTTGCGATTTCGCCCTCGGGCTCGAGCGTATCCAGGTTGAAGACGGTCACACGGGCACCGGTTTGCGCGGGCCGCGGAATGTACAGCCGGCGTCCGTCCGAGTCCGCGTATACATAGTCAAAGCCGCCGTCACCGCCAACCTTGGCGGTCTTCAGCACCTTGTAAGGACCGCTGTCCTGCGCCTGCGCGGCCAGTCCGCTAGCCGCGAGCATGGCGATCCCCGCCACAATCACCAAACAAAATCGTCGCATGAACTTCCTCCTCATTGCATCCGCCATCGAGCACACGCGACTCACACCATGTTCGACTGAACCTTAAGATTGGCTTAAGTGAGGAGGTCTAAATATCTATGCAGACGTTGTCTTCGGCTGGATGATGACCGCGATCAGCAGGCCGAAAAGAATCGCCAGCAACCCTTCGCCGATCATCCATTTCAGCGCCAGCATATGCGGGATGGGCAGCACCACATATAAAGCAAGGGAGTTGTAGACAGTGCTGACCAGCGCCAGCAGGATGCCGAAGCGGATACCTTGCCCAACCCACGACTTCATTTCCACGCCGCGCACGTAGATCAAGACCGCGGCAATCACGTAAAGCAGCACGCCGGCGATCATAGCCCACATTCGGCTTTGCTCTTGTTCCTGCGTTCGCCAAACAGACGCCGTATCCATGTAGTCCTGTATCAGCCACACCGAATGAATCAGGAAGAGGCCGCCCATTTGAAGAACAAAACCGGCCACCATCGCGCCTACGGTCTTCTTCATATTCATGCGCATATCCTCCACACATTTTCGTGGCGTCGTTGCATCGTCGTGGAAATGTTGCATCGCGCGGCTCGCGGGACCGCCCAAGACAGGCGAAGCGATCCAGCGCGCAATGACCCACGTTGAGCCGGAGGCTATCACCAGACCACATTGCTAGAAATTCGGGAACGGGAACGGCACGAGCCGCCAGACGGGCGGTCGCGCGCGCTAATTTGTGATTTGTGGCGAGAGGCTTGTTTCGCGTATCGCTTGCAGGCGTTTGCTCCAGGCATCATGAATCGGCGATTCGGCGTAGTTGTCGGCGGCGGCGCGATTGATGAACTCGATCACAAATTCTGCATCAAAATTGCGGGGTTCGATACGCGCGGCCTTCGTCCAGATATTCTTGATGCCGGGAATCTGGCCAGCCATTTGCTTCAGACCGTCAACGATTTGCTGTTTTTGGGCATCGGTGTTACCCGGAGCGTACTTGATGATCGAGACCTGTAGCACCGTGTGCGGCTGCCCGAATTTATTCTGCGCGGTCTGTCCCGCGGCATAGCCCGCAAGGAAGAGCCCGCCAACGGCGGCCAGGACTGCAACCATCTTAAAATTGCGCATCACGAGATCCTTTCTTAGCCGGACGCTTTGCGGCCGGTGTTTATCGCGTTTCGCCGCTCGCCTGCACGCAAGCCAATCACGCGCTTGGCGCTGGCCGGCAACAACTTCAGCATGGCGCAGATCAGTTTGTAACGCCATCCGGGAACGACGATAATTTTCCCCGAATCCAGACCGCGCAGCGAAGTTGCCACAACTTCTTCCGCGCTCATCCACATCGAGCGGGGAACTGTGTTTCGATCCATCCCCATCACATCATGAAACTCCGTGAACGTGAAACCCGGACACAATGCCTGCACACGAACGCGCGAGCTCGCACTTTGCAGATCAATGGCCAGTCCTTCGGTGAAGTTCGTCATCCAGGTTTTGGTGGCGCAGTAGCTCACGCCGCCGGCGGAAACCATGAAACTCGCGACCGACGAAACGTTCACGAGCGCGCCGGTATCTCGCGCCACCATATTCGCCAGCGCAGCGTGAGAAAGCCGCATCACTGCCATCACGTGCACGCGATGCATGGCGTCCTGGCTCTCGAGGGTAGCTTCCCAGAAGAGTCCCTTGGCGCCAAAGCCAGCATTATTCACCAGGAATTCCAAATTGGGCTCTGTGCGCAAGCGTTTCTCGACGCGAGCGAGGCTTTCATTCACGGCCAGGTCCGCGACGAGCGCCTCGCACCGGATCCCGTGGCGCTGGGAAAGCTCGTTTCCAAGCTGCTGGAGCCGATCGAGGCGTCTGGCGATCAGCAACAGATCGTATTTGCGCGCCGCAAGCTGCCGCGCAAACTCCGCCCCGATGCCGCTGGAAGCGCCGGTGATGGCTGCGAGGGGTGGCGGCATAGAGTGGGCGTTACGCGGGCAAGTCGAGAATCATGAAGTTTGGCTTGCGCAGAAGCTCCGCGGATGCCGGGTTCACGAATTTGCTGCGCACATCGCGGAAGCCGAGGCCAAATAGATACTGTTTGGCGTCGTACCCCGGATCAATGTGCATCGGTGCAGTCTTGCACGGGCCGGTGTAATAGGTGGCCACGAGCATGCCTCCCGGCTTGAGCAGCGCGCGCCACGCATCTCCCACAGGACGCATGTCCACGAGGTGCTCGACCACATCGAGCGAATAGATCACGTCAAAGGGACCCTGCACTTCACTCAAATCGTGGCACACGCGCACCTGCAGACCCTCGCGCTCGGAGCGCCAGCGAACGTAATCGGCAGCCTCGCCGGGCACGTCGAGATAAGTCACATCGAAACCGCGACGCGCCAGTGCTCGCGAGAAATTCCCGTTGCCGCCGCCGAAATCAAGCACGCGCCCACGCCCCATGCGAAGCAAGCTGAGCGTGTAGGTGATGTGACGATACAGCAGGTGATGCTGGCAATTGTGGTAGAGATAGCGCCGAGCAACGCGCGTGTACCATGCGTTGACTTCGTCTTGTTCTTTCGGCGCGGTGCGCACCCAATCCTCAGCCAGCCATCGGCCGGCCTCTGCCATCACCTGCACGGTCACTTCGCGCGGCTCGCGACTGAATTCGCCCAGGCTCGCAACGAGCGCATTGTAATTCTCGCGGTTCCGCCGGACCGCGCGCCACAACAAGTGGGCCACGCCCGCAATCCAAATGAGCGAACTTACCAGCGTGGGCCAGCGTACCGAGAGCGCATACGCAGGCATGGCGCCGAGCACGGCAACGCCAAATTGCGCTTCCTTCATATCCGGCCGCACCAACACCAACCCCATGAATACGCAAAACAGCCACAACTCAGCCGCGATGATCCCACGCACACCGTGGCGGTCGGCCGTCCAGAGCACGCCATAATCGGCAGCCGCGTAAACAATGGCCAATATCGTGATCCGAAGCGGCTGATGCACGGCCAAATCCTGTGACAACGGGCGCCTGAGCCAGCGCGCGAGAAAGAGATGCAAAATCGCCGCTCCACCCGCCGCAGCCAGCGCGGGCCAGCACCTAAACGCAACGGCGGTAACCGCCATCGCCAGCAACAGCCACCAACGCATCCGCGCGACCCAGCGCGGCCGTCGCTGTGCGTCCGCATCCATTCCGAGGTAATTGGGAAGATAGTAGGCGACGTAGAGCAGCGCCAATGCCAACAGAGTGGAACCGATCTTGATCTGGACGCTCATCGGAATTGTCCAGGTTTCACCGATGAGCAGCGCGCAAGCCGCCGCACAGGGAAGCAACCAGCAACGCTGGGATGCGAGGAATCGCTGCTGTTCTTCGTAGTCAAGCATGAATGAATCGCTGGAGCGAAACGCGAATTGTAGCACGCACCCGCGCAACTCACGCGGCGCGCCGCGTGGCTGTAAGGCTGCTATCAGCCTTGCGGGCCGCGAATAAGCCGGAGAGCGCTTGAAAGGTCCGAGTCACCGGCCGCCCCAGTGCGTGTGGCGGGCGCAGTCTCGGTTTCGGCGGGCTCGGTTGGCAGTTCGCCGGGCGCGAGAAACAAATTCTCCATCAGGCCGTGCTGTTTCGTGTACATCTCAAAATAGCGCCCGCCGGCGGCATAGAGAGTTTGATGCGTGCCGCGCTCGACGATCCGCCCGGCTTCCACGACAAGAATCTGGTCCGCGCGGCGAATCGTGGAAAGCCGGTGCGCGATCACAAATGTGGTGCGTCCGCGCAAAAGCTCGGCGAGCCCTTGCTGGATCAGCGCTTCCGACTCGGAGTCTAGGCTCGAGGTGGCTTCGTCAAGAATCAGAATGCGCGGATCGGCGAGAAGCGCACGAGCAATGGAGACGCGCTGGCGCTGTCCGCCGGAAAGTTTCACGCCGCGCTCGCCGATGATCGTTTCGTACTTCAGTTCGAATCCCTCGGCAAATTCATCCACACGCGCGATGCGGCAAGCCCTGAGGATTTCCTCTTCGCTGGCGTCCGGGCGGGCAAACGCCACGTTGTCGCGAATCGTGCCGTCAAAAAGAAAAGTTTCTTGCAACACCATGCCCAATTGCGTGCGGTAGCTGGAAAACGTCACGGTGGAAAGATCAACGCCATCCGCGAGTATCATCCCGGAATTGGGGTTGTAAAAAGCGGCGATCAACCCGATGATCGTGGATTTTCCGGCTCCTGAAGGGCCGACCAGCGCCGTCACCGAACCGGGCGCCGAACGGAATGACACTTCGTTCAACACCGGCTTGCTCGATTCGTAAGCGAAGCTGACGTTCTCGAATTCCATTTCCCCTTGTAGCGGGCCAATTTCTACGGTGCGCCGCGGATCGGACTCTTCGGGCGCCTCACGCAGAATATCGCGCGTGCGCTCGAGCCCCGCCATCGCCTCGCTGATCTGCGTGCCGATTCCCACGATCTGGAAGACGGGCGCCACCAGCATCGCCAGGAACATGGAGAAGGAGAAAAACGATCCGAGCGTCATGTGGTTGGCCAGAATCTGACGCGCGCCAAAGTACATCACCAGCGCGCTGATCAGACCCAGCAATGACGCCGCGGAAAGGCTCATCAGCGAAGTGGCCGTGAGGGTCTTCAGCACGTTGTCGAGCAACTTTTTTACGCCAACGGAAAACACCGCCTCCTCACGCGCCTCGGCGTAATAGCCTTTCACCACGCGCACGCCGCCGAGCGATTCGGCAAGGCGACCCGTGACCTCCGCCGTAATCTTTGGCCGCGCACGGAAGATCGGCCGGATCACGCCGAAGGCCTTCCGCAAACCCATACCAAAAATAAAAAGCACGCCAAACGCGATCGCGGTCAGCAATCGGCTGATCCGTAACAGAAAAACCAGCGCAAGGCTGGCCGTGAGCAAGCTGCCAAAAAAATCAATCATGCCCGTGCCGATCAGATTTCGCACACCCTCCACGTCGTTCATGATTCGCGAGATGATCTGGCCGGTCTTGTTCGAATCGTAGTAAGCGATCGGCAAACGCCCGATGTGCGCCTGCACGCGGCAACGCAAGTCTGCAATCATTCGCTGGGCGGCTTTGGAAATGATCTGGGTCAGAGAGAAAGAGGTGAGCCCTTGCACGATCGTGGCGCCAACAACGGCCAGAACAAGCGGCGCGAGCAAGTGCGTCTGTTTCTGTCCGATGACGCGGTCAATCAGCATCTTCGGCGAGTAGGGCAGCACCAGGCCGGCAAGGCGATTGACGATCATCAGCCCGAAGCCCATCGCCAGAATGCTCTTCTGCGGCCGCATCATGCGCCAGACGTCTGGCATCAGCTTCCAGAAGGGGTCTGAGGGTTTGGACTTCTGTCCCGGCGAGCGCACGCCGCCATGGGATAGGCCGATAGGACGGGAAGACATAGAATTGGAACAATTAGGATAACACGCCGGGGATTACCAAGCCTTCGAGGGCCAAAAAGAAGAACCGGCGGGGAGTCTCGGTTAATTCGCGAGAAACGCCGCCGGCCGAAAAACGAAAAGTCAGGTCTATTGCTTGTCTGGGGGTTGTGGCTTATCCGTATTCTGCTTCGAATCCGCGGTCACCGCTGTTTGTGGAATTCCGGTGTTCTCCCGCGTGAGATAGGGCATGAACGGAGTTACTTCGAACGGCATCTTCTCGCGCTCGGTAATCACCCGCACCGGCTTGCTCTTGAGCAGGTCGAGCTTATCGTTCCACGGATCGAGTTTCACGCGGCCACCCAGCGGCAATGCCACGATTTCAGTGGCTGTTGGCTTATCCGCGGTATCGGCGACGACCGGGGGCTTCGCCAGAATCGCATTGCCCAGCTTTGGGCTGATCAGGTTCGGGACTTCTTTCGCGCGCGTTTCGAGCTCCGCCAAGAACATTTCCGGGATCTTGAGCTGATCCTTGTAGGTGGACTTCTGGAGAATCTCGGCAGCCTTCACGCTGGCCGCGTCGTCTTCCGCTTTTGTCCGCGAGAAGTCGAAGTGCCTAAAGGTCTGTTTCTCGTCAAAGAGCAGCAAGCGGTCGAAGAACGCGTACTGCGTATCCATTTCGTGGCCGAGCGCGATGTGCGCCAGTTCCTCGGCCAGCATCGTGGCGAAGCTCGCCTCGTCCGGCAGCACGTCAATCAAACCGCGGCTCATCACGATAGTGTGGCCGAGGTTGAAGGATTCAATCGTAGAAGTCATCAGGATGCGGCAACGAACCTCGGGCTCGATATCCAGGTTGCTTCCAATTTCCAGGTTGTTGATGATTGTGTCGAGCGCTTTATCCACGTCGCCTTCGGGCGCAATCAACCCCATGCGCTGCAGGCGGTCCACGACGTTATCTTCGGCTTCGCGGTCCCAATTGCGGGTCGCCTGAAGCGGAGTCACGTCATTGTTCTGCTGGGACTGATCGTTGATCGGTGTGTTGCCTTCCACCAGGATCTTGCTGAGTTCCTGCTCCTGCTGGTTGTGGCCGAGGTCGTAGCCCCAGATGCGCGTCTGCGCCTTGAAGGAAAGCGTCTTGCCCAAAGCGTAGCGCATGTCTTTCTCTTCCGAATAAATGAATGCGGGGAGCCAGAGGTTCGGCCCGGCATTCACGCGCCAGCTATCAAAGTGGAAGTAAAGATTCGAGTGCGAGCTGCCGGTATAGGCGCCGTTAAAGCGGACAATCGTATAGTTCTGATCTTCCACCCAAATGCGTCCGATGAAGCGGCCCTTTGACTTTGGGTTTGTGGGCGTCACATCAAAAGCGAGCGTGCGAATCTCGCCTAGGAACTCGCGCCGGGCGTATTCGAAGTGGTAGTCCTGCTTATTCAGGCCGCTGGTATCCAGGTAGATCATCTGGAGGAAGCCGCGAGGCAGGAACTCAACCCCAAAATTAAACATGGTGTTCAGGCTGGTGAGAAAATGGTGGCCGGCGGCATTCGCCTGACTGAGGGATTCCAGTTCGACGCCCTTCGCGAGTTCGGCGCGGCCCAGAAAATAGCGGTCGCCGTTCGGGATCCACCCCTCCTCTTTGTCCTGTTTCGTATCCTGAATGTAGGTCTCCACCAGGGGCGAGTATTGGCGAATGGTGTTCATCTCCGCATTTTCGCGGGCGACGATCTTGTCTACCACCTGATTGAGCGCGGCATCCGATTGCTGCTGTGGCGGCTGATCTTGTGCTAGGACCGGCACAGCGCAGAACGCCAGCGCGGCCAGTGCTACCTGAAACGTGCGCATGTCTTTACCCCTCAGTATGCCAATTGAAATTCGATATGAACTGTCGCCGGAAAGTCCACGGCTTGCCCGTTGCTGATGGCGGGTTTGTATTTGATTTTCTGGGCGGCGCGGATGGCCGATTCGTCCAAGCCATGCCCGAGCCCATGCGTAACGCCTAGCACTTCGATTTGCCCGTTGGCCTTGAAATTGACCTTGAGGATCACTTCACCTTCAAGCTTCAAGGCTCGGGCCTCGTCCGTATATTCCGGCTTCGGCTTATCGAGGATTTCCACCGCCTGCATGGCCGCTTGCTGTTGCTGCTGAGCCTTCGCCTTCGTCGGATCAACCACCGCTTGCGCGAAGCCGCTTTGTTGCACGGAACCGCGCAAACCGCCGCCGTTACCGGTAGGTGCAATCGCGGTGCCGTTGCCGAATCCGGTGCTCTGCACGGTGCCCCGCGCGCCATTGGCGCCGCCGGTGCCGTTGCCGTATCCAGGACCGGGGGGCAGATCGAACGAGCCTACGTGATTGATATTCGCCCGGGCGTTTGGATTGGAGGGCCCGCCGATTCCCTGGGGGTCACCGAAGCCTCCGGTTTGGACCTTGTCAGCAGGTTTGTTGAGCGTCGCAGGCGCTGCGCTGCCGGTATTGGCAATCACGCCGGTCTCGACCGGACGCCTGGGTTGCGCCGGCGTGCTTGCTGCGAGCTCAACCTTGGGCGTTTCCAAAACGGGCGTAGTGATCTTTGGCGTTTCGACCTTTTCCGGCTTGGGCAGCACTTTGGGCGCTACCACATGCGGCACGATCATCTTCGGTTGTACCGGGGGTAGGACCTTTGCCACTTCGACCGGCACGGGTTGCGGTCTTGGCTTCACCGGCTCGGGCTTCGCGACAGGCACCTCGGTGCGCGGCGTAGCCACAGGCATCACGTCATAGGTCGTTTTCGTGATAAGGCGTTGCGGGAAGACCAGGGGGAGAAGCAACAGCACTCCCAGGATAGCGAGTTGGACCGTTAAACTGGCGCCCATGACGCCTAGGCGTGGCTTTTGAGTGGGAAGAAGGGAGAAGTGAGCTGCCGCCCCTTGCTGGCCTGCTGAGGGCTTCAACACCAAACTCTTCCGGGGTGGCTGCCCGCCCGCCTGGGCGGAGAAACCAAGATTGAGATTCGTTCGTTGTTCGAGAAGGGTCGTGGTCATATACCGGCCGATAAAACGGGATTTCCCTACCGTGATTTGATGCAATCAGCGGGCAGATCGTGCACCTGCATTTGATGAGCCCCGTACGAGAGTACTGGGAGGCCCGGGGGACGCGAATAGGACAAAAGTACTAATGTTTCCTATCCCGCGTAAAGGTTAACCCTGGCCTCTACTGGAGTTCAACCCAAGACCAGCGTTTTTGATGCGGACCAATTGAGCGGGGATATCCGGTCCCTTATTGCTTGATCTCGGCCAGGAGCTCTTCGTTGGAATTGAGCTCTATCTTGCCGGGGTTCGAGGGTAAGGTGACATCCAGCGGGTAGTCCGCCTGGGTTACCCGAAGCAGACCAAGCCGCGCTGGTTTTCCGTTGTTTTCTCCAAAGATGGGCACGATGTCCATCCAATTCGCGGGCACGCCGCTGCGCTTCAGCGATCCGCTTAGCTTGAACTTGCCGCCGCCCGCATCCTGAAGAGAATAGTGAAACTCGTAGCGCGGTATGCCGGTGCCGTAGACATACTGCCGGAAAAACCAATCGAGGCGGTGATTGCCTTCGAGATCCATAAATGGGGTCATATATTTTTCCGCAACGGCCTTGAAGTCTTCGGTGGATGCCGCGCTGTTATTGTACGTGTTGCAAAAGTTTTGCATCATGGCTTCAAAGCGCGCGTCTGGATCGGCGGCTTTCGAGTCGGCCATCATCATGCGCAGCATGGTGAGGACGTAGCCGCCTTTGTTGTAAATCAGGATGTTGTACGCACCCGGCGAGATGGAGGACGCGGTGCGGGTCCCCATCCAGATGGGGCCGATGGAGTCGTAGACGTGTTCGCGCGCGTCGCGGGTCAATAGCTGCTGGCGGTCGTCTCGCAGGCGCTGAATGTATTCCTTCTGGCTGTCCCGGAACTGCACGTAAAGATTTCCCGAGAACTGCGCAAATCCTTCGGAGAGCCACTGGTCGTGATAGCTCTTCCAGGCGACGCGGTGACCCCACCATTGGTGCGAGGTTTCGTGCGCGCGAAAGAACTCCTTGCCCCGGGGATCGTTGCGTATATGGAACGCGTTGCGCTGTGTGTCATCCATAAACGTAAAGATAGAAAGGTAGATAAGACCGGGCCAGCCTTGCCCATAGGAATATGGGATGTTCGTCACGGCGAGCTGCTTGTAGGGATAGGGACCGTAGTATTTTTGGAAAAGGCGCAGGGCATTGCCCATTTCCGCGGCTATGGTGGGAGCCAGAGCTACCGCAGAGAGCGTCCCCACGGCCATCTCCGCGGGCCGGGACCCGGGTAGCGCCCCGTCCACGGCATTTTGGACCATTTGCATCTGGTCATCCGCGGAGCGGTTTGCAAACACCTGCACTTCAATCGGCCCGACCTTTTCCGTAGAGATCTTGTAATCGCCGAACGCAAAGCCCGCGACCGTGAGCGGCGCATCGTTCTTCCACTCGGTAACCAGATCGCTTCCGTCGGTGGTTTCGCTCACTTTGTTTCCGGTGGCGACCAGCGAAAACTTCTTTGGCGACCGAAAATGCAGATCGAAATCGAAGCGCCCCGCGAAATCTACTCCGTCTTGCGCCATCCGTGAGGGATACCAGCCAAAGCTTTCCGCAAAATAGTTCCCCGCGCCAACCTCCCGAACCACGCGCTTGCCCGCGTAGTGAAAGCTCAGTGTAAGGGGCTGCCCGGCCTGTGCCGGAGCGGGGAGCACGACCGCGACGTAAGCGCCGTAAGACTGCGGCCGGTCCTTGCGTTCGCGCGCCTGAAAAAACGCCAAGGGCTTGCCACCCGCATCGGAAATCTTGTCAATACGCAGATTCGAATCGAGGTCGAAAAGGAGTGTGTGCTCGCCCGCCCATTGCGCCTCCAGATTCACTTTTGCGGTCGCCGCCAGCTCCGCACGTGCGGTGACCGTCACGTCCATGTCATAGCTGCGAATGACATAGTCGGCCTTTTCGAACGGCTTGTCGAAGGAGCTGCTCGCGCTCCGGTTGCCCGCCGGGAAGCTCGTCCAAATATCGAAATTCTTGTATCCTGCAAACATTTCCTGCCAGCGTCCCACCGAGACTTCTTCCGGATCGGAGGCGTCATACAAAGCTTCGACCCAGCCAAATTCATCGGATTTTACGTCCGCGAGAAACAGCGCGCCCTTCGCGCGATCAGTGGACGTTGCGCTCTTGAAAAGCCTCGGCAGGAAAGAAGCACCCAAGTCCTCATTTTGCTCGATGCGCGCGGCGTAAAAGCCTTCCGCATCGCTGCCCGTGCCGGACAACTGAACTTTCGGCGAGATCTCGTCGAATGTTTTATCGGTGAAGGTGAGGGCCGCTTCGGTAAACGGCAAATTGATTCCATCGGTTTTCAAGAAGAGGTCGAGCTGCTGCGATTCGCGTCCGTCAGGGACGGAGACTTGAAGCCGGCCAGTGCCGCGGAACACGGCGGCCGTCACGATGCCGTTGATCGGTTGTGAAAACTGTAGCGTGCCGGAGTCAAAGGTGACGCGAATGCGATCGCGCTGGATCACGAGATTGTTTACATTCGCGGACTTCGCGTCAAAGGCGGGACGCGCCAGCGCATTCCAGATCGCCTGAGGATCAGCGGCGCCCGGAGCGACAGTCTGTGCAAAAAGCGATCGCGCACAGGGCGTAGCAGCAGCGAGCATGACGCAGACAAGGACTCGGCACGGCCATCTCATGGCAGACTCCTGGAAGGCCCGGAGTTTGCCATGGGGGATAAAGTCAAACAAGTAATTCGTTGGCGATAGTTTCAATACTAGTTATGCTGGCGGCCCGGTCGCCTACGGCTAGCGCGGTGGCGCGGTGGGAACCAGGGTGATGATGGAAAGCTCAGGGCGGCAAAGGAACCGTACGGGTATCGTCGAGGTGCCGATTCCGCGACTCACATACATCTGCGATCCCCGCTCCGTATACCATCCCTCGAGGAACCGGCCCGACCCGCGCGGAAGCCAGAAAACGGGCACCAGCGGGAAGCGTACCTGTCCGCCATGCGTGTGTCCGGCGAGCACCAGAGGCACGCGTCCTGCAACCTGATCAAAAAAGGCTGGGGAGTGGAACAGCGCAATCAGGTAGGCGCCGGCGGGAACGCTCTTCGCGGGGAGTTCGAAATCGGGAGTGCCGGTCGAAGGGTCATCCAAACCCACAATCCAAACGTCCGGGCGTATGGGTCTTGCCTCGTTCAAGAGGAAATGCACGCCGGCCGAGTCATAGAAACCGTGCTCATTGCGCGGGATCCCGCCTTCATTTTCCCAGTTTCCGCGCACTAGCCAGACGCCCAGTGGCGCATGAAGGTGTTCCAACAGGGGACGAATGCCGGCGTAATCCTTCGCGCGTCCTATCGTGTCGCCGCTAATCGTGATGACGTCTGGCTGTTCAGCCTGGAGTAGCGCGACGGTTTTGCGCTCGAGCCTGCAGTACTTCGTGGTGTGCAGGTCGGTGAGATGCGCAATTTTCAGCGGCGTCAAAACGGCCGCGGCGACAAAGCTATGAGTCACCTCAATTCGATACGGTTCGATCAAGAATCCGTCTATCGCCGCCGCAAGGACAGCAACCAAGACAAGAATGGCAATCGGGCGGAAGCGATTCATTTCGAACGGACAGCCGAGCAGAAGCGTTGTGGCGAGTTCACAGGCATTGTACAGCACGTGTTGAAGTCATCCGGTTTGCGCGTCATGGACTGTTGCTTCAGAGTTGTTTATGCGTCACGGGTGGGGAGGGGGGCTCGCCGCGGCGCTGTTTCTAAGAGCGGAGCGCGGCAAGAAGAGAAATGCAGCAAACGCGAAGAGCGCGGGAAAGCATTCGAGAACGTAGCGTGGTTCCGGCGTTTCGACGGTCACCAGATATCCGGTGCGTACAACACAAGACACGGCCAAGAAAGCCGCAATCCAGACCTGTTCCTTGGGTAAAGGCGAAAGCTTATCGCGGGCGTATCGCAACACCCGCACGAAGCCTGCGATTCCCAGAGCCGCATAGAGGAAACCCAGCACGCCTAGCTCGACGGTTGCATCGAAATCGTCGGGCTCGTCGCGATGCATTTCTCCGAGCGGCCACAATTTCCCGGAGTACGGCAAGAGCTCAATGCGCGGCGTGAGCCATAGCACAAAAGAGCGCGCAAACGGAATCCACACGTAGGTCCGGAGAGGATGGCGGTGCGTGCGTTCCCGGGCAAGCTGCGCGAACTGCGCATCCCATCCGGGGGGAATATCGCAGCATACATTGTTGTATTGTTCGAAAAGGGTGGCCACGCGGCGGCGTTCATCGGGGTTGTCGAAGGCTGAAGCTCGAATCTCATCAAACTGAAGTGGCTCACTCTCCAGCTTCCATGACGAGACATAAACGTCTCCGTAACGCACGAGCCATGTCTTTGTCCACGCATAGAAACCCACGGGGACAACTTCATCATTCTCATTGGCATAGCGAGGAGCCAGAAGCCGGAATTCATGGAAGGTCTTCGCGTTACGAATCACCCAGGGCATCATGGGCAGCAAGAAGCCGGCTGCGGTAAGTGCTCCAGCCCTTACAAGCCGCCCCCAATCACGGGGACGCCGCCATCGCCACATACACACGAGGGCGAACGCGATCAACAACAGCGGCGTTTCGGGGCGGACCAGCGTTCCAAAGGCAGTGGCGAATCCGCCTGCAAACCACGGCAACCATTGGACCTCCGGCATCTCGCCAAAGGACCAGGAAAACGCCAGCAGTGCGGCAGCGGTAAAGAAAGCGGCAGGGACCTCGGTGAGCGGAACGGCCGCATAGTTGGCCAGAAAGGGGCAGAGGGCCGCCAGCCATAGCCCGGCCAGTTGGACGCGCCGTCTGGCCTGCGTCGTCTCCTCGGGTGTGCTGGCAGGCGGCGCCAGGCGCCCAGCAAGCAAGGCCGCTATTACGCAGGTTCCCAGGTCCAAGAAGACCTGAGCCAACATTAACGCGGTCTGGCCGCGTCCAAATAACCAGGAGATGATCAAGATAAACGCCGGATAACCTGGTAACCGAATATCTACAGGGGTCAACGTGCCCGATACGGGGAATCCGTAAACTCCGTGCGTCAGCCAGTTGTGTGCCAGGCTCTCGTAAATCGGGCCATCGCCGGTAGTGGTCGGAAAATGAAAGACAAAATACAGACGCAAGAGAAGACCTAAGACGAGCGCCTGCGCCGCGAAGATCCAGTGCCAGCGGGAATTGCCGGGAGATTTCACGATCGAAGGCGTCCGGACCCGCAGAGATACTCGCGCTCGGTTGCGCGCGGGCACTGGCGTAAAACAGAATCAGAAACGTGACCCAGCCCGGCGCCAGAGCATGCCTTGGGCACCGCGTGCGTCGGTTGATGGAGCGCGGTAATCGTCATTTCAGCTAGAATAGAATAAGCCAGGTCGAACTCGGATCGAAAGCAGTGAACCAAAACAAGCCCATATTTTACGATGAAAAGCGCCGCCGCTGGTTTTTTACCCGGCGGGTTCTTGAGATTAGCGGCGTGCTGTTTACCTTGCTCCTGGTGACTTTTTTCCTCTCCATTTTGAACAAGGTTGCTTTGCCCAGCTTATTGTTGCCCTCTACGACGCCCATTCGGCGGCCGGTGCTCGAAAGAATCACGGCGAAGAAGCCGGTGGGACGGCAAGGCCGGCAGCATCGCGTGGCCACGCTCGGAACAGTACCGCCCAAGTACGATCCCCTGCGGGCCGCTTTCTATGTGGCGTGGGACCCAAACTCGCTGGCCACCCTGAAGAAGCATGACAAGGACATTGACCTCCTGATTGCTGAGGAACTCCACTCGGTAGTCGCCGATGGCAGCCTCACCGTGGTGGATGGCGATAACCACCTGCACACGAACGTAGATGCCGACGAAGCCGTTCGCATCATGAGCTCCGACAAAATGCATCTTTGGATGCAGTCCATGCGTTCGGCGCAGGGATCGAACTTCGATCTGGGCGTGATGGGCCTGATCAACAATTCCGACGCGACGACGTTTCAGACGCGCGAGTTGGCTCCAATGCTCGCCAACCCGGCAGCGCGCAAGCGGCTCGAGACGGACATGCTGCGCTACACGCAGCAGAGCCATCAAGTGGGCATCTGCGTGGACTTCGAGGATGTTCCCGAGAAGAGCCAGGAAAATTTTCGCGCATTTGCGGCGGAGACCGCCGCGCTTTTCCATGCGGCAAATTTGAAGCTAACGATCGCGTTGCCGGCTGCCGATCCCGTCTACGATTACGGCTTTTTCGGCAAACAGGTGGATGCCATCATCTTGATGGACTACGACCAGCATTGGCTTACGTCCGCACCGGGTCCGATCGCCGCGCAAGATTGGTTCGTCCGAAACCTGAGAACCGCGCTCAAGTCCGTGCCCCCGCAAAAGATCATCATGGGGATCGCGAATTACGGATATGACTGGCCCGACAAACCCAACGCGAGCGATCTGCCCCAAACCGTGAGTTTTCAGGGAGCCGTCTTGACGGCGCATGAATCCGACGCGCAGATCGAATTCGACGCCGATTCGCTGAACCCGCACTATTCCTACTACGATGAACACAACCACGTTCATCGCGTCTGGATGCTTGATGCGGTCACCGCCTACAACGAACTGCGAGCCGCCGAGCGGGCGGGAGTGCAGGGTACCGCGGTCTGGCGCCTGGGCGATACTGATCCCTCGATGTGGCGCATCTGGAATACGCTCCATCCCGACGACGCGGCGCGGCAAAAGATTGACGATCTGGCGCCCGGCCCGGACCTGACCCTTGAAGGCCCTCCCAATGGCGACATCTGGCGGATTCTGGATACGCCGCAACGCGGAGTGCGCAGCTTCCGCTACGACGCCGCCACCGACACCATCACCGATGAGACCTACACGAAGTATCCGCTTTCGTGGGATATCGAAATTATGGGCGACGCACCGCACAAAATCGCCATAACGTTCGACGACGGTCCCGATCCGAAGTGGACGCCGAAGATTCTCGATATCCTGAAGCAGAAGAAAGCGCCCGCAACTTTCTTCGTGATCGGCGAAAATGCCAACCGGTTTCCGCAAATCTTGAAGCGGGAATATAACGACGGCGACGAAATCGGCAATCACACCTACACACACCAGCACTTCGACGAAAACTCACCGCAGGGGCTGATCCGGGTGGAGCTCAACGTTACCGAGCGGCTGATCGAAAGCACGCTGGGGGTGAAAACGCTGCTGTTCCGTCCCCCGTACGGGATTGACCACCAGCCCGAAACCGCGGACGAAGTTTCCATGCTGCCCGTGCCCCAGGACATGGGCTACATGCTGGTCGGCGCACGCATTGATCCGCACGATTGGGGCGAGCCGGGAGGCATAGCGCCTCCACAGGCAGCGACAATTGTGAAGAATGTGCTGGATGATGCGGACAAAGGCCACATCATCATGCTCCACGATGGCGGCGGCGATCGCAGCCATACCGTGGAAGCGCTGCCTCGCATCATTGATAGCTTGCGTAGCGCGGGTTACCAGCTCGTGCCCGTTTCGGAGCTGGTAAACCAGACGGAAGCGCAGGTAATGCCCAAAATATCCGGCCGGGAGCGGTGGGCGGCGCGGGCCGATGGTTTTATCTTTTCGCTCTACTTTATTTTCCGCTTCGGCATTGCGACTGTTTTTATTCTCGGCATCCTGCTGATCAGCGGGCGCGCGTTCATTATCGGAATTCTGGCGCTGATCGAAAAATTGCGTTCCAAGCCTGCCAGCCACCCGGAATTTGCTCCGCCGGTGAGCATCCTGATTCCGGCGTACAACGAAGAGGACGTCATCGTTCAGACCGTGACGTCCGCGCTAGCTTCCGACTACTCCGCGATGGAGATCATCGTCGTAAACGATGGCTCGTTCGATCGCACCAGTGATCTTCTTGAACAGTACTTTGGGGAGAATCCCAAGGTGCGAATCCTTCATCAGCAAAATCGCGGCAAATCCGCGGCACTTAGCCGGGCTCTCGCCGAGGTGACCAGCCCGATCGTGGTGACGATTGATGCAGACACTTCGATTCAGCCGGACGCCGTCCGACAATTGGTGCGCGATTTCAGCGATCCGCGTGTCGGAGCGGTCGCCGGCAATGTCAAGGTCGGCAACCGCACGCGTTGGCTTACTCGCTGGCAGGCGCTCGAATACATCACCAGCCAGAACCTTGAAAAGCGCGCGTTCGATTTGCTGAATTGCATTCCAGTGGTGCCCGGCGCCGTGGGCGCGTGGCGCGTGGAAGCAATTCGCGCGGCCGGCGGCTTCAGCAACGAAACCGTGGCCGAGGACACGGATTTGACGATCGCGATCCGCCGCGCCGGCTGGCGCATCACGTATGACGAAGAGGCCATCGGCTACACGCAGGCCCCGGAAACCGCGGATGCCTTGATCAAACAACGCTTCCGCTGGACCTTCGGGACTTTGCAATCCGTGTGGAAGCACCGCGACACGCTGGGCCGCAAACGCTATGGCACGCTCGGCTGGATCGCATTGCCAAACGTTTTTCTGTTCCAGTTCTTGCTGCCATTGTTCTCGCCCGCCATTGATTTGCTTTTTATGATTTCTGTGGTGCTCTGGGGACTCGGGCAAATTCGCGGCACACAGCTTCCGATACTCTGGACGGCGCAGGACGTTGAGCGCTCCCTGGTCTTCTTCATCGGCTTCATGCTGATTGACCTGCTCACGTGCGTGATCGCATTTGCACTCGAAAAACATGAAGACTGGTCACTGCTGCTGCCGCTTGTCTTGCAGCGTTTTTATTACCGCCAAATGATGTACATCGTACTTTTCCGCGCGTTGACGCAGGCCGTCAAGGGACGCCCGGTCGGCTGGCGCGGGGTCGAACCCGAGACGCCGGCGCCGCGTCGCCACCGCGAATCGCCGGCAGAGACCATTCCCAGCCACACGGGCGATTGATTCTCAGTTCACAGCGGATTCGATCTAGAATTTAGCGGGCAGAGCGCCGCAAACGGTTACGTTTCGGGAGGCCTGAATGATTGATCCACAGACGATGCAGCAACTCTACGATTACAACTCCTGGGCGAATCATCGCGTGCTGGAATCCTGCGCGCCGGTCAGCACGGAAAAACTGCTCAAGCAGGCCGGCGGAAGCTTCGGTTCGCTGCGCGGCACACTCGCGCACATTATGGCCGTCGAATGGCTCTACCTCGAGCGATGGAACGGACGCGCGCCGGCGTCATTGCCGAAGCAGGAAGATTATTCCGATGTCGCCGCTATTCGCGCGCATTGGAAAGAGGTAGACGCAAACCTGAACAACTATGTGCGCGGTCTCACGGCCGGCGATCTCGCGCGCGTGGTGGAGTTTCGCAACACGAAGGGGATTCTCTACCGGCACCCGCTGTGGGAAACCATGCAGCACCTGGTGAATCACAGCACGTATCACCGCGGACAGGTGACGACGCTGCTGCGCACGCTTGGCGAATCTGCGAATGCAACGGACATGATCGCGTTCTACCGGGAGCGCTCCGGACAGACCGCTTCCTAAAGCGCTGGATATTCCTATTATTTGCTTTGTAAGTTGCCCGCCTCGACCGCAGCGAGAGTTTCGCTCGCGTGGCCTTTCGACTTGGCGTTGGGCCAAACCATCTCGATCTCTCCATCTGGGCTGATGAGTACCGAGCTGCGTACGATCCCCAGAAAAGACTTCCCCAAGAAGCTCTTCATGCGGCGCGCACCATAGGCTTCGATCATTTTGAAGTCGGCGTTGCTGAGCAGCGTGAAATTCAGCTTGAACTTCGACTTAAACTTCGCCAGCGCCTCGACGGGATCGGCGCTACAGCCGGCAATCGCGATTCCCAACTTGTCGAATTGAGGCTTCGCGTCGCGAAACTCGGACGCTTCCGTGGTTCAACCGGGTGTGAGCGCTTTCGGAAAGAAATAAAGGATCAGCCGCTTACCGCGAAAATCGGCAAGCGACACTTCGCTACCGTCATCCGATGGAAGCGTGAAATCGGGCGCCTTGTCTCCTGGATTGAGCATGTTGTTTTCCGGCTTTCCCTCATTCGAATGTGGCTGCGGTCTTGAACTCGATGGCGTAACTTCTACGCACCGGTCAACAAGCGGCGCAGCGTGTCGTTCACCGCCTGCGGATCAGCTTGGCCCCGCGCGGCGCGCATCACCTGGCCCACAAAAAACTTGAACACTCCTTCGTTACCGCCGCGAAATTTCGCTACGTTGTCCGGGTTCTTCTCGATCACTTCGCGGCAGACGCGCTCGATCTCGCCTGTATCCTGAATCTGGGAAAGCCCTTGCTCTTTGACGATTTCCGCCGCGGATTTGCCGAACTCGAACATCAAGGGGAAAATCCGTTTTGCCATCGCAGCATTGATGGTTCCTTTTTCGATGGCAATCAAGAGAAGAGCCAACTCCTTCGCGGTGGGCTTAAATTCCTCTGCCAGGGCACCTTCCGGCGACCCCTTCTTCATTTCGCGGAGCACTTCCGTTTGAATCCAATTTGCAGCCAACTTGGCGTTGCTGCCTTCACGAACCACGTCTTCATAAAATTTGGCGAGCGAGCGCGAATCGGTGAGGACCGCAGCATCATAAGGCGTCAAGCCGTACTGTGAAATGAAGCGAGCGCGCCGCGCGTCCGGAAGCTCTGGCATTTCGTCGCGAATCATCGCGATCATCGCCGGCGTCGCGTGGAGCGGCAGCAGGTCGGGCTCGGGAAAATAGCGGTAGTCGTGCGCGAATTCCTTCGAGCGCATCGGTTCGGTGCGGCCGCCGTTCACGTTCCAAAGCCGCGTTTCCTGGTCCACGTTGCCGCCGGATTCCAACACCTCCGCTTGGCGGCGAATCTCGTATTCGAGCGCCTTCTGCAGGTAACGGAAAGAGTTCAGGTTTTTTACTTCCACTTTTTGGCCGAACTTCGATTGGCCGCGCGGCCGCACGCTTACGTTGGCGTCGCAGCGCAGCGAGCCCTCTTCCATATTGCAGTCGCTGATCTCGCAATATAACAACACTTGCTTCAGGGCGGTGAGGTAGGCGTGAGCTTCCTCGGGCGCGCGCATGTCCGGCTCGGAAACGATCTCGACCAGCGGCGTGCCGCACCGGTTGTAGTCAATGTAGCTCTTCGTGGCGGAGTCCGTGAAGCCTTCGTGCATGTTCTTCGCGGCGTCTTCTTCCATGTGCAGGCGCGTGATGCCGATGCGTTTGCGGCCCCCACCAAAATCGAGCTCGAGCCACCCGCGAAGCGCGACCGGCAGCTCATACTGCGAAATCTGATAGCCCTTGGGCAGGTCCGGATAGAAATAATTCTTACGGGCGAAGCGCGAGACGGCTTGCACTTCCAGGTGGAGCGCGAGCGAAGCGCGAATCGCAAGCTCGAGCGCGCGGCGATTCAACACCGGCAAGGATCCGGGCAGACCCAGGCAAACGGGACAAACGTTCGTGTTGGGCGGATCGCCGAAGCGCGAAGAGCATCCGCAGAAAACCTTCGTATTGGTGGCGAGCTGGACGTGTACCTCGAGCCCGATGACGGGCTCATACTTTGCCAGCGCGCCGCTTACTGCGCCGAGTTCCGGTTGCGCGATCGCTCCCATTTGATGCGGGGAGTATAACATCGCGGCCTTCGGCTTTGCGGCGTTGCGGCTTTGCGAGCGGTAGGGAATTGCTGGGCTACGTTAGCGGGAGCTTGCCGGTAGCACGCTCAGGATCAGCACAGAGGGATGCGCGCGATCGTGAAGGATCGTGTTCGTGGCCGCGAGAACGCGCGTGGCATGCGCGATGTCCGCCTCGCCGGTGTTGAGGTTGCGGTCGAAGCGGGGGAAGTTGCTGCTCGACACCTCGAGGCGCAATTTGTGGCCCGCGAGGAAGACGTTGCTCGTCGCCCAGAGGTCCACAGTAATCTTGTAGACCTGCCCCGCCGTCATGTGGCCGGGCTGCGAGCGCGAATCCCGGTAGCGCATCCGTAAGATCCCTTCGGTGATGTTTTGCGCGAAGCCGTTGGACGACACATCCACCAGTTTTCCGGTGAAGTCGGTGTCGGGACCGGAGCTTTGCACGAAAAGATCGAGTGTGACGGGCCCGGTGACGTCGAGATCCTGCTTGAGCGGCGCGGTGGTATAGACAAGCACGTCGGGACGCTTTTCTACTTCGGCCTGGTCTCTGGGGCCGCCTGGCAGCCCCTGATAACAACAGAGCGGGCCTCCATGCGTCGGCACTGGATCGTTTGGATTGTAGAGATAGTGATCGGCAGGTTCCTTCGCGGGTTGCGCGGAACTGAGCGTGCCATCGCCGGAGGACATGTTCGCTTTGCCGGCGGAATGCAGGAACATGCGCGTGGTTTTTGCGCCAGGCGGGGGCCACGCGTCGAAATCGCGCCACTCGTTCACACCCATCGTGAAGACGCGCACGGGCTTCTCCTTGTCCATCCCGTTAGCGACATTCTTGAAAAGAAAGTCGTACCAGCGGAGCATGACGGCCGATTCGTCATATTCCGCGTGCGGACCGAAATCCACTTCGCCGACTTTGCGTCCGTTGCCCGAGTGCCCGCCGATTTCGATCAGGAGGCGCTGGTTCTCGCGCGAAAAGTTATTGCCCGCGCCGGCTTTGAGACCCACGTAATTGCGAAGCGTGCCGCCAAGAAAAATGTCGTACCAGGCTCCAATATGAAACACCGGGATATTGATGCGGCTATAATCGGCTTCGATGGACCACTGCTTCCAGTATTCGTCATAGTTGGGATGTGCGAGCCAATCCTCGAAATACGGAGCCACGCTTTTTGGATCGCCCGGCGCGATCACCGGATAATTCGCAAGCGGCATCGTTTTGGACCATTGCAGGGCGCCGGCGCTGCCGATCGTCTTGCGCCGCATCGTGTCTTCGGCCAATCCTGAAGTCCACGACTCGTCGAACCATTGCTGGAATGCGCCGCCCTGATAGGTCCAGTTCTCGTGATAGTCGGAAGCGGTCACCATCACAAAAATTCCTGCCAGGTGTGGCGGACGCGCGACGGCCGCGAGCAACTGCGTGGCGCCGACGTAGGACGCGCCCCACATCCCGATAACACCCGTGGAATAGGGCTGGTGCGCGATCCACTCGATCGTGTCATAGCCATCTTCCGATTCGTGCTTGAAGGGATACCACTCGCCTTCGGAGGTGTAGCGCCCGCGGCAATCCTGTGAGATGCAAACGTAGCCGGCTGCTGCGACCTGCATACAGGTATCGAGGCTGCCGGTCTTGTCGTAGGGGGTGCGCGTGAGCAGGACGGGAAACTTGCCATCGGCTTTCGGGCGATAGACGTCTGCGCGCAGCGTTACGCCGTCGCGCATCTTTACCGCGACGCTGCGGTCAATGACGACCGTGTATGGCTCATCGGCAACGTTAGCCGCGACGCCGAAAATGGCGAAGAGCATCGCGGCTGCGACGGCGATCCTCAATCTCGATAAAAACCGGGTGCCCATTGCCGCGAATCGTAGGCGCGCAAAGCGGCCAAGTCAAATGGCGGAGGCGGATGCTGGAGGTTGGGAAACGCAGCGCTGCTACCCACGCGGCGAAGCAACGCGTTCCAAGATCCATGGCGCCGGCGTTACCAGCCGAGAACGTAGGCAAAGATCAGCGGCGCCACGATGGTGGCGTCCGATTCAACGATGAATTTCGGCGTCTCGGTACCGAGCTTGCCCCACGTGATTTTTTCATTGGGCACCGCGCCCGAGTACGAGCCGTAGCTTGTGGTGGAATCGCTAATCTGGCAGAAATAGGCCCAGAGCGGCACGTTTTCGCGCTTCAGATCCTGGTGGAGCATGGGGACCACGCAGATCGGGAAGTCGCCGGCGATGCCGCCACCGATTTGGAAGAACCCAAGCGGCGTCTTGCTCGCGGTGTCCGTGTACCAGTGCGCTAGCTCAACCATATACTCGATTCCACTGCGAACCGTGTTTACGGTTTTCACCTTGCCCCGGATCACTTGCGCGGCGAACATATTTCCAAGCGTGGAGTCTTCCCAACCGGGCACGAATATCGGCAACTGTCTTTCGGCGGCGGCGATCATCCAGCTATTCTTCGGATCAATCTGGTAGAAGCGCTTCAATTTGCCGGAAAGAAGAACCCTATACAAGAACTCATGCGGGAAAAATCGCTGGCCCGTGCGGTCCGCTTCGTGCCATTCCTCCACGACGACACGCTCAATACGCCGCATCGCTTCCTCTTCGGGGATGCACGTGTCGGTCACGCGGTTCAAATGGCGGCCGAGCAATTCGGTTTCTTGCTGTGGCGTGAGGTGCCGGTATTGAGGAACGCGCTCGTAGTGGTCGTGCGCCACGAGGTTATAAACATCCTCTTCCAAATTCGCGCCCGTGCAACAGATCGCGTGCACTTTGTTCTGGCGGATCATTTCCGCAAGAGACATCCCCAGCTCGGCGGTGCTCATTGCGCCCGCGAGTGTCATGAACATCTTGCCGCCCTTGGAGAGCAGGGTGACATAACCTTCAGCGGCATCCACCAACGAGGCGGCGTTGAAATGCCGAAAATGCTGCTTCAAGAACGAAGAAATCGAAGTTTCCACTTGTTTCTCCACCTTCTCTGCAATCGCTTTCATTTCTCTCTCCTTCGGTTAGCCGTGTGTGTAAGAACACCCATAGACACGAGACGCGTGCCGGGACCGCAGGCGCGATTATTAGAAGTAGCTGGCGGTGTAACTCAACAAGCGGAAAAACTTGTGCGAGGAAATATGATTTTGAGGCGAGTGCGAAAGTATTTTGCGTGCCACGCATACATGGATAACACAATCTACGAGTGAGTTGCTAGAACAATTGTGAAGCGGTCGAGCAAATATTTTGAAGAGAGTAGATGCTGTGAGATAAATTTATTGGGGCGCGATCTTTCTGGTTGGCACGCAAACGCAATGCTTTTCCTCGGCGAAGTCCGACAATTACTGAAGATGTCACTAAATGTTCGCATCACGCAGACACGAGGCTTGGGAAACACTGATCCGCAGTGGATCGCATCGAATCGCTAACTGGATTAGTCAAACGAGTAGAGACAGCACGGGAGGGCGACCATGATCAAGAAGGTGAAGAGCGGCTACAAAGTTCTCTCAGAGAAGGGCAAAAATTTAGGAGGACCATACAAGACAAAGACGGAAGCGGAGAAGCGGCTGCGTCAAGTGGAGTTTTTCAAACACCGCAAAGGCTAGCGTCGCAGCACCCAGCATTGCTATGCAAGATTGCCTACCGCGGAAACAGGCCTCTGGGGCTTACTCTGCAGTACTCCAGGGCCCTCGTATGCAGACCTGAGGACAACCCGGGCGCTAGGCTGGAGCAACTCGCCGATTTCCACATCGAGCTGTGAATAAGCCCGGGATGTAGTGGAAAACTTCTTTTTACTCTACTTGACGTTCTTTCCTTTTTTGCTATACTTGCTCCCTGCCGACAGAGATGTAGGCATACAGGGGCTTGCATACGCAGGGTTCCGCGTGGGAATCCTCCAGTGAGGTAAGCTACGAACACAGGATAGAAATCAGTCGAGCTTCGCGCAAAGTCGCTCCGATACATCGGAACGATTTAGCCCGGCGCTCGACGCCGGGTTTTTTATTTGTGGCCAGTTGTGAGTGGCCGGTCCTGCCTGGAGCAGGGCCTTCCGATAGATCGGAAGCATCGCTCTTTGACAACTGAATAGGCTGGCAATGTGCGCCATGGAAACCCTTCGCGTTGAGGGGTGGAAATGCGCACAAAACCGCATATTTGCACGAATCGAGCGAAGTGGATTTTTGTAGGAAAGGCGAACTTTCTCACCACTTGCCCTACGCTTCTTCCGGGTGCTCACGCAGTTGGAAGCGAGTATGGGAGCGACGTGTTGGGTAAGTTTTATGGTTAAGCTACCAAGAGCGTGCGGTGGATGCCTTGGCGCCAGAAGGCGATGAAGGACGTGGCAAGCTGCGAAAAGCTCCGGTGAGCCGCAAGCAGGCATTGACCCGGAGATGTCCGAATGGGGAAACCCCTCCGAATGAAGTTCGGAGACGGCCCGCTGAATACATAGGCGGGTACGAGCCAACCCAGGGAAGTGAACCATCTCAGTACCTGGAGGAAAATAAATCAAACAGAGATTCCGAGAGTAGCGGCGAGCGAAATCGGAACAGCCCAAACCTCGGTGTTTACACCGGGGGGTTGTAGGACCGCATAAGTAGAGTTACCAATCCGGAGGCTAGGCAAACCCGCTGGAAAGCGGGGCCATAGAATGTGATAGCCATGTAGCCGACAGCTTACCGGACTCGAAGCGGCATCCTGAGTACCACGGGACACGTGAAATCCCGTGGGAAACTGGGGAGACCACTCTCCAAGGCTAAATACTCTCTGGCGACCGATAGTGAACCAGTACCGCGAGGGAAAGGTGAAAAGCACCCCTGCGAGGGGAGTGAAATAGAACCTGAAACCGCATGCTTACAAGCAGTCGGAGGGCTATGTTTCGGTCTTCGGACCGAATCACGCCTGACGGCGTGCCTCTTGCTTAATGAGCCGGCTAGTTATTCTCCCAGGCGAGGTTAAGCGCAAGCGAGCCGTAGCGAAAGCGAGTCCGAATAGGGCGACAAGTCTGTGGGAATAGACGCGAAGCGGGATGATCTACCCTTGGCCAGGCTGAAGGCCGCTTAACCGCGGCTGGAGGGCCGAACGGGTGTAAGTTGAAAATTGCTCCGATGAGCTGAGGGTAGGGGTGAAAGGCTAATCAAATTCCGTAATTGCTCGTTCTCCCCGAAATGCCTTTAGGGGCAGCCTTGTGTGATCTGCCACGGTGGTAGAGCACTGAATGGACTAGGGTCCAACTCAGGATACCGAATCCAATCAAACTTCGAATGCCGTGGACAGTAACACGGGAGTGAGACTGCGAGGGATAAGCTTCGTGGTCGAGAGGGAAAGAACCCAGACCGCCAGCTAAGGTCCCCAACTGTAGACTAAGTGGGAAAGGAAGTGTGATCGCTCAGACAGCCAGGAGGTTGGCTTAGAAGCAGCCATCCTTTAAAGAAAGCGTAACAGCTCACTGGTCAAGCGGTCATGCACCGACAATCCAACGGGGCTAAAGTCTACGACCGAAGCTGCGGAATTTATGAGATCTCCGGATTTCATAATTTGGTAGGGGAGCATTGTGTGGAGTCAGAAGGTAGACCGAGAGGACTACTCAACGCCACGCAAGAGACCCTGCCGGCATAAGTAGCGATAAACACGATGAGAACTCGTGTCGCCGAAAGTCTAAGGTTTCCTGAGGAAGGTTAATCCGCTCAGGGTTAGGCGGGTCCTAAGGTGAGGCCGAAA
>Ga0182024_10000960_pt1 | contig 74815 bp, 48 predicted proteins | sample P32metaG_FD_120480 | JGI IMG/M metagenome (GOLD analysis project Ga0182024, IMG submission 120480) | Permafrost microbial communities from Stordalen Mire, Sweden - P3-2 metaG (Illumina Assembly) | ecosystem: Environmental > Terrestrial > Soil > Wetlands > Permafrost | place: Sweden: Stordalen...
ATGGGGCGCCCGATTCTCAGACAACAGCCGGGCTTCGCCCGGCGGACGGACGAATGCGTCCGTCCCTACACAAGCCCCTGATCCAGCATGGCATTAGCCACTTTCAGGAAGCCGCCGATGTTGGCGCCGTTCACCAGATTGCCTGGCGTGCCGTATTTTTCGGCCGTTTCGTAGCAATTCTTGTGGATGGCGGTCATGATTTTGTGCAGACGATCGTCTACTTCCGCGCGAGTCCAGGTCAGCCGCGCGCTGTTCTGTGCCATCTCGAGGCCGGAAGTGGCGACTCCGCCCGCGTTCGCGGCTTTGGCCGGTCCGTAGAGGATTTTCATATCCAGGAACATTCTGGTGGCTTCGAGCGTGCTCGGCATGTTGGCGCCCTCGGCAACCAGCTGGATGCCATTCTTGATGAGATTCGCCGCATCTTTCGCGGTAATTTCATTCTGCGTGGCGCTGGGGAATGCGCAGTCCGCTTTAATGTTCCAGAGAGGATTGTGCTCCAGTTTGATATCCGTGGGCATGAAGATCGCTTTTTTGTAACGATCTGCATAGTCGCGGATGCGGCCGCGTTTTACGTTCTTCAGCTCGATGATCCACTCCAGCTTTTCGCGATCGATGCCGTCCGGATCATAGATCACGCCGTTCGAATCGGACACCGTCACCGGCTTGGCGCCGAAGTCGAGCAGCTTCTCGATGGTGTATTGCGAAACGTTGCCGCTGCCGGAAACCAGGCAGGTCTTGCCTTCGAGCGAATCCTTCCTGCTCTTCAGCATTTCATTGGCGAAGTACACGCAGCCATAGCCGGTGGCCTCGGGACGAATCAGCGAACCGCCCCAGCCCAGGCCTTTGCCGGTGAGCACGCCGGTGAATTCGTTGCGCAGCCGTTTGTATTGGCCGAATAGGAAGCCGATCTCGCGGCCGCCCACGCCAATGTCGCCCGCGGGAACGTCCGTATCCGGGCCGATGTGGCGCTGCAGTTCGGTCATAAAGCTCTGGCAGAAGCGCATAACTTCATTGTCACTCTTGCCCTTGGGATCGAAATCAGAGCCACCCTTGCCGCCGCCCATGGGCAGTGTCGTAAGCGAATTCTTGAAGACCTGTTCGAACGCCAGGAATTTTAAAATGCCGAGATTCACCGAAGGATGGAAACGCAGCCCGCCCTTGTAGGGGCCAATGGCACTGTTCATCTCGATACGGAATCCGCGGTTGACCTGAATGTTTCCTTGATCGTCAAACCAGGGCACGCGGAACATCAGCACGCGCTCTGGTTCGACGATCCTTTCCAGGATGCGAGCCGATTGAAATTCGGGATGCTTGTCTAATACCAAACGCAGAGAATCGAACACTTCCCGCACCGCCTGATGAAATTCTGGCTCCGCGGGATTCTTTGCCTCGACACTGATCATCACGCTTTCTATGTAATCCGCGGGAGCTTTGATTCCCGGCGGTGTCATTACTCTTGGGTTCATTGTCCTACCTCCGTAGGTGCATCAGTTACAAATAATAGCTTTGACCAGAAAGTCGATTGAACGATGGGCTTTTTGCGGACGTTCACAATGATTCAAGATGCGCTATCACCTCGTATCCCTTTCTGTTCGTCCTTTTCTGTTCGTCCCTGGGAATCTAGGAGCGAGCCTGCGGGCTACTACTGCGTGAAGCCGTCGGCCTGTGCAACGGCTCCGACGGCCACGTGATGGTCGATGTAGATTCTGCCTGCCTCGAGAGCTTGGCGATCGAGCTCCAGCAGGTTGGCGTTTTTCACTTTTGCCTCCAGCACTTTCATGGCGGTCGTGGTGTGAAGGCACTCGGTCGCTTCGAGAAGCGCTCCCACCATCACAACATTGCCCACCTTGGCTGAGCCGAGGCGGTCGGCAATCTCCGATGCCGGAATGCAGACCACTTGCGCCTGCGAAATCGTGAAGTCCTCGGGGAGTTGATCTCGGCCGTAGAGAATGATTCCACCGGGCGCGACTTCTGATGCAAACTTGCGCAGAGACATCTCATTCATCGCGACCAGCACTTGCGGATGCGAAACCAGCGGCGAACCAATTTTTTCTTTCGACAACCATACCTGGCAGTGCGCGCTGCCCGAACGCATCTCCGGGCCGTAGGAGGGAAGCCAGCTTACTTCCAGGCCTTCGCGCATTCCCATCTCGGCTAGAAGCTGGCCGAGCAAGAGGACGCCTTGCCCGCCAAAACCTGCGATCTTTATGCCGAGTTCCCGGTAGTGATGCGCGGACGCGGGCGCAGGTGCCGCGGCCTCTTCGCGCTTTCCCTCGATCAATTCCGCTACGGTCTTGTGCGGAGGAGCGTTGTTCGTGGGCAATTCAATTTTGTGATCGCGGAAAACTTCGAGGGGGAAGTTCGGAATCATTTTCTCCGCTACCCAGCGCTTCGCTTCGACAGGGTCTTTGCCCCAGATCGTGGGGCAGGGCGAGAGAATCTCAACGAAGGAGAATCCCGCGCCGTCGCGTTGAAGCTCCAATGCCTTGCGCACCGCGCGGCGCGCTTTCATGATGTTCTTGTTGTCGGAGAGCGCCACGCGCTCGATGTAAACCGGAGCCTGGAGCGAAGAAAGCATCTCTGCCATGTGCAGTGGGAACCCTTCGTTTACCGGCCTGCGTCCCCAGGGCGAGGTGGTGCTTTTTTGATCGACCAACGTCGTGGGCGCCATTTGCCCACCCGTCATGCCGTAGATCGCATTATTCACGAAGAAGACAGCAATCTTTTCGCCGCGGTTGGCGGCGTGAATAATCTCTGCCGTGCCAATTGCCGCCAGGTCGCCGTCCCCCTGATAAGCAATTACCACCTTGTCGGGACAAGCCCGATGCAATCCCGTCGCGGCTGCGGGGGCGCGTCCGTGCGCAACCTGCACATTGCCTACATCGAAATAGTAATAGGCAAATACCGAGCAGCCGACGGGGCTCACCAGGATGGTTCGGTCCTGCAGCCCTAACTCCTCGATCGCTTCCGCAATCAGTTTGTGGACGACGCCATGACCGCAGCCGGCACAATAGTGAGTTTGGTGCTTCAGATCGGTCTTGCGTTCGTACACTGGATAGAACACCTCTGACTTCGAATGCACGACTTCGTAGCCGTCAGTGCTCGCCTCCGGATGCGCGTTGATGCCCACGAGTTCTCTAGCCATTGGTTGTCCCCTCATCCGAAGTTTGCTAAACCAGAGCGGCCGACTGCTCTTCGATTTTCTCTACCAACTCTTCCACGGACGGCACATTGCCTCCGACTCGTCCGTAAAATTCCACCGGCCTGGTTCCATTCAGTGCGAGGCGCACGTCCTCAACCATCTGCCCATTACTCAACTCGACTACAAAAACTTTCTGAGTGCGTGCGGCAGCGAGCTTTAACTGCTCTGTTGGAAACGGCCACAGCGTAATGGGACGGAATAAACCAACTTTGATTCCCAGGCGGCGAGCCTCGTCCACCGCGGAACGTAACACCCGCGACACAATACCGTAACCCACTACCAGCAACTCGGCGTTCTCCGTGTGGTACTGTTCGTAGCGCGTTTCATTCTGTTGCGCGCGAATATACTTTGCTTCCATGCGCCGCTGGTGGGCTTCCAGATCGTCGGCCTCAAGATAGATCGAGCTCACGAAATTCTTGCGGGTTTCGGGCGTGCCTTTTACCGCCCACGGCTTTTCTGGAGCCGCAATTTCTCGATATTCGAGGTCGAGTGGCTCCATCATTTGGCCAACATAACCATCGGTGAGCACGATTGCCGGATTGCGATACTTGTCGGCCAGGTCAAAAGCGAGGATGGTTAGTTCCGCCATTTCCTGTACCGAGGCAGGCGCGAGCACCAGATTGCGATAGTTGCCGTGGCCGCCGCCTTTCACCATGGCGAAGTAGTCGCTCTGTTCCGGAGCGATGTTGCCCAGTCCCGGTCCGGCACGCATCACGTCGACAATTACGCAGGGCAACTCTGCGCCGGCGAGATAGGAGATTCCTTCCTGCATCAGGCTGAGCCCCGGCCCGGACGAGGCGGTCATCACGCGCATGCCCGCGGCCGCGGCACCGTAGACCATGTTGATGGAGGCGGTCTCGCTCTCGGCCTGCACAAAGGTTCCACCGATCTCAGGAAAAAAAAGCGCAGCAGCTTCTGCGATCTCGCTGGCGGGAGTAATCGGATATCCGTAGTAGGCGCGGCAACCGGCCAGCAGCGCACCCTTGATGACGGCTATGTTTCCCTTACAAAGCTGTCGCATGATCGCCTCCCTGCGCTGCGACCGCCTTAAGGGGCGCCAACCGATAGACGATGATCGCTCCCGGCTCGGGACAGCAGTAAAAACAAATTCCGCATCCAGTGCAGCCTTCGCCGGAGTAGCGCGCGGGGTGCGCGCCGTAGCGGCTCAGTTCCGGGGCGAGTTCGAGACACTTCGGCGGGCAGCATTCGACGCACAGCCCGCATCCTTTGCACTCTTCGATATCGATGGTGATATTGCCGCGTGCTTGGCCCATACTCCTCACCTCGCTACAGTCTCAGGCGTTTGTTGGCTTTGCAGCACTTGATTTATTCTCGGTACTCGTACAATTCCTGCCGGAACTTGGGGTCCGATCGAGTCGGAACACACATCCACCGCATCGCGCCGCTTTCGAACAGGCCTTCAACTTCGCTGAGATGGATAGGGGTGTAGTCGGCGCGGCGCACCAGGCGCAACACATCATCCGCTGTCATGAGGCTGCGTTTGTACTGCGTCTGCCAGGACATTCGAGGGGTGACCTCGTTACATTGAATTGTCTCTGACACCGGGCTAACGGGGAGATACCCTGGGTCACGGGTGTTAGTGATTGGAATCACGGCCAACTAACTTGGCTGCGCGTCACGCGCTCAAAAGCACCTGGCGATTTCAATGCGGTAAGCACGACTGCAACTTCAGCGAAGCGGCGTCGCTTCTGCCATATCCATGCGAAGTCTCGCATCAGATCAGGTCGGCATAGGCTGGGCAAGACCGTCGGCGATCGCGAGTGGATTCGGCCACCGATGCAGACGACGACTTCCGGTCTGCGATCACCGGTGCAAAAACGACGTGGAGTGACTGGCATCACTGAAAACCTCTTGGTTTTCTGGCGAAATTAACTGTTCTCATCCCGCAGTCGCGCGGCATCCCAGCGCCCCACCATTCCGAATCGAGTTGAGAACCTTAAAGGTAAGCGAATCGTCGCCCCCGTCTGAGTCAGGAGGAGCCCTGACCATGAAGCTTCAAACACTGAACGACATCTTCTTTAGCATCGTAGAAGGCAAGCAAGAGCGTGTGATGCTGGTTCGCGATGCAACTCAATGGGTTCCGATCAGCTCGCAAGAGCTTTATCGGGATGTGGCCGGCACGGCGCGAGCGCTCAGTCAATGGGGGTTGACGAAGGGGGATCGACTGGCCATCCTGAGCGAGAATCGGCTGGAGTGGGCGGTCGCGGACTTCGCATCGCTCTTATTGGGCGCGGTAGTTGTCCCAATCTACTCGACGCTTACAGCGCAACAAGTCGCTCACATTCTGTGCGATTCCGGAGCGAAAGTTGTGGTCGTCTCCACGGAGACGCAACTGGAAAAAGTCCTTTCTATCAGGAATCAAACCGCCGTGGAGCGCGTCATCGTGATGGATCCAGTGGAAACTGCGGCCGCGGCGCCCATGCAGCCGTTGATGCGCGAAGGCCTGGACCGCGACGGGGAACTGGAGAGTCGCGCGCGAACTGTTGTTGCCGACGATCTGGCGTCGATCATTTACACCTCGGGAACCACGGGCAGCTCAAAGGGCGTGCAACTGACTCATGGTAATTTGACCGCGAACGTATTGAACTCGCTTGAGGGCTTCGATATTCGTCCGGGAAAGCACATCAGTATCTCCTTTCTTCCGCTATCGCATGTGACGGCGCGTCATGCAGATGTCGCTTTACTCTACCGCGGTGTAACGCTGGCTTATTGCCCGTTCATCGAACAATTACCTCAGGCGCTGTTGGAAGTGTCACCGACGATCTTTGTCGCTGTGCCCCGCGTGTACGAGAAAATTTACAGTCAAGTGGAACAGAAGGCTAAGGGATTCCCGAAGCGATCAATCTATAACTGGGCGCTTTCGGTGGGCCGCGCTTATAGTCCCAAAATTATGACTGGTGAAACACCGACGTCTCTCAGTTGGAAGGTGGCCGACAAGTTGATTTATTCGCAGGTGCGGGCTCGAATGGGCGGCAGAGTTGAAATATTCGTCTCGGGTGGAGCGCCCTTAGGGAAGGAGTTGGCAGCGTGGTACGCAAGCATTGGGATTCGCATCCACGAGGGCTATGGCCTGACGGAAACCTCGCCGGTCATCGCCATCAACGCACCGCGCGCTCACAAAATAGGCACGGTGGGTCGTCCCCTGTCCAATGTCGAAGTCCAGATTGCGGACGACGGGGAAATTCTGGTGCGCGGTCCTTCGGTTTTCAGCGGTTACTGGAACCGGCAGGAGGAAACCAGCAACGCGTTCGTGAATGGTTGGTTCAAAACCGGGGATATCGGCAACCTGGATGAAAAAGGATTTCTGTCGGTCACAGACCGGAAGAAGGATCTGCTTAAGACATCGGGTGGAAAATTTATTGCGCCACAGCCGATCGAAAACTCCATCAAGCTGAATTCCCTGATAGGAGCTGCGGTAGGGCTGGGAGATCGCAGAAAATTTGCGGTCGTGATTATTTCGCCATGCTTTCCGCTGCTCGAGGATTGGGCTCGCGCGAACCATATATCTTTTTCTTCCCGGCAAGAACTGATTGCCCATCCGAAGGTCAAGGATCTCTATGAAGGCATCGTCGCCGAGGTGAACCGAGGGTTAGCTCGCTTCGAAACGTTGAAAAAAGTCTTGCTGGTGCCGGATGAATTCAGCGCCATTGATGGCATCCTCACCCCGACTTTGAAGCTTCGCCGCAAAGCCATTGAGGAACGCTATCGTAAACAGATCGATGATCTGTACCAGGAAGCAGAAGTTCCCTCTTTGCGTAGTGGTTGATTACCCATGTTCGATGCTGCCGTCATTGAAGCGGGCTTGCGCCAGCTCCCGCCGAAACAGTTGCGCGCCGCTCTTGCCGGCTTTCTGCCCCAAAATGCCACGGCAGATGAGCGTAGCCGTGCCGTTGAAGACATGTTGCGAAGTCCCGCCGGGCAATCCTTGCGGAACGCGATGGCGCGATGGATCGTCGGCGAGATTGTTCCGGTAGAGAGGCTGGTTCCGGAGGCGTATGTGAAGTGGCGTCCGCCGGTGCGGGATGCCATGACATTTGTGGTGGCGCACCTGTCTGTGCAGCGCCTCGCGCCGAAACTGTTGGAGCAACTCGAGCTTCCCGAAAATACTTCCAGCGAAGAGCGTTTGCTTCGGTTGATTGCAAAAGTTCCCGGGCTACAGAAACTGGGTCAAGTCATCGCACGCAACCAGAAGCTGCGTCCCGCTCTGCGGAATGCGCTGGCCCGGCTGGAAAACGGAATTCGCGACGTAAAGCCCGAAGACATACGCACGATCATTCAGCGGGATCTGGGGCCGCGGCTCACTGCCTACGCGGTAGACATCGCACCAGTCATTCTGTCGGAGGCCAGCGTCAGCGCCGTCGTGCGCTTTACCTGGAAAAATCCCGAGTGCGGACGGCGTGAGCATGGAGTTTTCAAAGTCTTGAAGCCATATATTCCTGGCTACTTTGCCGAGGACATGGACTATTTGCATAGACTGGCTCAGTACTTTGGAGAGCGGCACCATAACTACGGATTTCCGCCGGATCTGATCCCCGATACGTTCCGGAAAGTGAGGCGCTTGCTGAAGCACGAGGTCAACTTTGTCCGCGAGCAGAAGACCTTGGTCGAAGCGCGGAATCTCTATCGATCGCTGTCTGGAGTGCGTGTGCCGCAACTGATCCAGCCGCTATGCACGCCGAGAATTACGGCGCTCACCGAGGAACATGGAATCAAAGTGACAAATGCAACTGCGCGACTCTCGACCGCTGGCCGCAGGAAGGTGGCGGAGCAGCTGATTGAGGCGCTGGTGGCGGTCCCGCTTTTGTCGGCGCAGGAGGAGGCTATCTTTCACGGTGATCCGCATGCCGGCAATCTGCTGTATAACAACCGCACTGGCGAACTCACGATCATCGACTGGGCGCTGAGGGAACGTTTAAGCCGCGAGCAGCGTCGTCATCTGGCGCTCCTGTTTCTGATGGTGAGCTTGCGCGACCCTGTGGGGACGTGCAACGCAATTATGGCGCTTAGTCAGCAGCGCATTCAGGCCGCTTCGCCGCGTGAGAGGATGATTGGCGAGATCGTTACGCGCTTTCTTGACGACCTTCCTGTACGGTACTTGCCCAGCGGCGTGGACGCCATGCGCCTTCTGGAGCGCGTCGCGCTCACCGGGGTCAAGTTTCCTGGCCCGCTGATCATGTTGTCCAAAGTGATGTTCACGCTGAATGGGATCCTGGGCGACATCGGCGGTGGCCACACGGGGATAAACTTCACCATCGCGCGTCACGTCGCCGAACATTGGATCAGCAATCGCGGGGAGTTCCGCTCACCTCTGTTGACCCGCGACTGGATCACGCTGGAGTGCAGCGCGTTGCTCTATACCGGCCGTCTGTGGCTAAAGTGCGAAGAAGCAATCCTTGATCGCCTGCTGCCGGACGGTTCCATAACTCAATTCGCTGCGACATGAACGAGCGCTGAAGCTGCGTCGTTCCAACCGGTCTCGGCTTTTTGCGGGATGAAAGTCATCGCTCGCTCGGTTAGCGCAGTAATAGTGAAGCTGGGATTGACGCCGAGGTTGGCCGCTACTACCGAGCCATCACAGATGTACATGTTCTTGTAGCCGAACACGCGATGGCGATGGTCCACCACGCCGTGGCATGATGAATCGGCAATCACGCAGCCTCCAATGCAGTGTGCCGTGCCGGGAACGTCGAACAGAATCTCCGGCAGCATGCTCATGGCGAAACCGTCCGTAAGGTGTGCGAATTTCTTCGCAAACTCATTGGCCTTCGGAATGTAAGTTGGCACCTTTTCGCCGCGGCTGACCAAAAACTTGGTGAACGGCCAGAACCAAGGGCGTTGCCAACGCATCTCGATCTCTCCCTCCAGTGCCTGCATGCAAAGCAGAATCACAAACTCCCGTGCCCACCCTCGAGGCTGCAACACACGCAGGGTTTTGAAAGGGTGGCGAAGCAGAGAGACTGTGACATTCTTCAGCCACAGTGCAATCCGTTGCGGACCAGGGCGGCCATCGGTGAGGATTGTGGTCAGAAAACCCATTGCGTCGGAACCACACGGGTAGCGAACTGCTTCAATATGGGTGTGCTCGTCGATATAGACGCCGGAGCCGATCGCGATTCCGTGCGATAAATCCTCGGAGTAGCCCGGCGTACGCGCGCCGATGAGCGACTCGGAGTTGGTGCGTACGTGTTTGCCGAGTTCACTGCTGATGGCCGGCAGAGATTTTTTTTCTTTGAGTCGAAATAGAAGCTCCATGCTCCCCAGAGACGATGCGGAGAAAACCACAGCGCGACAGGTGAGCCGGCGTGCGTGACGGCGAATGAAAGCTGTGGAGCTAACGGTGGAGACTTCATATCCGGCGCTGCCATCGCTCGCGCCGCCAAGCGGTCTGACATCCACAACCTTAGTTTCCGGAAAAACCTTCGCACCGTGCTTTTCGGCGAGATATAGATAATTGACATCCAGCGTGTTCTTCGCGCCGTGGCGACAGCCCATCATGCAGCCGCCGCACGCGATGCAGGTGGAGCGCTCGGGACCCTGGCCTCCGAAAAACGGATCGGTAAACGTTTGACCCTGAGTTCCGTCCGCAGATTGGAAGATGCCCACTCTGGTGCTGTAGAAGGTATGCCCGACACCAGAGGCGTCCGCCGCTTGTTGCAAGAGATGGTCAGCAGGCCCAAGGATTTTGTTTTCCGTCAGGCCCAACATAGTTGCGGCGGTTTCGTAGTGGCGGGGCATTTCCGATTTCCAATCGGCCAAGCTACTCCATGATCCCGATGTCCACACTTTCTCGGGAGGAGGAAGCAAGGTACAGGCGTAGGTGATGGATCCGCCGCCGACGGCGCAGCCATGAAAAATGGTTGCGTGCCGGAACAACCGCATGTTGAAGAAGCCTCGCAAGCCGAGCTTGGGGCGCCAGAACCAGCGATGGATGGACCAACTGGTGTGGGGCAGATTGGCAGGCGTCCAGCGCCGGCCCATCTCCATGACGGCAACTTTGTAGCCCTTCTCGACCAGACGATGAGCTGAAACGCTGCCGCCAAATCCCGATCCGATTACGATAAAGTCGAAATCGAATGGGCGGTAGTCGGATTGACCGGTATTGGATAAATCGTAGCCGATCTCCATATAACTGCCTGCTAGACCGCCAAGCGTGAAGAGTTCGCTTTGGTGGGACCAACAACTGTAGGGCCGAGCACAGCTTCGGCGATGCGAATCGCTCGTTCGTCGAGCTCCCATTGATGAATAGCTTTTTGACAACCTTCTCGCGCCAAGTCGGTATTCAGCAGTCTCTCCGCCTCGTCGAAGGTTTCCTCGGCATTGATTCTGGCGCGGTGGGCGGCGTCATCCGCCTGCTTTACCCTCTTAGCGTACAGTCTGATTTGAGGATCAATGATCTGAGGATCAACGATCTGAGAATCAACGATCTGAGATGCCGATTGGCCTTTCCGCCCTGCCACGCTGCCCGATTTCAAGGTCAGCTCTTTGTATGCGGCCTTTACGGCGCTGTTCCAGCGCGACTTAACCGCCTGATTCAATCTGTCCAAAGCCGCGTTGGCCTGGTCGGCGGTCTCGCGCACTCTGCGCTTTTCAAACAGCCACCGGAACACGGACCAATCCGTCGCCTCAATCATCAGTTCCTTGGCTTCTTCGACTTCGGGCAGTTTCTTCATAGTGGCTTCTCCGAGGAAAACGCTGGGCAGAATCCTGTTTGCCGTTCCGTCCGAAGTTGTTTCTTTCTTGTCACGCTCTCGCACATGGCCCCGATAACTTCGCCAATCCGCCGCAGCGCATTTCCGCTCTGCGGCACATCACGTCCAAACATTTGGAAATCATGGTTCATGTCTTCCCAGCTTTCAAGGATGACATCCGCGCCTTGACGGCTGGCACGATCGGCAAACGCCCGAATACTGTGGTAGAGAATCTCGCAGCAACCAGCTTGTATATAAATTTGCGGGAGACCCTGCAGTTCAGCCCGCAACGGGGAGACGAGCGGATCCCGGCGCTGCGCCTGATCACAAAACCAGTCCCGCCAGCGCAAGAGTTCCGGTTTCGTAATCCAGTCAAGCTCTTCGTTGGCAAACACATCGATTGCAAAGTCGGTCGGCGGCGAAAGGGCAACGGCCAGCGACGGCAGCGCTAGATTCGAATCGCGTGCCGCCAGGAGCAGCGCCAATGCCAAATTGCCACCGGCTGAGTCTCCAGCAACGATCAGAGTTTCAGAATCGTTGCCGCTCTCCAGTAACCACCGGTAGGCGTGGAGTGCATCTTCAAGCTGAGCTGGAAACCGATGCTCCGGAGCGAGGCGATAATCGAGAGCGAATGTCCTGGCCTTTGCAGCCAGCGTGATCTGGGCGATAAAGTCCGCGTAAGCCTGCGGATAAAACGTGTACCCGCCGCCGTGAAGATACAGGACCGTCGCTTGCGGCTCTGCATTCTTGCTGGAGAACCAGCTTCCTCTGAACTTCGGACGCACGATGGGGCTGATGTCCACTTCCGACAATACCGCCGATCTGATTGCCATCGAATTCAAATAGCGGCGGGACTCGTTTATGTCGCTCATTTTCATGGCGGTGTTTACCCGCGTCCTCAGCATTCTTGTCGCGACTTCCATAAACCAGTTCCAGCCAGGACGGCGCGGGCCTCTAAGCATCCGGCGGACGGAAACTTCAACCACCGATCGGCCCAACTCTGCCATGCTACGAAGCCGATAGCGAACCGGACCGCTGAAAGTGAACCTCGCCGACATGCGTATCGCCAGTCCATTACGCGCACTGGGAAATATAGTCGGTCGAACCAGCCGTGATCCTCAGAGGAACCGGAGAATCCGTGGGTGAATCGGCGACTACAGTGCGCAGGATGTTATTCGTCTGCCGCCACCAGCCATGAAAGATCCGGCCGTCGGAGTAACGAGCCTGTATCGGGCTCCAGCCGTTTAAGTCGCAGGACGATTCGGAGCTAACCATCACACATCGCGTATCGAGCCGAAGTCCAGTGTGCAACGCTTTAAGCGTGCTCTCCTTTGCGCTCCAGAGCAGCGTCACCAGTCGAGCCCGGTCTGGCGCAGTCGCCCGCGCAACCAGAGCTTGCTCTTCGGCGGTGAAATAGTCGGAGAGGAAAGCGTCACTGCGTGGTTCGATCAATTCCAAATCACAACCCAGGTCGACGCCAGATTGTGCTACTGCGCAGATAGCTCTACCATCGCGATGGCTGAGTGAAATACTGACAGCACCGGGTCTTTCGTCGACAAAGACCTCGGGTGCTCCCGACGCCGCCGGACGTATTTCGATTTTCGCGAGGACGAGGGGACGAGCGGGCAGGTTCAGGTAAGAGGCCACGGCGTGCTTCGCCGTCCAACGTCCCAGCATCCAGTCGGCGCGCCGCTTGGCAAAGGGGAGACGCTGCTGGCATGCAGCTTCACTTGCGCTTAACCAATCATTTCCTGAGGGCACATCGCCTTGGACCTGTTCCAGCCAATACACATTCATCGGACACACTCGCTCATGACTACGCTGCTTCAACCACCTGAAGCCCTCGCTTCCCGGATTCCACTTCTTCCTCTCTTGCAATTCCCCGCTCCACCGCATCGATGAGATAAGGACGCAAGGTCGCGGGCGGAATAATGCAATTCAACGCGCCCACATCGAGGGCCCGTTGCACACTGTGAACGTGGTCAAACTCGGCGGCCATCTCGCCCAGCTTTTCGGAATGTACAACTTTGAAGATTTCTTCCCACTCAGCACGCAGCCGCTCTTTCTCGGTGCCTTCGGCCTTCGCCATCGCTTGCGTCAGTTCCTGAAGGCGTGGATCTTTGCGGGCTCGGGCCTCGACTTCGCCGGCGAAAACAACCGCCGCTGCCGGTGCTCCGCCAATGACAGAGGCATACGTTCCCTCCAATGCGGCTACTTCCAAATTTTTATTCAGCGCCCGGGAGAAGACCACATATGCGCCTCCGTGGTAGCGGGAGACGACGCAAAACACCATAGGTCCTTTGAAGTTCACCACAGCCCGACCGATCTCCGCACCGTACTCGAGTTGCAGCCTGCGCATCGACTCGGGCGAGCCATCGAAACCTGACAGATTGGCCAAGAGGACGACTGGGCGGTTGTTGCTGGCCGCGTTAATCGCGCGAGCCACTTTCTTGGACGACTGCGGGAACAGTGTCCCGGAGGTCCACTGATCGGGTCCGTCGGCCGGGACAAATCCGAGTCGCGCCAACGGCCGGGATTCGATGCCGATGAGACAGACCGGATAGCCACCGAGATGCGCATCCCAAGTCACAGCAGTCTCGGCGCCGCGCATGCCTGCCCATCGTTCCAGCGGAGGATGATCCTGGTCGATGGCGGCCATCATCATTGTACGAATGTCAAAAGCTTTCTTGTGTCCGGGGTTGGTGACCTTCGACAATATGTCGCCCACGCATGTGAAGCCTTCATTGCCACTACTGTGAGGATAGGCCTGCATGTCGCGTGCAAGGGAATCGGTTGTCTCTGCTCGCCGCGGAAACCGTTCGCCGGGGGCCACGTATGTATGGTCGTAGTGGCGGAACAGAATGTGGCAGGCCTCATCGATGTCGCGCGCCCAGTACTGGGCCTGACCGTTGATCCCCATAATACGGTCGTACCCGCCAATGCCCTGATTGTCTTCCGCCGAAATGCCGCCCGAGTAGTCCAAAGCGCGCTTGCCTGTGAGCACCATCGCGGCGTTCGGAGTCATGACTAAAATGCCCCGGGTGTGCATGAGCATGGTGGCTTCCGCGTTCCAGTAAGGCTGGGCCCCGACGTTGATCCCATTGATGACGAGGTTCACTTCACCGCCCACTTGCGTGAACTCCACCAGGCGTCGCAGAACGTGGGCAATCCAATCCATGTTCTCCACGCCGCTTTCCATCGAAATCTTGGCGCCGGCAGAAATGGGGAACCACTCGATCGGCACGCGCATTTCCTGGGCGAGGGCAAGGGCTGCGATGATGCGACGGCACTCGGGTTCGGCGAGCGCGCCCAAATCCTTACTCGGATCGCCCAGAAGCATGACGCGAGTCATGCCTTCGGGATAGCGGACTGTGAAGTTGCGAATGATTCCACAGATGATGTTGGCCTTATTTTGTCCATAGGGGCGATCGATGGCTACCAGGCGGCCTTCGGAGTCGAGATCATGCTCTACAAAATCGCCGGCAGGGAAATCTGCCCGTGTGTGCTCCAGCGCCGGGGTGAGCATCTTGATGATTTCGTAAGGATAGATAAGTCCACGTTGCCGCATGCGGACCACCTTCTGGTCGTATTCGGCCAGAGGTTTGATCGGCTGCAGTTTGTCTGCAGGCCGGAAGGTAATGAGCGTGCCAGTGCCGACCGGGCTCGAGATGCGCACGACCATATCGCGCAGTTCCCCGGTTGACGGACTCGGGATGCGGGCGCGCACCACCACTTGCTCCAAGCCCAGGCCTTCGGCTGCGGGTTCCAGCCGCCGCACGATGTCGTGCAATTCGTCGCGCTGAAGATTGAGTGGCGGCCACACATAGAGGAATATCCGGTTCCAATGGAGGCGCTTATTGGTTGGCCGGTGTGACTGAAACATCCTCATTCCGGCAATCGCTTCGGTCAACATGCGCTCCAGATGCGGCAATTTCACGACACGGCCTGTCTCGTCCCGCACCGGTGTTACATCGCGCACCTCGGCGCAGGCAATCAGCCGCTCATCCTTTGGGTTATCCCGGGCGATGGCGTGAAGCAGATAAACATCTTCCGCCGAAGGCAGACGTTCAATTTGGAAGTTGCTCAGACGCCACAGGTGCAGTCGCTTGGCCATCATCGGATGCAGGCCACGATAGAGCTTCTCTTCTTTATAAGTGTTCTCGTGGAAGCGATAGGTAAAGTGCTGCATGCCGCCAGCGCCCTCAGCGTGGGCACCGGCGACTTCCACCACGATGCGCCGGATCGAACGTGGCAAGCGCGCCTGATTGAGCACCGATTGAACTTCTTGCTGTGTGACTTCAGCATCGGTCAGCTGTCCCGAATGCCAGGTGTAGACGTCGATAACGATCTCACAGCCAGGCGGCACTTTCTCGATCAACGGAGACATCGCGAGCAACACCTCGGAGAGACGTGAGTATTCCGCGTGCGTGGTGAAGACATGAATCCGCGCGCCTTCATACTCATATTCGGCCGATGCAAAGCAATGTCCGTTCACTGCCAGGCAGCGGAAGTTTTCCAAGGTCCTGATCCGATAGTACCGCCACGTGATTGCCTCCAACATCAGCCGGCGCATGGCCGTATCTGCGGCTGCAAAGCGGGAGGCGAGCAGCGCAACCAGCGGCTGCGGACATTCGACCAAGGCACGGACTCGTTCGTGACGGTCGGCCGCATCCGGATTGGCAGCCATCGAGGCGAGTTGTTCTTCCACCTGGTCGTAGACTTGCTTGCGCGCTTGCTTGAACAGCGCTTGATCAAAATAGCGATAGCGTACTTCCCGGGCCAGGTCACTGACCGCGGGAAACTGCCCGTTGCTCATGGCGATCATCCTGTCCAGGAGCCTGCGGAATGATTCCTCAGCGGGCGATGCAAGGCGCTGGACGGACCGCAGGCGGCGCTCCAGCATAGACATAATCGGGACAATCTGCTGCTCCACACGCTGATGTGATTTGTAAATCCAGAGCAGTCTCTCTTCCAGTTCGGGGGAGCGATCCAGAGTTTGAATGCCATAGTGTGACAGGGCGCGGCGAAGCGCGCCGACAAAAACAGGCGGAAGTCCTTCTCCGCCGGTCTCCAGCATGCGCAGGTACGAAAACAGGTAGGCCTCAGGGCTCGGCTGTTCACCGCTGGCCCGGTAGTTTACTTGGGGATCACGCTTGAACAAGGAACAGATATCCACAAAAATACTGAGGAGCTCGTCTTCTGCTTCACATGTTTCGTTGCCGTCGCCGGGCCGAGTCTGGCTCCATTCGGTGAGAAGTTGGGACGTTTCCTTGGGGTCGACGTCAAAGCCCAGCAGAAGCTGGCGAAGTCCTTCCAGACTCCGACGCCAGGGGGAATTTCCGGGCACGTCTGAGCCCGAGGCGCGCGACGCGCCAAAGACGATGCTTTCCGATTCGGGTACGGCAGCTGGGCCGGAGTCGGGTTCAATTTGCAGCAATGGCGTCCCGGTGTCCACTTGCACATTGCGCATGGTCATTACCTGGCGGACTTTTCCGGAGAACGGGGCGACAATCTGCATCTCCATCTTCATCGCTTCCAGCACAGCCAGTCGATCTCCGACTGCGACTGTGTCGCCCGCTTTCACGGCGATGGAAACGACGACCGCCGGCGACGGCGCGTGGACGACGCCTCCATCATCACGGTCGACGCGGTGCGACATGCCGTCGACCTCGATGCGATAAGTCAACCCCTGGGATACGGAGACGACGTGGAATCGGCGGCCGAAAGCGGTGAGCCAGTATTCGAATTGACCCAGACGGTCGATGTGGGCCAGGACGCGCAATCCATTAACGTCGACGCGATACTGCTGCGGGCCGAGACGATAAGTCGCAGTCCCATAGGAATGTCCGCCATAGCGCAGTTCGGTGCGTCGGCCTACCTCAGTACGCACCAGCGGCCGCCCACGCAGGGCTGAGGAGTAGAACTGAGTTTGCTCCAACGCCAAGTCCACATCGTAGGCTTCAATCGCTGCCTGCACTAGAGCCACATCGGCGTAGCGCCGTGGACTGTGCCCGCGGGTCGACGCCACACTATCCAGCCAGCCTACATGCACTTCTCCGCGCTGCACCTCAGGGCGATTCAGCAATTCCAGAAGGAACGCTTTGTTACTCGCACCCCCCTTGATGACCACCACACTCTCGCGCAGTGCTCGCTGCAATCGGGAAAGAGCTTCCTTTCGGTTCTGTCCGTAGGCGATGATCTTGGCAATCATCGAGTCGAACTCTAAGGAGACGGCATCGCCTTCCGCCACGCCGGTATCAACCCTCACTCCAGGGCCGGTCAGAATCCTGAACCGCTCAATCGTGCCCGGAGCTGGCGCAAAACCGTTGTCGGGATCCTCGGCATTCAGCCGCACTTCGATGGCGTGACCAGTGGTTCGGGGTGGTTCGCCTTCCAGGTGGCCGCCGCGCGCGACGTGAATCTGCAGCTTGACCAGATCGAGCCCGGTGGTGCATTCGGTCACTGGATGTTCGACCTGCAACCGAGTATTCATCTCCATGAAAAAGAATCGACGGCTTTCCGGCTGGTACAGGAATTCCACTGTGCCAGCGTTGCAGTATCCCGCAGCTCGGCTGAGGCGTACCGCCGCCTGGCGCAATGCCTGATCCTCTTCCGGAGAAAGCGCTGGAGAAGGCGCTTCCTCAAGAATTTTCTGGTGGCGGCGCTGAATGGTGCAATCGCGCACCCCGCAAGCCCAGGTGGTTCCATGGTGGTCGGCGATAATCTGCACCTCGACGTGACGCGCTCTGCCCTGAACGAGTTGCTCCATGAAAACAGTCGGATCGCCAAAACATTTGAACGCCTGGGCGCGAGCACTCTCGAAAGCTTCTGCAAGCTGGGCTGCCTCATGAACCCGGCGAATTCCGTGCCCCCCGCCTCCGGCCGTTGCCTTAATAAGGAGTGGGTATCCCAAGTGTTCCGCGTGGCGTTCGGCGTCGGTGAGCGTTTCGACCGGGCCGTTGCTCCAGGGGACGACTCCGATCTGTTGCTGCTCGGCCAGGCGTTTCGACGCGATCTTATCTCCCACACGCCGCATCACATCGCCGTCGGGACCAATGAACACGATGCCCATTTCATGGCACAGGTCCGCGAACTCCGCGTGCTCGGCCACGAAGCCCCATCCTACCCAGACCGCGTCGGCGCGCGCAGCTGCCAGCGCTCGCTCCAGGCGGGGATAATCCACATAACTGCTCTTGAGCTTCTGGGTGTTTTGATCGAGGACCTGAGCCGGGCCGAGGCACACCGCCTCATCTGCTTCGCGGACGAACATGGCATGGCGGTCGGGTTCGGTGAAAAGCGCGATCGTGCACAGAGGAGTGTCGTGCTCCTGACTGAACTCGCGGGCAGCGTGGATGAAACGCATGGCTGCCTCGCCACGATTGACAATCGCCACCCGCTTGAATTCAATGTTCATAGAGTGCCTGATCGACCGATCAGCGAACGATACGGTCACGTCGATTACACGGCGACCTCTTCCAGTGACATTGCCGCCTGCAGTACTTTCAATCGTCCAGCATCAACAGTACCGGGAGCCGCTATGGTGCGATAGCCGCTGAGCTGCAAGTAGCGGTTTCCCTTCTCATCCACGACCTCTGCATCGAAACTTCCCTCGTGCAGGTTGGGAATGACAACGGCGAACAGCCGACTTTCCGCCTCGTCGGGATTGCGCAATAAGGAGAGGCGATCGATGTGCTGTGGCAGTCCCATGCGGCCCTCGATGCCCATCTCCCAAACGCCGGCGGTCTGAAAACACAGTTCGATTAGCCGCGGCGCCATCACCGTCGGCAGATTCGACGGCTGGTGATTGTCACCCAACCCCTTGGCCATAAGTCCGACAATTCGCTTTCCATCCCACCATGCTCGCTCCACGACCTGGTATGCAGGGCCATGGAAATAGAGGCGGTAGATCTCGGCGGCTTCGATGATGTGTCCCTCCGGTGTGCGAATTGCTGGCACGGTGACCAATGCGGGCGCGTATTTCGTCAATAGCACGCGCGCTGTGAAGTGTGTGGTCACTTGCGGCTCCGTCTGATTCGGAAGCGGCCGGCGGCCAAACAATCGGCAATCTGCGATCAATGCGTCTCCGTGCGGATGGATCGCTGCCTCGATGGTCAATGGGCGTGGTTCGTTCCGGTAGAACTTGAATGGCGCCAGGAAATTCACTTCTTCCATCGCTTCGACATGCCAGCCGGGAAGCAGGCACAGCGCAGCCTCGGCGAACGCTTCGATGCCCATGACTCCGGGCAACACCGGCGTGCCGTCGATCTTATGGTCGTGCAAGAACGGTTGAATGGCTGGGTCAAGCACGGTTTCAATCGTGAGCGGAGTGTAGACTCCCGCGCTCACAATCTTGCCGAACATTGGTCCTCGCGTCGGCCCTCGCGTCGGCCCTTGCCCCAAGGAATGCTCTTCAGCGGTGACTTCTGCCAGGCCACCTGTAGGATCGAATTCATTCAGCAGCACCCCGAGCCGCTGGCCAATCACAATTTCTCCGCGTGTTCCTCCCGCGGTCAATTCACGCCGAATGAGTGGAATGCCTGCCTCGGGGGAAAGCATATCGATGCCGGCCGATTCCATGACTTTAGGAATGGAGCCACGCGTGGCCATGCCGATCCCGCCCCACGCGGTCCAATCAATCGCGATGCCGCGTGTGGTTGGGCGCGTGGTACGGAAGCTCGATGTAATCTTGCACAGCAGATCGTTGGCCGAGCTATAGTCCGTTTGCCCGACATTGCCGAAACGTCCGGCAATGGAACTGAACGCCACCGTTGCTTTGAGCGGCATGTCGCCAATTGAGTGCAGCAGATTGAAGAAGCCGTCGCTCTTAACGTCGAAGACCAAGTCAAATTCACGCGGGTCTTTGTCGGCAAGGGAGTGGCTGCGGTCGAGTCCCGCGGCGTGCAGCAACACATCGATGTGACCGCTACGCTCGCGAACTTGGCGGATTACTTTGTCCACTGCATCCGCGTCGGTAAGGTTGACGCTGAAATAATGCGGCGTGCCGCCAGCCGCGCGCACCGCGTCAATCGCACTGCGAGCGGATTGGGCCCGTTCCAAGGCCAGCAGCTCTTTCTCGACCAACGCCGGTGTGGCCCGTTCCCCACGGGCTTGAATGCGAGCGAACAGCTCTCGCTTGAGGCCTTCCTTATCGTTGACGAAGCGATCGAGGTCAGGATTGTTCGGATCAGGCTCAGGCACCAGATCGAGCAAGTAGAACGTGCCACCGGAAGCCGCCGCCAGATCGGCGGTGATGGCGGAAACAATGCTTCCGGCCGCGCCAGTGATTAGGAAGACGGTGTTTCCGTCGAGCGTCAGACCGGGTTCCGAATTATGCGCGGATTGTTCCTGCAGCCCGATGGCCCAGCGCAGACCAGATTTGTAGCCGATCTCGATAGCGCCGGGGTCTCGTAGTGTTTCCTCGATCAGAAGGTCGGCGACATCCTGCGCTTTGCGCTGAGTTTCGAAGTCGACTGCTTTGACAAGAACGTCCGGCCGCTCCCGCTTGTATGCTTTGCTGAAGCCTACGACTGCACCGCCCAGCGGGGCCACCGCTCCAGCTTCGTCGTAGCCGTGTTGCCCACCCAGCCTCGTCGCCGAAACCAGGAACGTGCCCGGCTGCGCGATCTGTTCGTAGAGCGCGCGCATCGTGGTGTAGAGCGATTTCGCTCGCAGCCGCACCGCTTCATGCCAGGTATCCACATTCAGATCGCGGAGGTTGCCTTCGTGATCGAGGGCGGGCAGCCAGTAAACTCCGTGCACCGGGCCGACGGCCATCCAATCTTTCAGACGACTGGCCAAGGCGTCGGCATCTGGAGCGTTTTCGATGCGCAGAACGTCCACACCGGCATCTTGCAAACGCTGCGTGAGTGCCTCCGCGACTCCACCTTTGTCGGTCATGAGCACAACCCGGTTGCCGCGTTCGAGGAAGATGCCCGTTGGCTTGCAGATGTTCAGCCCAGGACGCAGGACTGGTACCGGCACACGCCGCGGAATGCGATTCGCGGCATCCAGGCTGGCAAGGGCTGGCCGTGCGGCCTTAAACGGCGTTGCAACCGGAGACGAGGATGATTTCTGCGCCGCCGGTTCATTGGTCTGTGGCAAAACGGCCGGGACTGGGACGGCCGCCCCGACTAACGCAGATCTGTCGTGCGCGAATTTAATCACGTGAGCCAGGGTAGGGAAGTCACGCAGCTTGAGATTCTCATCGCGAGGAATGTTGTAAGCAGCGCGAACGGCGGCGAACATCTCCGCCTGTTTGACGGTGTCAACCCCGAGATCCGCTTCGAGATCGAGGCCGAGGTCGAGCATATCTTTGGGATAGCCGGTCTTCTCGGCCACGATCTCGAGCACTTTTTCTTTGATGGAATCGTCCGTTGGACGTTGGGCCGTGACCGCGATCGGTGCAAGCGGAGATTCAGGTGCTGGTGATTCGACTACAGACAACGGTTGTGCAGCGCTCGACAAGTCAGGACGCTTGTCATACACGAAGCGAATCACATGCGCCAGAGTGGGATAGTCGCGCAGCTTGAGATTTTCATCGCGAGGAATGTTGTATGCCGCGCGGATGGCGGTGAACATCTCCGCCTGTTTGACCGTGTCAACCCCGAGGTCGGCCTCGAGGTCGAGATCCAAATCCAACATGTCCTGCGGATAGCCGGTCTTTTCTGCGACGAGGGCCAGGATGCGCTCTTTAACAGAATCTCCAGCGCTGTCTTGCTGGGGAGCAGTTGCAAGCTCCGCAGCAACAGACTTGATCTCCTCCGTTGCCTTCGTCGTTGCCGTTACCTGCGACCGCGTCGGAACCGCCGTGCCGGCCAAGTCGGGACGCTTGTCATACACGAACCGGATGACGTGGGCCAGTGTGGGATAGTCTCGCAGCTTGCGGTTCTGGTCACGAGGGATGCTGTAGATTTCCCGGATGGCCGCGAATATCTCAGCCTGCTTGACCGTGTCCACTCCGAGATCCGCTTCGAGATCGAGATCCAAGTCCAACATGTCTTGCGGATAGCCCGTCTTCTCCATGGCCAAGGCCAGAATTCTTTCTTTCACGGCATCGCCAGTGCTGCGCTCGCTCGCGGGTGCTGGCGTCGTCGGCAGCGAGGCAACTTGGATTTCACTTTCCCGTTTCGTCTCGGGCAATGCCGGAACGGCAAGCGGGGGCATCGCCACTGTCTTATCCTGCACCGTTGGACGCGGGTCCATCGGCGTAATCACTGGCTTCGAATCCAGTTGTGTCGGGCGAAGAATGGTTACCGGCGGCTTTGCCGGTTGCGTCGGAGTTGGTTCCGGAGTGGTTCGCAATTGCGGAACACGTTCCGCGATCGATGCCGCAGTTTTACTATGCACTTGCGTACTATGCACTTGCGGATCGCGCGCTTGTTTGTCACGCACACGAAGCGTTCGGTGAACGACTTCTAAATCCGCAGCCGGGTGGCCTGCCATGCGGCTGAGCCAATCGCTCCAGGCGTTCGTGTCAATAATGCGATACGCATAGCCCAAGGAATTTGGACTCTTGCGAACTCTATCTTTTGTCGTCACCCAACGCAACAGCGTCATGCTGATCTGCGAGCCGAATCCCGCGCCCAACCGCAACGCATACTGCACCGGGTAGACTCCGCCCTTCGACAAGTTCAGCGTTCCCAACTCCGGATCAACTTCCTTGAAGTTGGCGACCGGCGGCACGATCCCCGTTTCCAGCGCCTTGACGGCAAGCACATCTTCCACCCCGGCAGCCATCGCGTGGCCGGTAAAACCTTTGGTGTTGGCGATCACGATTTTGTCCGCGCTGTCACCAAAGACGTGGCGCAGGGCATGAATCTCGGCTGCGGCGCTGCCGCCGCGCGCGGGCGTGTAGGTTTCATGAGAAATGAAAACGGTTTGCGGCGCGATTTGGTGACGACGGATGCCGCTGCTGGCTTCCGCTTTGCTCACCAGGTTCTCCATCACCTGGCCGATGTGCTGGACATCGAGACGAGTGCCGTGGAACGCGCTATTCGCGGTCACTGCGCTCAACACTTCGCAGATCGGCTGGATGCCGCGTTCGCGGGCTGCCTCCGCACTCTCGACCACGAGTGCCGCAGCGCCCATGCCGATAATCATGCCGTGGCGGCGGCGATCGAAGGGAACGGCAGCTTCTTCGACAACGTCGTCAGTAGCTGCGGCCCCACTGGCCAGGAAGCCCGCGCCCATCCACTCGATCAGATGATCGGTAGTCACATCGTCCGCTGAGATGACGACCACTCTGCGGCAGCGCCCGGCGCGGATCCAATCCTCGGCCAGCGAAACCGCTTGTGTCGTGGTTGCGCAAGCGGAGTTGATTTGGGTGTTCGGACCGCGGGCGCCGATGAATTCGGCAAATTGCGAGTGTCCCATGGACAATATTCGGAACAGAAAGCGCCGGTCGAACACGTAGGGATTTTTTTCGATGGCATCGCACAGCTCTTCCATGCGCCGATCTATCTCCTGCCCAAGAATGGAATCGCCATTCGCCTCGGATATCCGTGCGCGCAAGCTCTGCAGCAATGCCATTTGCTCACGGCGGGAGTGGTCGGAGTAATAGCGCGCCATTTCGTCGGCGAACGAATCGAGGCCCGGAAACGCAGAGCCAAAAATCACTCCTGTGTCGTCGCGCAGAGCGTCGGGCAAGGCCCACCGATCCGGCAGCTGCGTGCCCTTCGTCGTGGTTTTATAGCGCTGAACTAATGGAATACCCGCGTCGCGTAAGGCGTCGAGGCCAACCGCGATCGCTAACTGGGTATCGCGGTCGAGGGCGGCAACGCGTTCGGCGGAAACGCCAAACTCGTTCTCCAGATCGAAAGCCCCGCCACGGCCTGCGAGTTTGATGACGTCCGCAACATTACTTATCGTTTCGAATGCGCCTCCGTTATCGTTCTTGACCAGCCGCGTAATGTGTTTGTCGACCATCGCGCGGCGGAAGCGGGTGGGAATGCTGTCAATGAACTGATCGCCGCGTAGGAGGCGGCCGATGTTGCCATCATCGAAGATATGTTCGGTGCCGGGCAGGCCTAAGGCTGCTCCCGTGATCGTGACCGGCAGGTCGATTGGAGGGCGCCTCTGGCCGTGAGTAATCTGCCAGCCGCGGTCGAGCACGTCAGCGAACAATCGGCCGAGTTCGACATAGTGATCGCCGTTCGCCGGAACCGCGGGTGTAGTAGCCGTTGCTGATGCGGGCGCCGTCACGCTGATTGGCCTGGACGTTTCCTCAACTGCAGGTACGGATAACGGTGTTGCTTCACGCGCGGCTTCCGGCGTCCCACGGCCCAATCCCGCGGCATAGAGGCAGCACAATGCCTGGTTGAACGCAGGTATATCGCCGACTTTAGGATGGTTGGTAAAAAGCGAAACTACATCTTCGTGCTCGCCCAGCACATCTTCAGCAAAGCCTTGCAATGCTTTCTTGGGCCCGACTTCCACAAACACGCGCGCACCCGCGTCATACAGCGTCCGCAGGCCTTTGACGAACTGCACGGGAGCGGCGACTTGTTGCGCAAGGATGTCCAGCATCTGCGGCACGACGTCCCGTCCTGCGGGATAGAACTCGCCGCTAATATTGGCCACGATAGGGAGGCGAGGAGACGCGAGATGCAGGCGCTCCAGCACTCGCCGTAGCGGTTCGCTGGCGGCAGCTACGATTGAAGTATGGAAAGCATGGCTTACCGATAACGCAGACACGTCATAGCCCGCTTTCTGAAAAGCTTCCATTGCTTGCTCGACGGGTTTGCTTGCGCCACCGATCACCGCCTGCCGGTTGCTGTTCACGTTCGCAATCACCACATAGCCGGTCACGGTCTTCAGGATTCGCTCGATTTCTTCCAGCGGAGCAAAAACGGCCGCCATGCGGCCCTTATCTTCTGGTGCAAACCGGGTCATTTCACGGCCGCGGGCGCTCACTGCTTCGAGTGCGTCAGCAAAAGGAAGCGCTTCAGCTGCCAGCAGGGCTCCGTATTCGCCCAGGCTGTGCCCCATAGTGAAGTCGGGCGTGACGCCGTAAGCGGCAAGCAGCCGGGTCAGCGCAAGATCGGTCGCGAGAACAGCGGGTTGAGTAATGGCAGTCTGGCGCAGATCATCTTCGGCCTTAGCCACAGCGTCGGCGTCAGCTTTGTCCACGAAGATAAAATCGCTGAGCGGCTTGCCCAGCAGCGGCGTCATGATGCGATCCGCCTCGGCAAAGGTTTCGGCCACAATCGGTTCGGCTGCGCGCAGTGGCTTCAACATGTTTACGTACTGCGAGCCTTGCCCGGGATACAGGAACGCTACTTTGGGTGCGGCACCGTGACCGCGGAAAATGCCTTGCGCGCGCAGCGCCTTCCACATCGCAGGTTGATTCGCTGCCAGGGCCTTGAGCGCATTGCCCGCTTTCACGGCCAGGTCGTCAGCGTTAGCGTAGTCAATGGCCAGGCGTTCGAACGCGCGCAGGTTGGATTCAGCCGGAGCAGCAGGAACTGATGCGTAGCCCGCCTTGGCGTCCCTTTCAACCACACGTAAACGTTCTATTAACTCGGCCTCTGAAGCAGCGCCCACGAGCAGCGCTCCGCGTAGAGGAGCTTTATAAGAAGATGAAGGTATGGAAGTCCGGACAACATCGCTCACATTCATAGTCGACTCTTTCGCTTGCGGTTGTATCTCACCAACGGCGACCGACCGTCTGCCGTTTCCGTTCAGGCGGTGAGGAATGTATTCTTCGAGCACGGCGTGGAAGTTGGTGCCGCCAAAACCAAACGCGCTCAAGCCAGCTCGACGCACGCCATCTGCGGGCATGGTCCATGGCTTCAGCTCCGTGTTTACGTAGAGAGGCGAATGGACAAAGTCAATGTCTGGATTGGTATGCTCGCAGTGCACGCTCGGCGGAAGTAACTTATCGCGGAGAGCCAGGGCCACCTTCAGCAATCCGGCGGCGCCCGCTGCTCCTTTGAGATGGCCAAAGTTCGATTTAACGGAGCCGAGACCAACCGAGTGCGGCGGGAGATGCGCGCTGCTGAGCACATCAGCCATGCTCTGCACTTCGACTACATCGCCCACGCGAGTGGATGTGCCGTGACCTTCAATGTAGGTGGCAGTAGCAGGTTCAAGCCCGGCATTCTGCCAGGCTCGTTCAATGGCGAGCTTTTGTCCGATTGGATTCGGCGCAGTAATCCCTTTGCCCTTGCCATCGCTGGCGCCGCCCATGCCGCGCAGCACCGCGTAGATCTTGTCTCCGTCGCGTTCGGCATCGGCCAAACGTTTGAGCAGGAAGATGGCAGCTCCTTCCCCCATTACGAAGCCGTCCGCTCCCTGGGCGTAGGGACGCGTTCCGGTCGCGGAAAGCGCTCCAATCTTGCAGAACTTGACGAAAGTCGACGCGCCCATATTACGGTCAATGCCGCCGGTCACCACCGCGTCGAAATCGTTCTCTACCAATCCTTCCATTGCCGAACTCATGGCCGCCATCGCAGAGGCGCAAGCCGCGTCGCAAACGTAGTTGGGTCCGTGGAAGTTGAAGATGTTGGCAATGCGGCCGGCAATGCAGTTGGCCAATTCACCGGGCATGGTGTCTTCGGTGATTTCTGGAATAGCCTTCGCCATCTGGTCGTGCAGTTCGCGGGTAATGTCGTGGCGGAGCGCTTCCGGAAGCGCGGCGAAACTAGCGCTGTCGGCCAGCTCCCGAGCATATTCCGGAAAGTAAATGCGTAGGGCGGACAGATAGTGCTTCTCGCCAGCCATAGCATTGCCGAGGATCACGGCAGTACGGTCCGCATCCAGCGGACGCTGGGGATAGCCGTAGTCCTCCAGAGCTTCGCGTGTACTGGCGATGGCCCACTTTTGCGCCCCATCCATCGCATCTACCACACGCGGGGGGACGCCGAGGCGCCACTTCATGGGGTCCCAAACATAGTCGCGAACCCAACCGCCGATTTTCGAATAAGTCTTGTCCGGTGCGTTGTGATTGGGATCGTAGTAGAGCGCCGGATCCCATCGCTCTGATTGAACTTCGGTGACGCTGTACCGGCTGTTTTTTATGTTGTCCCAAAAAGCCGCGACGTTCGGAGCGTCGGGCAGAATTGCTCCCGCACCCACAATCGCTATGGCTCGATAAGAAGTGCTTTCCATGACTGAACTCCTGCGCGGAAAGAGAAATCTGGTCTGCCGAAACTCATTGGAAGTTCATCTTTCAACGCTACGCGGCGAGTTCCGTGCGTTTGGCCACGCGGCTGTACAGTACGTCTGCTATGTAATCCAAGTCCGAAATCAGGCCTGCCTGCGCGCGGTGAATTGCAGGCAATCCCAAACTGGTTTCAAAAGCGGCCACTTCGGCGTCTTTCACACCGCCAGCTCCAACAATCCAGCGCAAGCCTTCTTCGCCGACCTTCAGCGCGGATTCGCGGGCAAAGATCCTGCTCAGCGCCGCGAGTGCAGTCGCGTCGAAGCGACGGTTGGCTTTCTCGCTGAGCTTGCCCTCGTCCAACAACGCCGCGCGCCGAGCCAGACTGCCGGCGCTCTCGGCGTATGCGATCAGTTCGCCCAGGCGCAGGAGAATGTGTTGATAACGGGTCAGGCGGGCAACACGGGCCTTCTCCATCACCTCAGCTAAGGCGTGCAAAGCCAGTGCTACGCTATTCGCACCCACATCCGGATGGCGCGCATGCAACTCTTCGAACTTTCTAGCCTGCTCGTGATAATGTTGCCCGCGCGTTTTCAGATGAAGCTGCCAGCGGTCGCGGCTGATGGTCATCTCCATAATCTCGGAGGTGCCCTCATAAATTGTGGTGATCCGGACATCGCGCTTGATTTTTTCGACCATGTATTCGTGGGTGTAACCGTACCCACCGAGTGCTTGAATGCTGGCGTCGGCTGCCGAGTTGCCAGCTTCGGTCGCCATGTACTTGGCAATGGCGCCCTCGGTGTTCAGGCTTCCTTCGGTACCTGCATCGATCCGCTCCGCAGTCTCTTCGATGTAAGAGCGAGCGGCTTCCAGTCGCGCCACATGGGGAACGATCAGCTTGTGGGTGTAGCCTTGCTTCTCTGAGAGTGGAGCTCCCGCCTGAATGCGTTTAGTGGAATAGGGAATCGCGCGATCAAGCGCAGACCATCCTGCTCCCAGGCCAAACGCCGCAACCATCAAGCGCGTGTAGCCGAAAACAGCTTGCGCCTGAATCAATCCCTGGCCTTCGACTCCGCCGAGCAGTCGATCGACGTCGACGTAGACGTCGCTGAATGCAAGAGCCGCAGTATTGCTCAGGCGGATGCCGTGCTTGTCTTCCGGCTCGTCGTGGCTGAAACCCTTCGTATCTTTTTCTACGACGAACCAGCTCGGACCGCCGGGTGCGTTAGCCAGAACTGTGTAAGCATCCGCGATTCCACCATTGCTGATCCACTGCTTAGCTCCGTTGATCTTGTAGCCGACGATGTGCCCGTCCTGCAGGACCCGATCCGCCGTAGTTTTCAGCGCTCCCAGGTCGCTGCCGGCTTCTGGTTCCGTTGCGCCATAGGCGAACAGCAATCCCTCTTCCGCGATCCGCGTGAGCCAGTGCTTCTTTTGTTCCGGAGTGGCGCCGACGGTGATTGGGTCGCTGCCGAGAAATGTCGCCAGCACGGCCGTCGCCACGCCCAGATCGATGCGCGCCATTTCTTCGCAGACCAGATACACGTCGAAAGCGCCGCCGCCAAAGCCACCACAGTCCTCGGGGATGAACAAAAGTTGAATGCCGAGTTGGTCCGGGCTGCACATGTGCCGGACGATTTCCAGTGGGCACTCGTCGCGTTCGTCCAGTTCTCGAATTATTTCGTCGGGCAGGCGTTTCTTGGCAAAGTCTCGGAGTGACTTCAGACTTAGTTTCAGGGTCTTATTTGCAATCATTGGCAGTGCCTCACTTTGCTGCGACGCTGTGCAATTCGCGAACTTTGGTGGTCAGCTCGGGCAAGAATTCCAGAATGTCGTCCACGATTCCGACGTCGGCGACCTGAAAGATCGGGGCTTTAGGGTTCTTGTTAATGGCGATCAAGAATGGAGCGCCCTTAATGCCGGCTAGATGCTGGAATGCGCCACTAATGCCGCATGCCAGATAAACTTTGGGTTTAACGGTTTTTCCCGACGAGCCCACCTGGCGAGATTTTTCCATCCACTTGGCATCAACCACGGGTCGTGAGCAACTCACCGCCGCGCCCAGAGCTTCCGCCAGTTCCTCGGCAATGGCGACATTGTCTTTCTCCTGAATGCCGCGGCCGATCGAAACCAGCACGCTGTGCTTGGTGATATCGACGTCACCTGCCTCGGCAACGATGGTCCCCAGGTAACGCCGTCTTGCGGTTAGAGCACCGACTTCCGAGGACTTGTCGACCACGATGCCTGCGACTGGAGCACTTTCCGGCGCTTTGAACGCGCCCGGCCGCACCGTGACCACCGCGCCCGAGGAGATGTCGCAGCGAACGTGAGCGCTCACTTGTCCACCGAATTCCTGGCGGACGATGTTGAGAAAGCTGCCTGCAACACCGGCGATCTCCACCGCATCCGAGACGACAGCTGAGTTCAACTTGATGGAAAGACCTGGCGCCAGATCGATTCCGAAATGCTCGTGAGCGATCAATAGAATGCTGCCAGGCGGCAGGATCTTCGCCAATGCTTGGCGCACGAGTTCCGCATTGGGGTAGGCAAGAACTTCGCTGGAAAGTTTCCATATCTCAGAGTAGGAAGCACAGACGTTGTCGCACGCGGCATCAAGACCTGGACCCCAGCCGGTGAGAATGGCGGTAGGCGAGGATGCGAGATCGATCTTTTTGGCAGCGGCTGCCAATTGGGTCGCGGTGTCGTGAGGCACGCCAGCTTTGTGCACGATGTAGGCGAATATGCGAGCCATTATTTCAACCCTCCTTTGGCTGCGACTAATTCCAGAACTCTGTCGACGTTTTCTTCCCGGTTGCCGTGGAGCATCTCAGCACCCTTGCCGAGTGCCGGGACGAAGTAGTCCACTCGTTTCACCTTCGCCGCAGCCTCACCAACGACACTTGGGTCAAGCGCAAGTTCTGACGCGCTGAAAGTCGGTATTGGCACCGACGCCACCGCACGGATACCGCGCATCCCGACATAGCGAGGTTCGTTGATGCCGGTCTGAATCGAGAGCACACACGGCAGATCGATCTCATGTAACTCTTTATTGCCACCTTCAATTTCTCGGCTGATTTTCAGCTTTCGCCCGTCCAGCACTTCAATTGAATTGACCAGGGAAGCGAACGGGTAATCGAGCAACGCCGACAGCATTCCGCCGACCTGCGCCCCGCCAGCCTCTGCCTGAACCCCGGTGAGAATGAGGTCGTAGTTACCTTTCTGCACAAAAGCTTTCAGGATGGTCGCGATACCCCGGCCGTCCGATCCGCTGAAAGCATCGTCGGTAATGAGCACGCCATGGTTTGCGCCCATTGCCATCTCCCGGCGAAGCACCTCTTCGTCGCCCTCGCCGCCAACCGTGACCACAGTGACGTTTCCGCCGACTCTAGCCACAATCTGCAGCGCTTCTTCAACGGCATAGTTGTCCGCCTCGTTGATGGAATAAACCAACTCGTCGTGCTCGATATCGTTTCCTGCGCTGTTGAGTTCAATCTCGTTTTCCGATGTGTCAGGCACTCGTCTTGCACAAACTAGAATTTCCATATCCACCTCCCAAGGCTTATGCCGCCTGTGGCTCTTCGCGCGCGATTTGTTGGTCCACCAGTTCCGCCAGGTCGATGGCGGACATCTTTCCTTCCAGACCTGCGACCTTGATCGCATCTTCTATATTCACCATGCAGAACGGACATGCCGTCACGATCACGTTGGCTCCGGCGTTCACAGCCATCTGAACTCTCTTCACGCCCATGCGCTCTTCTTCCTTCGGTTCGTAGAACAGCATCAATCCACCACCGCCGCAGCAGAACGAGCGGTCCTTTGAGCGGGTCATCTCAACTCGTTTCAAGCCGGGGATGGCATCGAGCACGTCCCGTGGATCGTCATAGACTTGGTTGTGGCGCCCCAGGTAGCAGGGGTCGTGATAGGTGTAGACGTTGGTCTTGTTCTCCAGCGCATTGAATTTGATCTTGCCGGCCTTCACTTCGCTTGCGATCACTTGGCTGATGTGTTGCACGGGCGGAATATCTTTGTAGTCGTGTTTCAGCGCGTTGAAAGCGTGTGGATCGGCGGTGACAATTCGCTTCGCTCCGGATGCTTTGATCGCGCCCGCGTTGTGATCACGCAGAGCCGCGAACAGCGTCTCCTCCCCGAACCGACGGACTTCATGGCCGCTATCTTTCTCTGCAGCGCCGAGAATTCCGAAGTTTTCTCCAAGGTGGTCGAGGATCCTAGCCGTGGTCCGCCCGATCGACTGCATCCGATCGTCATAGGAAGTAATGCTGTCGACAAAATAAAGAAGGTCTGCGCTATCGCCTTTTCCGACTGTCTTAACAGGGCAGACTTGTTGAAATTCTTTGGCATTTGCCCAATCGGCCCTTTTCTTTTCCATCTTGCCGTAAGGGTTGCCGCGGCTCTCCAGCGCCTTCAGGGGCTTCTGCAGAGACTGAGGCACATTCCCGTCATCGACCATGCCGCGACGCAGATCGACGATCTTGTCGATGTATTCCACCAGCAGCGGGCATTCTTCCTCGCAAGCGCCACAAGTTGTGCAGGACCAGATTTCATCTTCTGAATAAATGTTGCCGATCAGCGCCTTGCCATTGCCCGAGCGGCCGAACATGGGATAGTGCTGGTAGGCGTAGTCTCTAGCCTTGATGCCGATGAACCGTGGCGACAAAGGCCGTCCCACCGCATTGGCCGGACAATTGTCCGAGCAGCGCCCGCAATCGGCGCACGAGTAGAAATCGAGCATGTGTTTCCAAGTAAAGTCTTCGTACGTCTTTACGCCGAAAGATTTCACCTGGTCGAGACGCTCATCACTCACGCCCCATTTGACCGGCTTCAGCGTCCCGCGCTCCAACTTTGCGAAGTAAACATTGAACAACGAAGTTTCGACGTGGAACTGAATGCCAAACGGCCGGTAGCACAACAAGAAATAAAAGGTGATTTCGTGAAGAAGATAAGCGCCGAAGTAGACATTCCCGAGTGTAGGCAGTGAAGCTGAAGCGAGCGCAACCTGCAACAGCCAAGGTAATGACAGGACGGCCAGAAATTCGACGGGCTGCCCTTGCTGAGACTGGCCAGCGGCCTTTGCTGCGGCAAACAAACTGTCAGCCACCATCAGAATTGCAATCAATGCCAACAGGAAGACGGCGTCAGCTTTGTGGGTCTTGCCGAACCGCTCCGGCACCTCATATCGACCAGGTTTAAAAATCAGCCGGCGGATCACAGCAACGACCATGCAGAGGAAAACAACCGTGGCGGCGTAGTCAGTGATGATGTTGTAGATGTGGCCGGCTTCTCCCGAAAGGCCCGGCATCACAAAATTCTCGGAGACGCCCACAATCAGTACCGTGAAGGCGCGCGTCGCCAGAAGAATGAATCCGGCGAAAATAAGAATGTGTAAGGTCCCGGCGGTCTTGTAACGCGGATGCTTCCACTGGCCCAGCCAGAACTTGCAAACCTTCGACAGTCGAGCCAGGGGCCTGTCCCAGCGAGGATCGCGCTCGGCCCGCAGCAGCGGCACCAGTCGCCTCGCCACGATGTAAGCGAAGCATGCGACACCCAGAACGTGGATGGCCAGGAACAGGTTTCTTCCCGAGGCCAACCAGTCCGTCACTTGCGCGAGTAAATAGCTACCTACCACGGTCTCTACCCACAGCCTTGCGACCTAAGCAACAATGAATTGCGTGTGAACTTTCTCCGGTTCAGTCACTAGCATTAATTTCGGTTCTCGCTTTAATTCCGTTGTAAGGAAGACTCGCCGGAACAGGAATCTGAATACGCACTGTCTCAACCGGCACGGATTTTGCTGCAGTCTTCCCTGCTCGCGTTCTCTTTTTTTGCGCCGGTTTGCCCCCGGCGGCTTCCCGCAACTCCTCGAAATTTAATGTCAAAAGCGTTTCCAGACGCCGCAGATCGGGCGCGGCATGCACGTCTCCGCTGAATCCGAAATACACGTTGCCGTCATAACTCAGGATGGCGCAGTTAACCGCCATCTCGCCTCCCACCGGTACGTACGGATACCAGCGCAGCATTTTGTGCCCGAGAAGATAGAGCGGAAATTGCGGCCCCGGCACATTGGTACAGACCAGGTTGAAGGGTGTGATCGGCAACTGGCTCAACATTTGCCCGGCAAGCCCCTGCACCGCACTCGGGAACATGCCAATCAAACCACCCGCCAGACTCACTAACTCCGCGGCATGCGAGCGCTTGAGAAACTCTGTTCTCTCATGTACCGCCGCCAGCAGTTTTCGCGGATTGCGAATGTCCAGCGGAATGGTGACCGGAACCAGAGAAATACGGTTTCCCAACTCACCCGCGCTGTCATTGCCGCGCAGGTTGACCGGAACCATCATGCGGAGCAGTTTCCCTTTCACTCGATCACCGTGCAACTCTGAGTAGCGCCGAATCGTCGCCGTCACCAGCGCGAGAATCACATCATTCACACTGGCTCCGCAGATCTTTCGTATGGCTTTGACATCGGCCAGCGGAATATCGGCCCAAGCAAATTTCTGTGGTCCGCGGTAAATCACGTTGAACCGTATCCGCTCAGTGAAAGCCGTGATCTCCGGAAGCAGGCGAGAGAACTCGTCGGTCGGCATCAGATTTCCACCATTCGCCGCCGTGCGCTGCGCCATGTCCAACAAATCAGTCCATGCGGAGAGAATCCGTTTGACGAAATCAGCGTAGGAGGTCACGACGCCATCCATCAACGAATTGATTGCGTCCGGCGGGGGAGGGACACGAATATGAATCTTCTTGTTCAGCAATGGCGGAGCCACTGGACTCGCATCCAACAGCTTGCTCATGATGCCAACGCCGGCAATTCCATCGGCCAGGCAGTGGTGCAGGCGAAGGATGAGCCCCGTACGATTACTTTTCAGTCCCTGGACAAGCGTTATGTCCCAAAGCGGATGCTTCCGGTCCATGACCGCGCTGAAGAGCTTTCCAGCGAGTGTTTTCAGTTCAGTGTCGGTGCCGTGCTTGAGCTTCGCCTCGCGCACGTGGTTGCGGATATCGAAGCCCGGATCGTATTCCCAGCTGGGGAGCCCAATATTCAGAGGTGGCGCCACTACCCGCTTGAGATAGCGAGGAAGCAGAGGCAGCTTCGACTCGATGAATTGGAGGAAATCTTTGAATGAGATCTCACCCTCCAGCACGCTGACGCTGGCCACATTGAGCGGCATACCCTCGCGTTCCAGGTGCAGGAAGACGGTGTCACCCCACGAAAGACGGTCACCTTGTTGATGGTTCTGCATAACGGTTCTCCAATTCATCCGCGCCGGGATCGCGCACCTCAAGCCACAAAGGAAAATCGTGACGCCAGCTTCACCAGCTTCAGCACTTTGTAAACATCCACGTTGACGTTGCGCAGCGCAACTTTGACCGCGTTTTTATCAGCTGTGTTGACTAACTTCTCCAATGCCCGGATTGCACTGGGATCAACCCGGTGCACCGAAGAAAAATCCAGAACAACCTCGCCCTCGGCGCCGTCCAGTTTTTCCTCGGCGGTTTGCAAATCAAGGACCACGCGCTCGTCATCAATCGTTTGCCACACAGCGGTCATCGCCATATATGCCCTACCTCCACTAAGCGGTCTGTTGCTGAGGCATGCTGTCCACCTTTGCCGGGCCACGTCCCTGGTATGCCTTCCAAAACAGATCAGCCAATTCGCTCATCAATGGCATCCGGGGGTTCGATCTCCACGACGGATCGTCAAAGGCAAGCTTGGTCAGCTCCGGCATCGCCCGCTCAAATTCTTCCCTCGAGATTCCGAGATCGGCGATCGATCGCGGAAATCCCAGCCGGTCCAGCAACTGCTCTATCGCCGTCACCAGGTTCTTCACCTTTTCGTCGGTGGTATGGCCGCCCAGACCAAGCAGGTCCGCAACCGTGGCGTATTTCTTGTGTGCGACATATCCCTGCGTGTAGGGAGACGGCATGAACTTGCTAGGCACGGACGCGTTATAGGCAATCACATGCGGTAGCATGAGAGCATTGGCCCGGCCATGCGCGATGCCGAAACGTGCTCCAAAGGCGTGCGCCAGCGCGTGATTCACACCCACAGACGCATTTGAAAATGCCATTGCGGCAATGCAGGCCGCATTGTGCATCATGCAGCGTGCCTCTGCGTCATCAGGGTGCTCGTAGGCGACCGGCAAGTACTTGAACACCATCCGAATCGCCTGCATGGCGTTCGAATCGGTGTAGGGCGACGCGTAACTCGAAACTCCGGCTTCCAGCGCGTGAGTCAGGCAGTCGATGCCGGTATCGGCGGTAAGTCCCTTGGGCATGGACATGACGAATTGCGGATCGACGATCGCCACATCCGGGCTCAGCGAGTAGTCGGCGAGCGTCACTTTGCGTCCATGCTCTTTGTCAGTCAACACGGCAAACGGAGTGACTTCGCTACCTGTTCCACTGGTCGTGGGAATAGCAATCAAGCGCGCTCTGTGGACTTTCTCGGTCGGATATCGGACCACGCGCTTGCGCAAATCTAGAAAGGGCGCAGCCAGCTCTTCCAAGTCAGCGTCCGGCGATTCGTACTTCAGCTTCATGATCTTCGCCGCGTCGATCACCGATCCCCCACCCAGCGCGATGATCTGGTCTGCTTCGTAGAAATTGAGCGCCTCAACTCCTTGCATCACCACCTTGACCTCGGGCTCCGCATCGGGAATGACCGAGACATGAACGTGAGTTTGCTCGGGAATGTAACGCCGAACGATATCTACGTGGCCCATATGCTCCAGAGCCGGATTGGTAACGATGATGGTGGAGCGCGAGGGAAAATTCCGCAGGTTCTCCACCGCGTTCATGTTGAAGTAAATCTGATTAGGAACTCGGAACCACATGTGAGCTTGTGTCCTTCGAGCCACGCGTTTGATATTCAGGTAGTGGTAGATATTTACGTTGTCAGTTGTGCTGTTGCCGCCGCCGGTCCCGCATCCGAAAGAGAAGGTCGGCACCAGGTCGTTGTAAACCCCGCCTAGCGCGCCAACCGAACCCGGCGAATTCACAATGATCCTGCCCGCGTTGATCACCTCGCCGAACTTGCGGATGATCTGATCGTTGCGCGAGAAGATGACCGCCGTATGCCCCAGCCCGCCGGCATGGTTTACGTCGATACAGACTTTGAGCGCTTCCTCCGTGGACTTCGCGCGATAGACTGCGAGCAGGGGAAACAGTTTCTCCACCGACAACGGATGTTCGCGGCCCACACCTTTTATTTGTGCAATCAGAAGCTTGGTGTCCGGCTTGACCGAAAGGCCGACGAATCGGGCTATGTCGGTCGCCTTCTGGCCGACGGCCACGGGCTGCATGAATCCAGTCTCGGGATCGATCACCGTGCGCTCCAGCAACCTTGTCTCTTTTTCATTGCAGATATGCGCGCCCAAGTCCGCAAATTTTTTCAGCACAGAGTCATAAATTTCGTGGTCGATCACCAGCGTTTGCTCTGAAGCGCAAATGGTTCCGTTGTCGAAAGTTTTGGAGATGATGATGTCCACCACGGCGGGGTTCACATTCGCCGTTTTCTCCAGGTAAACCGGCGTGTTGCCCGGTCCCACGCCCAGCGCCGGCTTACCCGAGCTGTAAGCGGCCTTCACCGCGCCCGGTCCGCCTGTAGCATCAATCAGACCTACGTGCTTGTGCTGCATCAGGTAGGCGTTATCTTGCAGCGTGTGAGACTCCAAACAGGTGAACACGCCTTCGGGAGCTCCGTGCTTCAGCGCCGCTTCGTACATGATGCGCACCGCTTCGGCGCAGCAACGCCAGGCCTTGGGGTGCGGACTGAAAATGACCGCGTTCCGCGTCTTGACGGCCATGATGCATTTGAACAACACAGTGGAAGTCGGGTTTGTGATTGGCGTGAGCGAGAAGATGACTCCGATCGGCTCAGCCATTTCCACCAGGTTGCTCTCCGGAAACTCGCGAATAATGCCGACCGTGCGGTTGTTCTTGATGTAGTTGTAGACGAACTCCGTCGCCACCATATTCTTGAGGAACTTGTCTTCCATGATGCCGATCCCGGTTTCCTCAACAGCCAGGCGGGCCAGATGCTGAGCCTGTTGCAGCCCGGCCAGCACCATCGGCTTGACGATGCGATCAACGTCCTCTTGGCTGAATTGGGAAAAGACGGCAGCCGCAGTTCGGGCTTGATTGATCAGACCTTCCAGGTAGGCAACACGTTCTTCGCTGAGGACTTCAGCGGCAAGCGGAATCTGTACCCGCTCCTCTACTACTTCGCTCGCAATCATGATGCCCCCCTATATCTAGTGGAAGGGCTCGTTATCGGCGAGAGGCACTCTCACTTTTTTGTTCCCGATTCTCCGCAGCATCAAATCGAACCAACCAAAAATCCGATGGCCTGATCGCCCGGGAAACCGTTCCTGTTTCTACGCGTAGTCAATCGGATTCTTTTGCAGCCAGTGCTCGTCGCGTACCTTGTCAATGTTTCGCAACGCACCGCGAGCGGAGCTTGCAACCAAATGACGATTCTGCCAGACGAAGCCCGCACAAAAACCGACGGCACTACCCAACAAACCAAACGCTAAGATGTTACCGACGGATTTTCGACGGCCTCTCGAACAACGGCTCAGTACGCCGATGCCCGCACCGATGGCAGCGGGCTTCCACGCATTTTGAACTGACTCGCTGAGAATCGGAGTAAGAGGTCGTCCACTAAGAAATGCTTCCCGGCCGGCAGAAGCTCCCTCCAGCCCAGAATTCAAAACCTTGCGGCCGTATTCCGCTTCGGACCTTGACCACGTACGCAAACCCATATGAGCGCCTCACTACTTGGCCGGCTAAAGATACCCGGAACCACTAGACCATTGCGATGTTGCTGAGTCCGTAGCGCCTGTCACGGGTTGCTGTGCGTGAGGTCACACAGGAGAGGTTGATAGAGTCTGGTCCAGCAATCGCTCGGGGACATGGCTTTGCTAACGAAGGAAAAAGATATCTAGGATGGAAACAGCGCGAGCGTCGCTACGATATTTCCGCAGTAAGGCCCCGGCGCGTGGCCTCAATAGAATGAATCAACGATTCCTTCGGGACGTTCTGGATGATTGGCTCAAACATCCATCCCAAGCCCAGCGGCACGTCCCGAGTCAGCGAGATCGCTCTACATTCCATGAGCACACCGCCTTTCCGCTCTTCGAATCGCCAGTAAGAATAAAGACGCCAGAGGAATCCGTGGCCAGTGTCCGGCGGCCGTATGATCTCTTTCGGGGTTCCTGCGTTCTCCACTTCAGCGACCCGGGTGGTATACGAACGACAGACACATCGCGTTTGACTGAGAGACCGATAGTGAACGTTGTGATCGGTGTCGAGAACGACGGTCATGATTTTTTTCTTCAAGAGTCGCAGGTAGATTTGGAAATCGCTGTTTTGATGACTGATCAGCCTCGAGGCAAGGACCTCTGGTTCGTACACATTCTTGTAATTGTCGTAGTCCTGGATTAGCGCCAGCGTGTCATTCAAAGTGGCGCCCGCAGCGAAGCCGCCGGCGATCCAATCGTGAATCAAGCCGTTCGGCGCTTTTAGCGGTGCGTTGCCTGACCAGAACTGCGCCACAATCTGCCCGGCGCGGATCTGCTGCGCTATTCCCGGATCGGCGGTTGACCATAGGAACGAAGTGTCGCTGCCCAGGGTTTGCTCCATCTTCGCTTCGCCATCGTGAATATAGGTTTGAAATGCCTCGAGGGTTTGAGGCTTCAGATCGAGCGGCTTCGCATTTGCAGCCATGACAGACTTAGCGTTCGCCCAAGCTAAAAGGGTGTAAAGCGAGCCTCGCTACCTCAACTACAAGAATGATCGACTAAAGATTGCACATTCGTACGTACAAGCTTCTGCACCTCGGCGCGAGTTCCGCAGATCGTCAGTTCGATTGATTGTCGTCCTGAAAGTAAGTCGCCTGAGGTAAGACGAAGGACTACTGCGTTCGCGTACTTATGTGCCGCTTTGCAACCACTCTTTCGTGCTGGTTTACACGCGCGAAGCAACTCATTCTCAGAGGGGCCCCTGGGCGGCGGTCTGAGGGGGCGTGAATGCAGCGGTCCTTCGGCCTCCTTCAGGAGAAACCTTTAGCTTCGTATGGCCTGCGCTGCGTGCGGGCCATACGAAGCCTGAGGACCATTTGCACCTATCGCGATTACGCGACAGCCGCTGCCGCCTTCGCTTTCCGGGCACGCGTTGTCTTCCGCGCATGAGGTGCGGGCTTGCCCGGGTGTTTGTGCTCAACTACCGGCTTCACCACAACGTCTAACAGCGCCTTTTGGGCATCGACGTAGCTCTTCACGCCTTCTCGCGTCAGCTCAGATAATGGCAGGTAAGGGAATGGTGGTAACAGCTCCAGGCTCTTGCTTGCAGTTTTCACGCTGGAGTTCATCTGCTTTCCGGCGACGTCGACCAGCTTCTTCTGGGCTTCAATGAACGACTCGGTTGCCTGCCGCGCCAGTTCAGAGAGTTCAGTCTTCTTGATTTGTTTGACCGCGCCGTTAGTCTTCGTTCCGCCGGTCGCTTTCGCAGTCTCTTCCGCGATGACATCGAGAAACTGCTTCTGCGCCTTTACGAAGTTTTCCATGCCTTCGCGAGCCAGGACGACGACATGATCGGACTCGTACGGCCTACCGGCCTTGGCAGCTTCGACCCAGCTATGAGTCTGCTTGCCGGCAATCTTCAGGAATTCTTCCTGCATGTGGATGAAAGTCTCCACGCTGCGCCGCAGCAGATCGGTCATGGCCTGTGCCGCGGGCAGGTCGCCCACGCGGTCTTTCACGGCCGTCATGAGGATTTCGCTCTGTTGCTTCCCCAGATCGAGAAGCACTTTTTGTCCTTCGATGAAGTTGGTCATGCCCTCCCCGGCTACTTCACTCAGAAGAGCGGTGGGAGAGTGATGCGGATCTGTCAGTTGCTCGCGGAGAGCGTGCATGACGTTCGCATTTTGCCGCATAGCAAGGTCGAGAAGGACCCGTTGCGTAGTAAAGAAGCTCTGCACGCCTTGCTGCGCCCAACCCGATAGTACGGAAACAAATGAAGACTCCCTGGGATGAGTGTGGGAGCTCTCGCTTCTGCTGGTTGCTGCCATATGATGCCTCCAAAGATGCTGCAATGCAGCATTCAAGCTAACTATACGAGCGGCAACCATTTGTGTCAAGATATATCTATTCATTTGTGCGTAGCAACATAAGGGATTTCATCATGAAGAGTTCTCCGGTTGTCATCAAGAAATACGGGAACCGGCGGCTGTATGATACCGCCGGCAGCCGCTACGTGAATCTCGACGATATTGCCACGTTTATCCGCGAAGGCAGGGAACTCAAGGTGGTGGATGCGAAAACCGGGCAGGATCTGACCCGCGTGACGCTAACCCAAATCATCACTGAAGACGCCAAAGACAAGCCGACCGGTCTGCCCCTCGAGTTGCTGCGCCAGCTAATCATTGCCTCCGACGAAGTGCGCCAGGAGTTCGTCATGTGGTATTTGAAATCAGCGTTTGATACTTACCAGAAAGTGCAAGACGCGGTGCAGAGCCGCCTGGGCGAAGTTCAGTCCGCCATACTCTCGCCAGTGGATATGATGAAGAAGTTTCTAGGGACGCCGCCACTTCCGCAGAGAGTGGAGACCGAACCGGAGATGGATGCGCTGCGCAAGCGCGTGGCGGAACTGGAGGCGCGGCTGAAGACAGATGCGCGCGGAAAGCGGCGGAAGCGGGTCAAACATTAGAAGCGTCCCGCGCACCAGAAAATGTCTGAGATGATTCACCCGTGCTATGGAGACGCCGCGAACTTCGCGGTATAATCTGCCAGGAATGTAAGCGCCGCGACGTGCATGCTCTCGTAAAGGTGCGCGGATTGCGGCCGGGCTTGGGACGACATTGCGCACACGCAAGCGGGTCAACGGTTCTTCGAAGCTCAGGTCTCGCAGGGCATCACCCCCACCTCACCCCGAAGCCGACACTTCTCTTTGGACCGAAGCGCTCTTTGGAGCTGAAGTTCTGTTGCTGCACGCGACCCCGGTTTACTACGGGTTTGGCGTACCCCATGGCGATGGCTCGGGCGTGGTTCTCATTCCTGGTTTTCTCGGCACTGACCTTTATCTGAACGAACTTCACGCGTGGCTGGGGCGCATCGGCTATCGGCCGTATTTTTCTGGCATCGGCATCAATGCGGATTGCCCGAACCTCCTGATTCAGCGCCGCGTGGATGAAACCATTCAACGAGCTCTAAATGAGACTGGCCGCAAGATTCACCTGATCGGGCATAGCCTGGGCGGCGTGATCGCGCGCTCGATTGCGGGGGCGCGGCCGAAAGATATCGCGTCCGTTATTACACTAGTTGCGCCGATTCGCGGCACCGTAGCGAATCGCACGGTGGTCCATGCGGCGGACGCGGTTCGCCTGACCATCCTGCGCGAGCACGGCGACGGCGTGCTGCCGCGCTGCTACACCGGCCGCTGCACCTGTAATTTCATTCACTCGCTGCGGCGCGACGTTCCAAATGCAATGCTGCAGACAGCTGTTTACACGCGCTATGACGGCATTGTGGACTGGCGCTATTGCCTGACCCGGAATCCTGGAAGCGATTTTGAGGTATCGGGTACACACATTGGAATGGCATTCAATCCTGCAGCGTACTCCATTGTGGCTGAGCGTTTGGCGTTGGCTCGTTCCTCAGAATGATCCCGGCTAGCGCTTGGTCAGCGGCCCACCATCTCCAGCGCCGCGCCCGTGTCGGTTGCTAACTGCGTCGCTGTGCTGCCCCCTTGCTCAAACCGTACTGACGCCTTTGCCAGGCTGTTGTTCGCGACTTCGAAACAGCCGCAACAGTTAGTCTTCAAGTACGGCAAGCGATGCAAGCCAAGCCCAGCGCCATCGAAAGCTGCTTCCAATTGCATGCCATGGTTTGAGGAACAACGAAAATTCCACGCTAGCTTGTCGGCACTTCTGCTGTTTGCGTGCAGATTCCGGAACACATGCACCTCGCCCTTGTGCCAGAGCACGGCTTTGCGAAACATCAGGCCGAAGGGCATGTCGTAGATGAGAGCTTCCAGCGTGGTGGCGGGACCCTCCGGCCGAGGAAAATACGCATGCGCCCAAGTCCAGAAACCGCGATGCCGGTATCCACAGTTATGTCCCTGCACGCCGAACCCGAGTGGATCAGCAGCGAAACTTCGCCCATCGAGGACAATCTCGCCGGAAAAAATCGCATCGGAATGTGGCGTGCGCGAGAAACCAATCCAGCCTTTGTCACTCAGGGTTACGCGAAACGTGGAGCGGTAGTGCAAATTCCAGGCAATGGTGTGTCCATCGACTTGCAGGGCGCCGCGGCAGCAATTCTCTTCGATAGCATTGCCGCGATATCGAAAATGAAAGGGAGCTTGCCCCCGCGGGCTAAGCTCCAGATCCTTCGGCAGAAATCCCTGAATGAAGGTTTGTGGCTTTTCGTCTCGCGGAAACCATGTGGCCCATACCTGAACCGGCATGCCGCGCGGGTCTTCGGGGCACCCGCTGCGTCCTGGGTTCATCAGCAAATAGCGGAACCACCAAGCGCCACTCCTATCGGCCAGACCCAGGCGAACGAACCAGACTTCGTAGCGCCGGCGGACAGAAAGCGCGGAGAAAACTTCATTCAAGGTTTGCACGGTGACCGTCCTGATTGTACAGTCGGCTCGAGTCGACCCGGTGCGGCATTCTTGGCGCGACGGTGCAACCCGCCCACTTGTTTGCGGGCCTGTTCCCAGCGAATTGACCGCGACGGCAAATCACTCCTATCCTATACAATGAAGCCCGCTGTAAATCTTGAGGGGGATTATGGCAAATCTAGAGAATGCGCTTCAGCAGCTTCGTGCGGAGCGGCAACAGGCACAGTTGCAACTGGAGAAATTAGATCAAGCAATTTCGGTCATCGAGTCGTTAAACGGTTCAGGAACATCCCGTAGAACAAGCCAACCGAAGCGAATCATATCGGCAGCTTCGCGGCGGAAAATGGCGCTGGCACAAAAGGCGCGATGGGCGAAGGCTCGGAATGGATCGCAGCCAGCAGCGGCGAAAACAACTTCTTCGGCTCCTGTGAACCGCACCATGTCGGCAGCAGCCCGCAGGAAGATCGCAGCCGCGCAGCGGGCGCGATGGGCGACGATACGGGCCGGGAAGAAAACAGCGGCATAGACCGGAGGAGCCTGCTGCGAGGAGCGGCAGGCTTTGGTATTTAAAGTCGAGACTCTTCAAAGCGCGCCACCTTTCCACATCGGCGACGACGAATTCTGCGTCTTGCATAAAAACGGACGCGAACTCGCAAGCCGCCTAAGCTGCTTTTTGATCAGTTTGGTTGAAGGTGGGATGACCAAGCAACTCTTGTCTCAGTCGCTCCATTTGTGCCGCCGCCTCCTTTATCTGCTCGGCACATTCATGGCCGTGACGTGGCAGAAATCCCCCATATTCCTCCAGCAGGAGGCGGGCGTTCTCTTCAATGGCAGTCATCTTCGAACGGGCTTGATTGGCAAGGGCAGACGTTAGTTTTTCTAGCTGCGAGTCACGCTCCGCGAGCGCCAGCCTACTTTCGGCGGCTTCCTTTTCGAGTACGTGCCCGTGGTAGCGGACGAATCCGAGCAGGCCTGCCGTCAACACGAGCAAACATGAACTGGCAATAATAGTTTCCGACAAAGCCCTGCTTAGGCTTGCAGTCCTCTCCTTCTCGAATCTGGCGAAGCTGCTGCTCTCCGCTGAAGATAGGGACGATGCCATCCCGCGAAACCCATCCATGTATTCCCGACCTTCATTCGTATCTACGAGCGCGAATGCGCGGTGACGATAACCCTGCTGGCGCAAAGTGATGGTCCGCTCCATCTCCACCTGTTTTGAACCGGCCAGAGACTCAAGCTGAGATTCCAGTAAACGTTCGCGTTCCGTCCGGTTGGCGAGTCCCGCGCGAAGGCTGGCAAAATCTGTTCCGATCCTGTTCTTCCCATCAGTGTAGGGAAGCAAGTAAGCAGAGTCCCCGGTTAGCAAGAATCCCCGCTGACCTGTTTCCATATCAGTCAAATCCTGCAACACAGCGGAGATGTTGCCTTGGATCGTAGAGATCTCCAGCGTGAGAGCGGCAGACTTCTGAATGAGTCTTAGGCGATTAATCGCAAGATAGGCATTCAATGCCACGAACGCGATTAGTGTAGCGGCGACTATCCACAGTGCAATTTTTCGAATCATGTTGATTACGCCATCCTGCGCTCGGAAGAGACAGATGATCGTACCAGAGCGAGGTTTGCGTCGCTTTGCGACTGCTGGTACCACCCTGCTTGAATTAACTTGCGTCGTCGAAGATGTGCGCGAACCTCGAAATCAACCGAGCGTAACTTTACGAAGCCCGTGCTTGCGCTTCGCTCAGCACTCACCTGTCACGCTGCGCCTCAGAAGGCGAAGCGCAGGGCGAATTGCATGAAGCGCGGCGTGGTTAGCGTTGAAACGTATTTGCCAAATTCTGACGCGTCATAGGAGAGCGAGGGTTGAGCTTGGCGCACGTCATAGCGCACCGAGTTGGTTGCGTTGAAGGTCTGCCAAGTGAACTCCAGTCGTCTCCCCTCACCCAGACGGAAATCCTTACTTATGCCGGTGTCGATGTCGAACATGCCATCGCCGATGACGTTATTGCGCACTCCTGATTCACCCGGCCACTCCGGACGGAAAGCCGCTTCCGCCGCTGCTGGGTTGGCGAAAATGTCCGGGCCGATTCCCACGCCGTTGACAATGGCGTTCTTGGGATTGGACGCCTTCGGCGGTGGCCCGTTCGGTTCAGCGTCGCCTTCAATGTTCCAGTTGGTAGCCCAGGTGAAGCCGTTGTCGATGGTGATGGGGAAGCCGGTTGTCCAGCGGAATATGCCGGAGACGTGCCAGCCGCCAATTAAAGCATTGAGCAGTGGGCCGGCGTTGCCCTGCACTGCCTGGCCTTTGCCGAAGGGAAGAAGATAGACCAGGTTCGCATTGATCTGGTGATAGGCATTGAAGTCTGACAATCCGCGCAGCGAGAGTGGGTCCCAGGAATTAATGACGATACCGCCGCCATTCAAATCACTGCCCGTTCCACCAGTTCCTTCATAAGGACCAACTCTCTCAGCTGCCGACGCCTCGTCGAACGATTTCGAAAGTGTGTAGTTGAACTGCCCTTGAAGGTTGGCTCCCCAACGAGCGTTGTAGGTCACCTGCAGCGCGTTGTAAGCGGACGTGCCGATGTTGCGCCACGCGTAAAGCGAGCTGAACTGATCATGGTAGAAGCTGTATGGGCCGTTCTTGCTGTTCGGCGTGGTCATTCCGGTGATGGAACCGGGCAGATCCATAAGGAACAGAGAGAAGGTTTCGTTATGCGGGTAACAATTCCAGAGCTGGTAGATGTTTTGCGTGGCCGTCGGATTCGCCGGGAGGTTTCCGTTGTTGGGGGCGCAAAGGTCTCCATTAGGGTTCGTTGAGGTTTGGTTGGTCGCAACCAGAGCATTTTGGGTGGCGACACCCGCCCACCCAGGAAAAAGATTCTCAAAGAATGGAACGGGCTGGATTGAATTAACGCTCGTGCCGGCGGCAGCGGACTGCGAGAGGATCGTGGCAGAGGGAAAATACTGCGTCTTACTTGTAGGATCCGTTAAATTGGCGGGCATGGCCAGATCGACCTGCATTGGTAGGCGCCGACCGATGCTGCCCACATAAGCAATCTGTAAAGAGGATCTGGCCGTAATTTGACGCGACACTGAGAAATTGAAGACGTGCGCGTAGGGGGTTTTTAGAGTTTGGTCCAGGCCCCAGTTGATGGCAAAGGCGGTATCGCTTGGAGTCACCGGGAAAGTGCCCGAAGGCGTGGGACCGAACAGGCAGCTTGGGCCGCTCAAAGACGCGCAGGGCGCAGGCAAGCACGACTGGCCGGAGGTTCCCGGAACGAGGCAGGTAAAGCGTGGGGCACCCGCGGCCGTCACTACCCCAGCGGGATTTCCGAGATCGGTGGAGAGGCCGAAAGAGCCGTGCTGGTCAAAGCTGTTTACGATGGGAATTCCGAAGTGATCATACGTAATGCTGTAGCCGCCGCGAATCGAGAACTGATCTTTCTTTCCAAGAATCTTCGAAACCCACCCGTCGCCGGTATCTGGCGCCCACGCAACGGCTATCCGCGGTGAAAAATCCTTGTGGTCCCAGTTCCACAGGCCCGGGCCGTGATTCTTGGGTCCGCCCAGAACGAAAGAAATTTCTCCGGCGTTATTGGCGGGCTGCCCTTGCGCGGCTAACTGGGCAGTATGGTTGAACCAGTCGGCGACGTTCTGATTGGTGCAGCCGCCGCCGGCAGCTTCTACGCAAGGCGCGACCTGATATCCATTGGTTTCGTACGGAGGAGCTTCGAGCACCCAGCGCAGGCCGTAGGTGACGGTCAAGCGCGGCGTCGCTCGCCAGGCATCCTGCCCGTAGAACTCGTAGTCATTGATGGCGTAGCGGCGGTTGATGGCCTGACCCTGGGGCAACGCAGTCCCGTTGCGAGCAAAATTGTAGATGCCGTCACCCTCGGCGAAGATTCCTAACACGATGGCAGCCGCGGCGTCGTAATTCGGACCGAAGCTAGGATCCACAGTCGGGTAGCCATTATTACCTGGATCCAGCGGGCTGGGCGTGTTGGCGATTCCCCCCGTGTTGAGATAGACCGGGTTGGTCTGAACGTCAGAGAAGGAGTTGGCGTAACTGGTGTGATTGTTACGAATGATAAATAAATCGCCCCCGAACTGAAAAGTGTGGTTTCCCCGAGTCCAGTTCAAACTGTCGGTGAACTGATTGACGGGTACGAAGAAAATGGTGGAGCGAGTGAATGGGATGAGGTTGTCGAGCCCACTCAGAAGAATTGCCGGGTATTGCGAGGTACCAGCAGTCTCTCCTCCCTGGCGGATGTAACCCCAATGAAAATCGTTGACGAGCCGAGGATTGATGAGTGAAGTAAGTCCGACGGTCAAGCCCTTGCTGTCGTCCAGCACGGTTGAAGCTGCGGACTGGCCGGGAAACTGTTGCAGACCAGGATTCTTTTCATTCTCCGTCTGTCCGCGCAAGAACACGGTTTCCGAGCCGCTGGAGTTGACGTGCCAATCACCTTTGAGAATGTAAGTGTTCCATGGGGAGTCCGCGTTCGAGGAAAACCGATAGCCGAGCGTGTTCAAACCGTCGCCGGCATTTTCATTGGACGTTGGATATTGCTGCAGGACGCTCTCGACCGCCTGATTTGGGCCGATTCCGAGCGGGTCAATCCCTGTAATTTGGGCCGGCCCGAGCGCATAGTAGCCGGGTTGAACGCCGCTTAAACCATTAACAGTGCCCCCGGGACACGCAGCTGTGTTCAGGCTGCCGTCGTTGTTGAGTGTGCATAGGTATTGGAGATAACCCTGTTGTAGCGGTGCGCTGGGCACGTCGCGCAGCACGCTGCTGCCCTGCGCTTGCCGTTTCCCTTCATAGTTGGCGAAGAAGAAGAGCCGGTTCTTCTTGATCGGCCCTCCCAGCGTCACGCCAAATACGTTGTATAACAGCTTGGGCGCCACGTTGGGTTCGCCACTGCTCAACTGGGATTCCTTCAAGAACGGATCGTTGGCGCTGAAAACGGTATTGCGGTTGTATTCATAGGCCGAGCCGTGAAAGTTGTTGGTGCCGCTTTTGGTCGCCAGCGCGACCTGCGCGCCGCTGGAATAGCCAGAGTCGGCATTAGCGTTAGCGGTGGTGACCCTGAATTCCTGGACGGAGTCGGGTGGAATGTTCAGAACGCTGGTAAAGGCATAACCATTGTTCTGGTCGTTGACCCCAATGCCATCGAGTGTGACATTGGATTGGTCGCTGCGCAGGCCATTCACTGCCCCACTGCGCGTGTCGGTGTCCTGATCCAACTGATTGCCCAGGTACGCCACGCCGGGCTGCAAGCTCAGCAACTGAACCACGTTGCGCTGGGCAATGGGCAGTTCGTCGATTTGGGCTTCGTTGACAACGTTGCCTAATGAGGCGTCGGTACGGTTGATGAGTGGAGCTTCGCCTTCAACGTCCACGGATTGCGTTACACCTGCGACCTGCAACCGAATGGATACGGTGGAGGGCAATTTGACCATGAGCGTGATCTTCGGCGCGACATAGGGTGCAAAACCCGTAGCCGTTGCCTCCAGCCGGTAGTCACCCGGAGGCACATCGAGGAACTGGTAAAGCCCTGAACCGTTGCTGGTGGTAGTCCGCTGCGACCCGGTCGCCGGGTCAATCAAAGTAATCTTTGCGTCGGCAACCGCTGCGCCGGACGAATCAGAAACGTTGCCATTCAACGAGCTCGTTGATTGCGCCATCGCCAATGAGGCTAGGACGGTTGACACTGCGAACGCCCAAATCGCGCGACGTGCCATCTTCACGCATGGAACTCCTAACTCATACCATCGCTCGTGCTGACTGCTGCTCGCTCGCTGATGCGTTCGCGTCATGACATAGCCTCCCAGGAAAGAAAGCAAAAGCCAGACGGAAATGCGCATGAAGAAAAAACGCTGACGTCTCTTCTTGCGTCCGCTTGCAGCTCTTGCAATTTCTTGTGTTTATTTTCTAGGTGAACCAGATCCAACGCCTACCGCCTAGAGTGGCGGAATTATACCTGAAGATGGCGCTGAAGCAATCGTTCAAAGATAACTTGCTCTGTCGGTCCAGGCTCTGTCCGTCCAAGCTCTGTCGAATCCAAGGTCCCGCGAAAATACAATTCGCAAAATCCTCGTAGTGCCCACTTTTAATGTATTCTCCTACGAGGCGGTCATCCCGAAACGTGGCGCACTTCAGCCGCGTGAGGGATCTCCCATAGATATGACCAGTGGGAGCTCCCTTCGACTTCATCTCAGGGCAAGCTGTTCGTTCGGCCTGAAAAACGGCTGCACTCTGGATGACGCCGAACTATCTGCCGAAAATTCAAATTGAGTCACCACCAAGATCCTCTGCTGCTGGCATTCCGGCTAACGCTTCTGATAACTTCTACTGCCTACGAGATTTGAGCATGGCTGCACAATCTGCGGTGAACTCGTCGCGTGTAGTCAACATTGAGGATCTGCGCTCGCTGGCGCAACGGCGCGTTCCCAAGGCCGTATTCGATTATCTGGATGGGGGAGCTGAAGCCGAACTTACCTTGAGCGAGAACTGCCGCGCATTTTGCGATGTCCTGTTCCGTCCCCGGAGCGCAGTGGCAATCGGCAATTGTGATTTGCGAACTCGCGTTCTCGGCAACGAAATTTCTTTTCCAGCTATGCTCGCGCCCGTCGGGTACAGCCGGTTGATGCATCCCGGGGGCGAAGTTGCGGCGGCGCGCGCGGCCGGCGAGGCTGGCACGGGATATATTCTCTCCACCATCTCCGGCCATAAATTGGAAGACGTGAAGGCCGGCTCCTCGGGGCCGGTCTTTTATCAGTTGTATCTGCTGGGAGGACGCGAAGCGGCGGAAGGCTCGCTGGATCGGGCTCGGCACGCGGGATTTGCCGGCTTAGTGATTACCGTCGATACGCCAGTGGCCGGATTGCGAGAGCGCGATCCGCGCAATGGGATGAAGGAACTGCTGGGCACTTCCTGGTTGGCAAAAATTCCTTACCTGCCCAATCTTCTTGCTCACCCCGGTTGGCTGACGTCGTTTCTTCTGGATGGCGGAGTGCCGAAGTTAGAAAACGTTGTGATTCCGGGCAAAGGTGCGCTGGAGCTCGTCGATGTTGGGGCCGCGCTGGCGCGCGCCACTGTAACCTGGGAAGATTTGCGCTGGATTCGCGAAATATGGCCTGGGCCCATCGTGGTCAAAGGTCTTTTGACTGGAGACGATGCAAAACGCGCGGTGGATGAAGGCGCATCCGCAGTTGTGGTTTCGAACCATGGGGGACGTCAGCTCGATTCGGTTTTTCCTACGCTGCGCGCACTTCCAGAAGTTGTCGCTGCCGTGAATGGCCAAGTCGAGGTGCTGATGGACGGAGGCATTCGGCGTGGCTCTGACATTGTGAAGGCGCTTTGCCTGGGAGCTCGCGCGGTTCTTGTGGGACGCGCCTACGCGTATGGGCTCGCGGCCGGCGGGTATGCCGGAGTTGTTCGCGCTCTGCAAATTTTGCGCGCTGATGTTGAGCGGACCATGCGACTGCTGGGCTGTCCTTGCATTTCCGGCCTCGACCGATCCTATATTGAAGTGCCTCATGCCTGGTCGAATCATGGAAGAAACGATGCAGTTCGCGCTTAGGTGCGACGACGCTCTCTGAGGCGAGTCTGGGTTTCTAATACGGTTTAGAGATAGAACCGAGGCAATGATTTAAACGAGATCCTTCCCTCCGCCTGAAAAACGGCTCCGGTCAGGATGACTTCGGTCTTGGCTAAAGTATCCGAAATGCGCACTGCCGACTAAGAGGGCGCGCTGTCGGAGATCGTTTCAGTTTCTGCATCCCAGAATACTTTCTTGCCGGTCCAATACGATTGCGCCGCCATGATGCATGCGACGGAATGCGCGAACCCGTTGTGTACGGTCGCGTGCGGCTGCTCTCGCGAACGCATGCACCCAAACCAATTCGCCATGTGTTCGGTTGTCAGGTCGTCAATCCCCAGCGGCGGAATTTTTGTTTCCCCTGGCAGCAGCACAACTTTTGACGCTCGTTTCTGATCGATGTCGGCATCGTCTTCGTGCGTTCCTTTTTCTTCGACTAGCCGATAACGCGGACTGCCTTCGCCACCATCGTTGATCAAACTGGCCTTTTTGCCCATGTAGCGGGTAAAGCTGGGCGCATCGTTGCCGAAGCTGGTCGAGTAGCTGACCAGAAATCCTTTGGGGTACTCAAGCAGGGTTTGAAACGTATCGGCTGTTTCGCGGCCATCGTGCCAGGCGAAAACTCCTCCGTGCGAAACTACTGATTTTGGAAAATCGTCGTCCATGAACCAGTGCACCAGGTCGATCGCATGACTCATCCATTGATCGGGAATTCCGCTGGAAAATTCCTTATACAGACGAAATTCAAAGTACATCTGCGGATCGAACGGGCGCGCGGGCTTGGTGAGCAGCCACGCGTTCCAATCCGTGTCTTGCTCTCGAATTTCTTTTACCTCCGGACGTCCGCGCCAGCGTGGCCCGTGATAGTTCCACACGATCTCAACTTTGCTTACATCTCCTAAGGCTCCGCTACGGGCGATTTGTTGCGCTGCCTGCGGGTACGGCTCGCTGCGGTGTTGAGTGCCAATCTGAGTGACGGTCTTAGCCTGAACCACTGCGTCTCGCGCGGATTTTGCCTCCGTTAGCACGTTGCCCATCGGTTTTTCGCAATAAGCGTCTTTGCCCGCTTCGGCCGCCATTTTCAGGATGGGCGAGTGGGAATGCTCCGGAGTCGAGATCAACACGCCATCAACATTCTTCATGGAGAGAAGTTGTTCCACATGCTGGACGGTCCGCGGAGCTCTTCCGTAATAACCGGCATTCGTGGCCGCAGCTTTCTCGCGATTCACTGTCCAAAGATCGCAGACGGCAACCATCTCGACATGGTGGCTGTCTTTTAATTTCGACGCGATCAGGTCGAGATCTCCGCCGCGGCTGCCGTTGCCGATATGACCGAGGGCAATGCGATCGTTCGCGCCAATAATATTTCCATAGGACAACGCCGTGCGGGGCAGAACAACGCCTCCCGCAATAACGGCAGCGGATTTCCCCAGAAATGCTCGACGATTAATTCCAGAAGACTCACTCATGGGTTTCTCCTGCGCTCGAAACTTTTCAAGGCGTAATCTGCATAATGCGACTGGTTAGTTGTCATGTCGTGTCCTGCTCGTCTGCGTGTCTCAGTCGTTGATCGCCTGATACGCGAGTACGTTCACTTCACGATCCAAGCTCAAATCGCCCGTAGGATGAAGTTGTGCCATGAAGACGACGATCATCTGCTCTTTGGGATCGATCGTGAATCCAGTGTAGAAAAAGCCGCCCCAGTTGTATTCGCCTGACGATCCTAATTCGGAGAGCGGACCCTTCACTCCCGACACTCCGAATCCCAAACCGAAGCCCTGATCGGGACCAATCTTTCCCAGTTGATCGTGAGTCATCAGCTCGACGGACTTGCGACTGAGCAGACGAACGTTGCCGACTTTGCCTTCGTCGAGCATCATCTGGCAGAAACGAGCGTAGTCCATTGCGGTGGAAACCAGTCCCGCACCGCCGGAGAATAGTTTTTTCGGACCAGCCGAAGGATAGTCAGCGGAATAGGCAAACGTTCCTTCCTTGATGGGAGTATCGGGAAAACGATTCAAGCCTTTGTCCGGATAATAAGTGTAAGCCGTGGCGAATCGGTCGAGCTTGTCGGTGGGCGGGAAGAAATACGTATCTTTCATTCCTATCGGTTCGAAGATTCGGGTACGAAAAAATTCGTCCAGCGGTTTGCCCGAAACGACTTCCACCAGACGGCCGAGTACGTCGACGCTAAGGCTGTATTCGAAGCGTTCGCCGGGATTGAACAGCAGAGGAACACCGGCAAGTCGCTTGACACTGTCCGCGATCGTGCCGTCATACGGCAGCAGTCCGCTCGCTACCCCAGCACTCTCGTACATGGGACCGAGGTCAGCATTCCAGTTGTAGGTGAGCCCCGAGGTGTGGCGAAGCAGGTCACGAATTGTAATTTCTCTCGTGGCCGGAATCGTATAGGGCTCGCCGGAGGCCGGCTTTACCAATACTTTCGGATTCTTGAACTCGGGAAGGTATTTTGAAATCGGGTCGTCGAGCAGAAAACGACCTTCTTCATACAACATCATCACGGCCACGCTGGTGATTGGTTTGGTCATGGAGCAGATGCGGAACATGGCATCCGGACGCATCGGCTTGTCCGCTTCACGATCCATCATTCCTTGCGATTTGAACCATGCGACATGGCCGTGCCGGATCACGAGCGTGACGGCGCCTGCGATGCGCTTGCCATCGATATCCTGTTGCACGGTGGTGGCAATCCGCTCCAACCGCTCTGACGATAGTCCGACCGACTCGGGCTTGGCTGCGGGCAGATCCTGCGCCGCCGCGAGGCAAACGTTCAGTATCAGAACGCCGAGAAGAACCGGAACCATTCTGCGGCTCCGTCCGCCAAAATCAGAATGCATGCTTCCTCCCGCATCTACGACTTGATGGTTTTCGAGGCCTCATCCCATGTGACCGGTTTCTGGCGGAAATACGATTCGTTCGCCATGTGGCAGGCGATGGCGGCGTGGTTGCCGAAGACCGCGTCCTCGGTCACCGGCTTGCGCGACTTTACCGACTGGAAAAACACGTTCAGGTGCGGAGTCATATCATCCCAGTCATGTCCGCGATATACGGTGTCGTCATGCATGGGTTCCTTGCCGAGCGGCGGGTCGTGTTCCAGGTGCCACTGCTTCACGTATTCCGCCCGCATCTTCGCCGGGAAGCTGGAACTGTAATAACTGGGATCGGTATCCACGCCGGCCTGCGCGGAGTGCCGTAACTCAAGCTCGCCGGCATCAAGCAGCCCCTCCGGTCCCATGAACCGCGCCAGTTCTGCCGTTTCGCACCCCAGGTCCAGGCGCACGTAAACGGGAATGCCATGGTAATCGAAGAGCACCGTGTGAAAGTCAGGCATATCGCGGCCGTCTTTGAAGCGGAAGATGCCGCCCATCGCCGTCGCCGACTTGGGCACTTCATTCCATCCCAGCGTGACCAGCATGCCGCTGATCAGGTGCACCATCAGATCGCCCGCGACTCCAGTGCCGTAGGCCCGCCAGCAACGCCAGCGCGCGAAATGCAGCTTATTAAATGGAATCTTCGGAGCGTCGTTGAGCCATGTATCCCAGTCCAGCGTTTCCGGAGAAAGATCGGTCGGCGGCGGATATTCCCAGGCGCCGGTGGGATCGTTTCGTCCCAGCGTGAGCTCGACCATTTCGACGTCGCCGATCGCTCCGCCCGCGTAAAGTTCGCGCGCTTTGGCGCAGAGAACGGAACTGACGCGTTGCGAGCCAATCTGCACGATGCGATTATTTTTCTGCGCGGCTTCCACCATGGATAATCCGTCGGCCACGTTGTGTGACATGGGTTTCTCGCAATAAATATCCTTGCCCGCGTTGCATGCGTCGACTACCACCCGCCGGTGCCAGTGGTCGGGAACGGCGGCCACGATGCAGTCGATATCCTTGCGATCGAGCAAATCCTGATAATGGCGCGACGTGGGCAGATTAGGGTTGGCAGTAATTTCTCTGGCCAGCGTGTGGCGTCCGTCATACAGGTCGGCGGCGCCCACGCACTCCACGCCGGGTATGGTGATCGCGTCGGTCAAAAGGCCCGAGCCTTGCATTCCGATTCCGATCATGCCAAAGCGGACCCGATCGCTCGGCGCCACAGCTGGGGGAAACGGTTGAGCTTCCAGTTTGATCGTCTTCGAAACCAGCAGACCACCAGCGGCGGCCGCCGCACTTCCCTGCAAGAATGCGCGTCGCGAAAGAATGCGTTTCATCCCAATTCCTCCTGTGATTGATTTGCCATCCTGAGCACGCGCATTTGGCGCACTGAAGGATTTGTGCGAACCGCGCGTCGCGTTTTTTGCGACCAGGCAGCGCGCGTTTCGGTTCGCTTCCTGACTACTTGAGTGGCTTAATTGCCACTTCCTTAAAAAACACGATGTCGTTATCGCTGTGATTTTGCAAACCGATATATCCGAAGTTAGGCCGCGGACCGCGCTGCGGCTCGAAATCAAACTTGCGATCCGGCACCGGGTCACCATCTTTATAGTCGGTGATCTTTACGCCGTTGAGCGTGACGATGGTGCGCGGGCCATCGAGCGTGATGTCCATTGTGTTCCACTCGGGGCCGGGCTTCCATGCCTTCGCCAGCGGTTTGGTCAGCGAATACAACATTCCGGTGGAATGGTATTCGTCCTCACCTGATGTTTCAGGATGGTTGTCGATCTGTACTTCAAATCCATAGTGCACCGGCATCCACTCTTCGCGGGGCTCCAGTGGAATGCGGATGAAGACGCCGGAGTTGTCATTCTCGTCGCGCATCTTATAGACGACATGAATCGTGCAATTGCCGATCTTGCCGCCCGTCCAGTAGAGCAGGCCCATGCCGCCGTGGGTGCGGATCAGGCCATCTTCCACGGTGTCGCCGCCCGGGCCAACATGTTTCCAACCGGTGAGATCTTTGCCGTCGAAAAGCTGTTGCCACTTATTGGGGTCGCCCTTGCAGGCGTTTTGATTTTCGTCAGCAGCGCAGGCCAGCGTCACCAGACCGGCGATCATAAAAAGAGAAATAATAAATCGTTTCAGCATTGGGAATCTCCTCGGTTTTCTCCCTCGCTATCTTTAGCTATCTTTGGGACAGACCAACATACTCGCACCCGCGTCGGGAATCAATCCTGGTGGAAAAGAGGTAGCGCCGTTGTCGTCTTGATTTTCCCGAACTCATTCGCACAGTGCCGTATTTACCGTTCTACGAAGATTTTCGTTGACACTACGAATACCTTCGTAGTAACTTCTTCTTCCATGAAGCAGACGCCCCATAAACCCACCGCCTCTGAGCTGGAGATTCTGCGTGTCCTCTGGAATCGTGGATCCTCCACGGTTCGCGAAGTGCATGAATGTCTGAGCGAAAAGAAAGAGCTCGGCTACACGACTGTATTGAAGCTTCTGCAAATAATGACGACAAAAGGCACGGTGCGGCGAAACGAAACCCAACGCGCGCACGTCTATGAAGCGTGCCTTCCCGCTGAGCAAACCAAGCAGCAGCTTGCAGGAGATATGCTGCAGCGAGTCTTCGAAGGTTCTGCCAGCCAGCTGATGATGCACGCTCTGGCCGGGCGCAAGTCCTCTCGTGAAGAGATTAGCGAATTGCGCCGCATGCTGGATGAATACGAAAGGAGCCGGCGATGATTGCTGGAATTATTGTTTCACCGATCGCGATGCAATCTTTGGGGTGGGCTCTGTTACATTTTCTGTGGCAGGGAACTGCGATAGCGGCTTTGGCTGCAGGTGCGATGACACTGTGCCATCGAGCCTCAACGCGCTACTTGCTCGGCGTCGCTGCGTTAGCGCTGATGCTGCTGGCTCCGCTGGCGACCTTCTTCTATTTTCGGCAGATGCACTCCACGACGGCAGAAATCGTGGGCGCATCGCCGCTTGTCGTGGCAGAGCAAAGAACAAAAAAGAGTGTCGCGCCGACCAAGGTTGCTCAATACTCTTCCTTCGAACCGTCGCGAGAAATACTTCCGTGGCTTGTCCAGACATTGCTCGTTCAGACATGGTTGGTACAGGCATGGCTGCTGGGCGTAACCTTCTTCAGCCTTCGCTCCGCCGGCGGATTCCTACTCCTGGAGCGCGAACGTCGCAAGCAGTCGAGCATGGTCAGCCCGCGGGTGTTTGAGGTCTGCCATATGTTGCAACGACGTTTGGGCTTGAATCGCGCCATCTCATACTGCGAATGCAAGTGGCTGCAGGCGCCAGCCGTGATCGGATGGTTTCGGCCGATCGTCTTCTTGCCAGCCACCGCTCTCACGGGACTCTCAGACGAACAACTGGAAGCGGTTATCGCTCACGAACTGGCGCACATTCAGCGCTTCGATCCCTTTGTGAATGTGTTTCAGGTTTGCGTGGAGACGCTGCTCTTCTACCATCCTGCGATCTGGTGGCTGAATAAAAAGATTCGAGCCGAACGTGAGCATTGCTGTGATGACAAGGCTGTCGCTCTGTGTGGCAACGCCGTAGAGTATGCCCGTGCGCTAACCCTAATGGAAGAATGGCGCAGTGCTCCTGTGTTTGCGATGGCCGCGAACCGAGGCCCGCTCACCGAGCGCATCGTTCGCGTCCTCGGACTGAAGACGCTGGGTGCAGGAGTGCGCGGCATTGGTTTGACGGGGAGCGTTCTATGCCTGACTGCGGCGCTTGTCGCGGGAGACGCGCTGCTGGGATTGGTACATCCACCACAGGTTCGAGCTGCGCAAGAGTTGCAGGCCAAGCCCGCACCGGTGGATCGTTCCTCGCAATCGCCTGCTGGGAATGCAACGTCAACTCCGAAGCCTTCGGCGGCCCATCCGCAAATCAGTGAATCACCAACCAGCGTCCCTTCGTCATCTTCTTCAGCGTACTCCTACATCGATGCTATGAAGGCGGTGGGTCTTGGAGATCTCACCGTCGATCAGCTCATCGCCATGAAGATTCAGGATGTCACGCCGGAGTATGTTCGGGCGCTCCAGGAGCAAGGCTTGCATCCCGACGTGGAGACTTTGATTGCGATGCGCATACAAGGGGTAACTCCTGAGTATGTGCACGGGCTGCGCGAATCTGGTCTTAATCCCGATCAGAACCAACTCATCGCGCTTAAGGTCCAAGGCGCAGACGGCGAGTATTATCGCGCTCTGAAAGAAGCCGGCATTCAGGCGGACGTGAATACCCTTATCGGCCTGAAAGTGCAAGGCGTAACTCCCGAATACGTTCGCGAGCTTCGCGCTGCGGGCGTGACCGCGACCGCAGAGCAGGTAATCGCCCTGAAGGTGCAGGATGTGTCTCCCGAATATTTAAAGGGATTGCATGAGCAGGGGATTGATCCGCGGGCCGAAGACGCCATCGCAATGCGAGTGCAGGATGTGACTCCGGAATATATTCGCGACGTTCGGGCTCTCGGCCTGAAGCCATCCGCCAACGAACTCATCGCAATGCGAGTGCAAGATATTACTCCGGAATATATCAAGGCATTGCAAACGGCAGGATTCAAGTTCGGGATCAATGACCTCATCAGCGCCAAAGTGCAGGATGTAACGCCCGAGTTTATTGAGCGGGCGCGGAAGCACGGGTTTAAAGACTTGACGCTGCAGAAGCTGATTCAGTTGCGGCAGTTGGGAATTTTGGATTCGAAGGCTGATATCTAGCTGAATCAGATTTCGTTATGAGTGGGCGCGGGGCTTCGCCCACGCTTGGACGGCCGAAGGCGGCCGTCGCCACTTGGGCTTTGCCGGATCGTCGTTGTTACCAACATTTGAGGAGACAAGGTTATGAGAATGCGTCGAGCTTCTGCTTACTTGGCGTTTGCTTCCTGCATTCTTGTGTTTGTGATGAAGAATCGCGCGGCGGAAAATCATAGCGGCGATTGGACGATCAGCAAGTCCGACGCACCGGGCAAGGTCGAGTTCTCTCTAATTGAACACCGTCGGGGCGGAACCTCAAGCCACGAATCCGATTGGCCGGCGAGTTCGTTTCAGGGGGTGGACTTTTCGAAGGCTGGACGGCAGGATGTTCACTTCACCATTACGCGTGACGCCGGCAAGATCGAGTGCGAGGGATTTCTCAACGACGGCGAAGGGGCCGGCATTTTTCATTTCCAGCCAGATGCGAATTACCCGCGCGAGATGCAGGCGCTCGGCTTCTCCATTGATGATGAGAAGGATGACGACGAGAAGCAGTTCACCATGGCGGTAATGGATGTCAGCCTGGAATTTGCGCGGCAGATGAAGAATGAGCATCTCAGCAATTTCGACGCCGACAAGCTGATAGCGTTTCGCATCTTTCGCGTCGATGTGGCGTTCATTGAGGCACTGCGGGCCGAGGGATTGAAGATTTCCGACGCCGACAAACTCGTCGCCTTCCGCATTCACGGCGTGAGTGCTGAGATGGTGCACAGTCTCCATCAGGACGGGTATTCGCCCGATGAAGATATGTTGATCGCAATGAGAATTCACGGCGCAACTCCGGAATGGATGGCGGAAATTAAAAAGCGCGGCTACGATCACATCGATCTGGAAAAGCTGATCGCATTTCGCATTCACGGTGTGTCGCCGGAATTCATCCAGAAGCTGCAAGGGTTGGGATATTCACATCCTGATCCGGACGAGTTGATCGCCATGCGAATTCACAATGTGACGCCGGAATATATCAGCGACATGCGGTCGCGTGGAATCCACGACCTCAGCATCGATCAACTCGTGAGTATGAGGATTCACGGCATCGACTAAGGAATCGTTCCGAAACCTATCGTGCTCGTGCGAGCACCAGCGTGACGTCGTCGGGTTGTTCGTTGTCGCCAATCCAGTCGTCGACGGCCATGGTGACGATCTGACTGATTTGCGGCAGTGGCAAGTCGCGGTTTTCGCGGACGAGATCGATCAGCCTTTGCTCGCCGAATTCGCCAAAATCATTTTCGGGTTCGGTAACGCCGTCACTATACGCCAAAAATATTTCACCGGGATACATTTCCACCGCGCCCTCCTCGTAGGTCATATTGTCGAACAGGCCCACGACGGTGCCGCCAGTTTCCAAACGGCGGATGGCGCCATCCTTGCCGATCAGGATCGGAGGCAGATGACCGCCATTGCTGTAAGTAAGGTGGTGCGAGCGTCCATCGTAGATTCCCAGAAATAATGTGGCGTACTTTTCCGGAGGAGTGCTCTCGTAGAGTTGATGGTTGAGCAGGCCGAGCAAGGCTCCAGGAGAAACTTCGATGCCCTCAGGCCATGTGGCCATGACCCTGCCCGAGCCAGCCACCGCGCCCACGGCTACGGGTTCGCGCATTTGGGGAAGGCTCTCGACACTATAGGCGCGAACGGCGGAGTGAATAGTCGCCATTAACAGTGCAGCCGAAATTCCTTTTCCGCTGATGTCGCCAACTGCGAGAATCAGCTTGTGGGAGCTGGCGGTGAGAAAGTCGTAGTAATCGCCGCTAACGGTGCGGGCGGGGCGGCAGAATCCATGCACCTCCAGCGATTCAAGCTCCGAAACCTGGCGCGGAAACAACTGCGCCTGTACCTCCTGCGCGATGGAGAGTTCGTTCTCCAGACGCTGCTTTTCTTTTTGTTCCAGGATCAGCTTCTCGATCGATGCGGTCATAGAGTTGAACGAGATTGCCAATTCTGCGAGCTGATCGCTCGAAGTTACCGGGATGCGATGGCTGAAATCGCCGCGATCCACGTGTTTGGTGGCATCGTGCAGTTGTGCCACCGCCGCCGTCACGGTGCGGGTCATACGCATCCCGATGATGAGCGCGATCAGTTCGATGACGGCGAAGAAGATTCCAACGGCCAAAAGGATGTACGCCACGCCTTCGACGAATTGTCCCAGCGCGGAAAACAGGTGGCCGTATAAGACCGAGGGCCGCGTGGTGACTTGCAGCATCGCGCCGATCCGTTCCGGATTGCCGGTTTTCCAATCCACTACGGAGATTGGGGTTGCAAAGGTGATCTCTCGATCGAACGTGCTGCTCGCTTCCGGCAAAGAGCCAACCGTAAAGCTGGGGCGCAGCGCCTGGCGGTTAGGTTGCCCCGTAGAGTCTTTTCCGGAACTGACGATGATGCCACCTTTATTTTGTACGGCAGCGCGATTTTCTTCGGCTTTCGTCGGCGTCGTCTGGTCCAGCATCGGTCCAGAGGCGTAAAGAGTAATCTCGCCAAGATCGGCCGCGATATTACCGATCAATTGCCGGTCGAACGGTTCGCTGGTCACCACGATTAGATTGTCAGCACCCAACTGAAACGATGAACATACCCGCAGATGCAATTCGTCGCGTTCGCGAACTATGTCGCGAAATGTTCCTTTCACGAAACCGGGGCGCGTGAGGGAGGAACCGTGGAATTCATTGCACAACGGCAATGATTTCTCGCCGTACCAGGCGCAGACCTGTCGCCGGCTCCAGGCGGGATCGCGCTTGCGCAGTCCCGCCAGTGACTCCGCGGCCGGGTTTTGACCGCGCTCCAGACGTGCAGCGAGTTCATTGCTGACCGCGGCATTGGCTGACTCCAGGCTGCGCAGCTGGGAATGAATCTCTGAACTGACGACGAAGACAGCAAACTGCCCGGCAAGTCCGTAGAGCGTGATAAGCGCCATTGCAACCAGCAGTACCGCGGGAATCACGCCAATAAAGACGTAGGTGACAATCAAACGATTCCTAAGGCGCCATAAAACTCTTCGCCTTAGCGTGCGAAAAGCCAGAATGAAAAATAAGAAAGCCGACAGAAAAGCGAGGAATTCAATCCATCCGCCCAGGTGCTCGCCCCAGCTCGCAGCAAACAAACCCAACAACTCCTGCAGTGCGAACAGCACAACGGCCATTCCGGCCAAATAGCAGGCCAGGCGCGCCATGCGGCCTTCCGGCCACAAGCCTGCTTTCATGAGCTGACGCCGCAGTTCTAAATAGGACCGTCGCATGTAGTTGGTCAATAAATCGAAGCTCGCTAAGCCAATATTCGCTTTACGCTTCGCCTTCTACCTGAGGACAACCATCAACAAGTGCGCGCTGTAGCGCGCCCTGGATAGTGGGGCATCAGTTAGATCTCAGGATAAAGGTCGAAGAACGCTTCCAAACTCGTGCGCAATTGCTTTTCGATCTCTTCTTTGCTGCCTTCGAGAACGTGCATAGTAACGTGAGCTTGACGGCCATTCGCGAGTTTCACCGGCGCCTCGCCCACCTCCACCACATCCTCAGACGGCAACAGCCTCATGCCATATACCAGTGTCAGATTTGCCATGCGATGATTTTACGACGTTCCGGTGGGCGACCGCGAACTTCGAGTGATTTGCAATTTAGAAATCCAGGCGTTCTCGTTTAGAATTCCGCAGTGCCCAGGATTCTGGTTTCTACGCTCTGGATTAGTACTCTCGCTCTGGCCCTCGCGCCCGTAATGTTGGCGCAGGAACCGGCAGGGAACTCACAATCAACCCAACCCCCAACCGAACCCCAGGTGAAGGTCAACATGCTGAACGTATGTTCGCCGTCGGCCGAGGAGCAGAAGGAAATCGCGGCCGCTTTGGCTCGCGTTCCCAAGCAACCGTTGTTCGCAACTGATTTTGAAATTTCGCGCGGACGTTCCACTCTGAGCGATATGCCGAACTTCCTGCAGCCAGGGCAGAGCGGCCATGTTGCGGGGGAGCCATCGGTAGCCAATTATGTTCGAATTCGCCGCGAGTTTTCGGTACAGGCCCTTTTTTCCAGCGTGCAATATTCCTTCAGCAATGACGGCCAGAATATGGTGGAAACGCTGGTGTTGCATGTGCGCGATCCGAAGGACTTGATTCAGGTTTCGCTGGAAGACAGCGCCTCAGCGGTCACTAGTTCTGAGGCGATGCTGGCTTCGAATACTCCCGCTAGCCGGGTCCGTTTGGAACGTTTTGGAAAGCCGTCGGTCGCGTTGGCCCGATGTGTGGCGGAAGAGGGCGCGCCGCCGCCGGATCAAAGCGCGTATGAGCCGCTGTTTCGCGGCGCCTCTGACGAATTGGCTAATTATCGTGCGCTTCTGAGCGTGAAAAAAATCGTGCCGGAGGAGCTGGCGCAGATCGCTGGAGAATCCAAGCCCAAGACTGGGTCAAAAGCTAGAACTAAAGCTGCGCCGGTGCCGGAAAAGAAGTGAGCCATTTCCTGTGTGTGAGTGAGCGCTTGCATCAAAAATTGAAATCGCCCATCTAATCTGCTGCTACACAACCATCCATGAGCGAAACTCGAGACGTTGTCATCATCGGATCCGGGTGCTCCGGACACACGGCCGCTCTTTACACGGCGCGGGCCAACTTGAAGCCACTGGTGATCGAGGGCCACGAACCGGGCGGGCAGCTCTCGATGACTACTTTGGTCGAGAACTTTCCTGGATTTCCCGAAGGCATTCTGGGGCCGCAGTTGGTCGAGAACATGCGTAAGCAAGCGGAGCGCTTTGGCGCCGAGTACCGCATGGCCCACTTGACCAGCGCCGACCTTGGCAAACGGCCTTTTCTGCTGCATATAGGGGTCCATCAGGTTCATGCGCAAACTTTGATCATTGCCAGTGGTGCGTCGGCTCGGTGGTTGGGTCTGCCGCATGAGCAGCAGCTGATTGGCCATGGAGTTTCATCGTGCGCGACCTGCGACGGTTTCTTTTTTTCGAGTAAAGAAATTGTCGTGGTTGGCGGTGGGGATTCAGCGATGGAGGAAGCGCTTTTTCTCACGCGCTTCGCAACTAAAGTGACGGTGATTCATCGTCGCGATGCGTTTCGAGCTTCGAAGATCATGCTGGAACGCGCGCAGCATCACGAGAAGATTCAGTTTCTGCTGAACACGGTGGTCGAAGATGTTTACGATGTAAATCACAAGGAAGTCACGGGGCTCAAACTGCGCGATGTAAAGACGGGAAGAGTTTGGGATTTTCCCACGAGCGCGCTTTTTCTCGGCATCGGCCACGAGCCTAACGCAAAGATATTTGCCGGGCAACTGGATATGGACGCCGATGGCTATCTGAAGACTCACAATTATGTGTTCACGCGCGTGCATGGAGTTTACGCGTGCGGCGACGTGCAGGACCGCCGCTACCGCCAGGCTATTACGGCCGCGGGCAGCGGGTGCATGGCTGCGATGGAAGTGGAGAAGTTTTTGGAAGAGCAAGGCAAGTAGCTTGCCGCGACCCGCTCTGTAACCAGTTTGTGATACAAACTTCTGTGGTCTTCCTACAACCTGGCATTCCTTTTCTTATCATCCCCGAGTTGGTTGGTACTGCATGCTGAGAGCGTTCTTCGTCTACCTTTCAGAAAATCGGAGGCTGCGCAGCTTCGCCGAACGAACCGCGATTGGGCATCGCGTTTCCGGACGCTTCGTGGCGGGCACGGAAATTGCGGACGCAGTCCGGGTTACCCAGGCCGTCAACCGCGCTGGTATGAGCGTCAGCATTGATAACCTCGGCGAAAATGTCACCAATCCCAAGGAAGCTCAGCACAGCGCGCGCCTTTACCACGAAATTCTCGATGCAATCGTGGGCAATCAACTTACTGCCAACATCAGCCTGAAGCTGACGCACATGGGCCTGGATGTGGACGAAAAGATGGCGCGCGAGTTGGTGGCAGGCCTTGTGAGCAAGGCGGCGTCTATGGAGCATGGCTTTGTGCGAGTCGATATGGAAGGGTCGCCCTACACGCAGCGCACCTTGGACTTCGTTCACGAACTGCATCGCATGCCGGGAAATCAAGGTAAAGTCGGCACGGTGATTCAGTCTTACTTGAAGCGCAGCGAGAGCGATGTTGAAAACCTTCTTGCCGAAAAAATTCGCATTCGGCTATGCAAGGGCGCTTATAAAGAGCATGCGAGCATTGCATTTGCAAGCAAAGCCGATGTAGACGCGAACTACGTCAAGCTGATGAAGATCCTCATGAAAAGCGGCGTCTATCATGGCCTTGCGACTCATGATGAGAAGATTATTCGCGAAGCTGAGGCCTTTGCGACTCGTGAAAAGATTGCGCGCGATTCTTTCGAGTTTCAGATGCTGTATGGTATTCGCCGTGATTTGCAACAGAGTCTGGTGCGCGACGGATGGCGGATGCGGGTCTACGTCCCTTTCGGGACCGAGTGGTATCCCTACTTCATGCGGCGGCTGGGTGAGCGTCCGGCAAACGTAATCTTTATCGCAAGGAACATGCTGCGGTCTTAGTCAAATTTCCTTCTCATGCGAAGTCGCGTAGCCCCGAACGCATTCGTCCGGGGACCGGGCGCAATCTCGTGAGGACTTGGCCGATTTAAAGCTGAAGGGTGAGAACTTCAGTCTCCCCTGCTACTGCGCGCCATTCTCATCGCCGTCCGCTGGAGCGAGAGGCAGGCGGGTTGCGCCGCGCATCATGTCGCGCTCTTGATCAGAGAACATGCTCTTAAAGCGCTCGGAGTCGATGACGGCCTCGCGTTCGGCTGGAGGCATAGCGCGCAAGTTGCGAACCGCAGTGATCACCATGCGCTGGCGATCGGAAGGAAGCTGCCGCAGCTGAGCAAAAATCTGCCGTGCCTGCTGTTTCTGCTCGGGCGTCAGATGCTCCCACGTCTCCATGCGGTTGAGCATGCGCAGTTGCTGTTGCGGCGGAAGGCTGGAAAAATGCTGCAAGCGCTGTCGAAGCCGCTGCTGTCGTTCGGGCGGCAAGCTGCGGAACGCAGGATCACTCTGTAAAGCACGCTCTTGTTCCGCTGGAGGTAAGTCTTTATATCGTCGCAGCCAGTCGCCGGCGTGGCCTTGCGGACGTCCCTGCGATTGCCGCGGCGCTTGTGGGCGTTGGGGCGGCGCCATCGCCGCATGCCTTTGTTGCGGAGCGCGAAACGCGGCGGTGTGCGCCAGAGCAGGCAGGGGAATGGCGATAGCAATTGCCAAACCGGCAGTCGCCAGCCAATTCGTCCTGTATTTTCCCCGCCGCATCTTTCCCCCGCACTGCGCCGTGTTCCGCGTTTCTTAATCCGATGACCGTCAATTGACTCGTGGAACCGAGTGCCGACTACGGATTCGCCGCAACATTCTGCTGGAGTTCCAGATCGTCCAGCAAATCAAAATCGGAATACATATCGTGGTTCTTGTCTAAAGCCTGCAGGTCGCCGACGGCAGTGCCGGGGGGGGCGGCGATGGAAGCTTCCTGCCCATGATGGATCATCCCGCTATCGCGCGTGTAAAACACTCCTACGCCGATTCCCAGAAGCACCGTGAATGCGGCTGCCAGTACGGGCTGGCGGAACCACTGAAACCATCGCGCGCGCGGTTTGGCCATCTCTTCCCGCAGCCGAGCCTGCAAACGCGTGTCAAAATATGGCGTTGGCTCCGGCGTTTGCCACTCGTCGAGCACAGCCATTGTCGCGCGCAACGCCTTCAACTCTTGCGCACACGTGCCACAACTTTCCAGATGCATGCCCTCGTCGATTGTGGGTTTGCTGAATCCAGCCGCCACATCGGGCATCCGTTCACGAATTTCATCGCATTTCATAACCACTTCCCCTTAACTCATTTCGCCAATGCCGCTAAAAAAATGAACCTAAATGAATTCTTTTAACTGTTCTCGCAGAGTCTCATAAGCCCGGAAGAGTAATGACTTGGTTGCCGACTCGCTTTTCTTCAAAACCTCGGCAATTTCCTTGTAGTCCATCTCCTGGTATTTGTGCATAATCACCGCCAGTCGCTGCTGCTCGGGAAGCGCATCCACTTTACGCCGAATCGCCATCATGCGCTCGCGGCGAACAATCATCTGTTCCGCGCTCAATGTCCCGTCCGGCAGTTCCAGCGTGGTGCCGCTCTCCTCGTCGGGTTCGTCGAGGCTAACCGTAACTTCCGGGCGTTCGTGGCGCGTGTCCCGCGCGTGATTCACCGCCAGGTTGGTGGCAATCCGGTAAAGCCACGTCGTAAACTTCGCACTGGCCTCATAGCTCTCGCGCGAACGGTACACGCGCAGGAAAACTTCCTGCGCCAGATCCTCGGCAGCTGCCGCGTTGCGCGCCATCCGGTACATAAAACTGACGATCGGGCGACGGTATTTCTGCACCAGATAATCAAATGCCGACTGGTCGCCCGCCTTGGCGCGCAGCATAATCTCGGCATCGGAGTCTACGCCCCCGAATCCGGCCGAGGCTTGCGGTGTCGTCGCAGCCATCAGCATGCCGGGATCGAGTGCGGCCGTGCTCACACTAGTTCCAACCCCGTAGGGGCCCGAAAGTTTCGCTTCTTTGCTCTGCGAAGAACCCGCGGAACCGCCTGCTGGTGAAGAAGTTAGCGGTGCTCGCGAAGGCTTTGGGTCGGGTGCCATACAAAGGGAAAGTGGCAGATTGAGCACCGACAAGTCTCAGTCGCTCGCCCCGCCTGCGGATTAGGCTAACACGCCTCGCTGCCTCACCGAAACCCAGCAGCGGTCACTTGTCCTCTGACAGGTTCAACGCAGGTGGGGAAATAGCAATTTTCCCTACCAGGCTTTCCTCTGCCTTCTTGTGTAGCTCCTGAACTTTCTGAAGCTCTTTCTCGGCGTCTGCTCCATCCCCGCGCGCCTGATATAGGCGTCCAAGTTGGTAATGAGCGTCGGGCAAAGTGGGATCCAGAGCCACAGCGTGACGCAACGCCGCCTGGGCGTCCAGGTAGTTCTTCTGCTGCATATAGATGGCACCCAGGTCAAGATAGACAATACGCAGATTCTTCTGGACGCCGATCGCTCGCTTAAGCAATGAAAGTGCCGCATCAGGACGGTTGTTTTTCCATTCGATGTCTCCGAGATATGCCATGGATTGGGCGCTGGCAGAATCGAGTGCGAGCTCACGTTCGAACTCTTTCTTGGCTTCCTCATACTGCTGCGACTTCCAGTAGAGATAGCCCAGTCCCAAATGAACGTTGGGTTCGCTGGGTGAAATCTTGGCGGCGGCTTCGAACTCGGCGACGGCCTCCGCAGGCCTTCCCAATCCGTCCAGAGCCTCACCCATAAGAATGTGGGTCGCGGCAGAGTCGGGGCTCTTTTCAAGCAGTTGACGAAATTCCTCGAGCGCGCAGGAGTAGTTTTTGGCCCACAGGCAACTTTGCGCTAACAGCCGTTCCAGTTCCAAGTTGCCGGGATTACTTTTAGCTGAGGGCTCGAGATATTTCACGGCTTCGGCAAATCGTTGCATACCGTAATAGCTCAGGCCTAGAAGAGTCCGCGCTTGAGTACTGGAGGGATCAGCAGCCAGCGCGGCGCGAAGAGCGACGGCGGCCGCCTGGAAGTGACCCTGCTTGAACTCGGCGAGACCAAGATCCAGAGCTACTCCGGGGAGTTTGGGATTGAGGGCGAGCGCCCTGCGGTAAGCCGGCGCCGCTTCAGAGTATTTCTGCTGCTTGGAGAGAACTATGCCCAGACTCGCGAAGGCGGCGGCATCGTTGGGGTTGCGAGCAGTCACTGCCCTCCAGGCCTGAGCCGCTTCAGGAAACTTTCCCTGCTGCTCGAGGGCCATCGCATCTTCAGGGCTCGGGCGCTGCGCGACTGAGGAAATGGAACATAAGACCGGCAAGAACAGCGCCACGAGAATGATTTCTGATCTCCACTTCATGCCTGAAACCCACCTTGAATTCTAACCCTATGGGTGCTGACTTCGTTTCAAACCGAGTTCATCCCTTCGCTGCCAACGGGCTCTGTTCGCTACGGGTCGCGGCATCCATGCTAGATGAGGGGGACAAAATGGTCGCTCTAAAATAGCGTGCCCCGCTAGCACTAAGTTCAGTGCGAGTGGGGCACGGATAAGAATTCCGAAGCTGACTAGAACATCAGCTTCAGAGCGAGTTGGAACTCCCTGGGATCGAACGCCGCAGTGACAGCGCCAAAGTTGCTGGAGCCAAAGTTGGTGCTGACGCCGCCGTTATTGGCGTCACCCTTGAACTGCGTGTGGTTCCAGGTGTTGAAGCTGTCCGCACGGAACTGCATGTGGAAGCGTTCAGTGATGGCGAAGTTCTTGAGCAACGACAGGTTCCAGTTGTCCCGGCCAGGACCGCGTATTGCATCGAATCCGAGGTCGCCGTACGTTCCGGGGGCGGGCGCGGAGAAGGCCGCCGGGCTAAACCATTCAGCGGCGGTTTTGGGGTAGGAGATCGGACCGGTTACGTTTGGCCGTTCGCCGGAGTTCGGGATAACGCTGGCGACAGTATTTCCGCTGACGCCGAGATTGAGCGGCGCTCCCGACTCCATGGTGACGATCCCGGAAAGTGCCCACCCACCGAGAGTTGCCCTCTCGAAGTGGTTGCCACTGTTATTGAGGAACGGGATCTGATAGACGAAGTTGACGAACGCGATTTGGGTCCGGTCGAATTGAGACGGCCCGAGATCATAGCGCCATCCCACGTAAGGATTGGTAGTGTTGTTCAGGTCGCCGCCGCTGCCATTGCTGGTGGTCGCATCCATGGTGCGCGACAGCGTGTAGCCGACCTGCAATTGAAGGTCTTTTCTCACGTTCCCGTGTAGGTCAACCTGCATCGAGTTGTAATGTGAGTTGGCTCCGTTCGTCGACATCCGGATACCACCGTACCCGAGATAGTTGTACAACTGGTTGATGCCAGCTCCGCCGTCTCCTACCAGCGTCGCCAAATCGGCGGCGGGAGGGAGATTGATTTCGTTGTAGTAATTCTCATGCCGATCCTGACTTCCCACGTAAGACACACCCAACACAGCCCTTGCTCCCAGTGCCTGCTGGACTCCAGCGCTGAACTGGTAGCTTACGGGAAGCTTGTAAGCCGGATCGATGCCAGTGACTCCGAGAGGAAGCACAGGCAAGTTCGCGGAGGTGATAGCGCTGCCCGTAGTGATATCCAACCCCGGATTGGACAGAGAGACGTTGTGCAGCGTGGGGTTCAGATCGCCCGGAGGGTTCACGGCGCCGTTGTACATGTCGTTGCCCTGAATGCGTTCATACATGGTGCCAAATCCGGCGCGGATAACGGTCTTGCCTTGGCCGGTGAGGTCATAGGCAAAACCAATGCGTGGCCCGAAAGCGTTCCAGTGATTATTCACCAAACCCTTGGGAATTCCGTTCTTGCCACCGATGCCGATACCGTTGGTATAGAACTGAACTCCAGCCAGAATCGGATTGGGACTGCTGCTTAGCCCCGGACTCGGTCCGCCTGGGCACGCCGGGACGGAGTTCACACTGCAAATGTTCCCGTTCGAATCGAAAGTGGCTGCATTTGCGGGGTTATACAAGTTGGGATAGAAGTTCGAGGATTGCTCGTTCGCCTCGTAAGTGTGGGGCACTCCATCCCACCGCAGTCCAAGGTTTAAAGTGAGTCGGTGGTTTACACGCCAGTTGTCCTGGAGGTAAGCGGCATAGGAAACGTTGTTCCATTGGCCGGTGATCTTAACGGCGTCCTCGGAGTAGCCCTGCGCGTACCCCAGCAGGTAGTCGGCAAAATCGTTGCCAGTGAATAGGCCGTTAAAGGTGAAATTGCCCTCAGTGTTCGCGAAGGCATCCTGAGTCTTTTTGTAAAGCGCCCAACTCGCCCCAAACTTGAGCTGATGGGCTCCCTTAGTCAATGAGATATCATCGCGTAGTTGGTAATCGTCCGCCTTGTTATTCCACGGCGTCCAATTGGCGGTGTAGTCGGTTCCAGTGCTCCCGCCCAGGTCAATCGATGGGATGCGAGTGTCAGCGTTCGGACCGGTAAATAGCCGATTAAAGGTGAAGCCCGAGGGAGCACTTACCAGCCCCGTCGGGATGATCGCGATACGGTTGCCGTTGTAGTTGAAGGACGCTTCATTGAGCAGCGTAGGACTGATGGCGTAAGTGGTGTGGATCACCGCGCTGTAGGAGGGATTGCCAAAAGTATTGGCGATCGAGGGCACGTTATCGCTGGCCCACTGGGTGGTGCCGTAGGTCTGCGCTGTTTGTTCGGAAATCCAGTGCCCATATACTGAGAATTTGTTGCTGAAGGTGTGGTCGACGCGGGCAATCTCTTCACGCAGGTTGGTGGGAGAATTGTTGCCGCCGAGGAATTGTGCGCCGCTGGTCGGAGCAGGGAAAATGCCGCCGTAGGGGCCACCTGCGGTCAGCAGCGCTTGGGCATTGGGGTTGAGCAGCGCAGTCGGGATCTGATTGCCGGTGAAGGGCCGCAGCGTTGCATTGTTTCCATTCGCGTCAGAACAGGCACCAGTAACTGGATCTGGGGTGCTGAGGGTCTGTCCGTTGCTTGTAAAGCTGCTCGCTATAGCCGCAGAAACCTGGTTCGTGCAGGGCGTATGCAAAGTCGCGGCGGTTGCACCGGCAAACAAGCCGCCATAGGTGCTTGTAAGCGGGACGGTTTGGTTGAGTAGTCCTCCATCAATCTCGCCGCGCCATTCCATGTTGTAGAAGAAGAAGGTCGGATGGTTATTCATGCCCGGAATTTTTCCGCCCAGGTTAAAGCCGTAGATGTTGTAGCGCAATTCGGCAACTTTGGCGGGTGCGGGGTTGAAATAGTTGCGAGCGTTGAGAGCATCGTTGCGGAAGTACTCCCAGGCCGAAGCATGGAACTGCTTGGTCCCTTGCTTGATGACCGTGCTGATGGTCGCGGCGGAGGAAAGGCCATACTCGGCGCTGTAGTTCGAAGTCATGTTCTGGAACTCGGCGATCGAGTCGATCGACGGCATGACGCTGCCGCTGCTGCCGCCGCGGTCCAGGTTTTCGCCGCCATCTACCAATTGCAGGTTGTGGCCGGCGCGCTGGCCGTTGATACTCACGTTGCTGTCGCCACTGACTGGGGTGAACGCAATGCGATCGGTCTGGATGCTGGAAGCGCCCGGAGTCAGAGCGAACAGGGAGTACAGGCTACGCCCGTCGATGCCCAGATTCGACACCTGTTGTCCGTTGATGACGGTGCTGACTTCGCCGGTATCGGTTTGCACCGCCACGGCATTCGCCTCAACGGTGACCTGTTCCTGCACGCTGCCTACCACCAGCTTGAAGTCGAGACGCAACCGGTCGCCGACGGCGAGCGTCAGATCCTTTTGCTCGGTGGCTTTGAAGCCGGCCGCTGTAACGCGCACGCTGTAATGCCCAATGTGCAGGTCAGGCGCAACGTACTGCCCGTCGCTGTTGGTCGTCAGGTTACGCGTGACGCCAGTTTCGACTTCAGTGATGACGATGGCCGCGTTAGGGACCGAAGCGCCGCTAGGATCGGTCACCGTGCCGAGCACGGTTGCTTCCTGGGCCAGTGCTTGAGCGGCGAACATTACAAAGAAGGCTGCGAGGAGAACTGCGAAGCGGGCGCCATTGCGTCTGACGGCAAGGCAAAAACTCCCGGCAAACATGGGCGAGAGGAATCTCATTGTAAAGCCTCCAAATTGGTTGGCAACGTTCTACAGGTCGCGACTGAGCTGGTCGCGATGTCTAGAGCTGGGACGTGACGAGCATCACAAACCGTTAACGTTAACGGTGTTACATCCACACACTCAGCGTTGTCAAGAAGAAAATCGATTTCCCAGCGCCATAGTCCTCATTTTGATTAACTGAAGCGGTACTCGCCCGCCCAACCCGCGGTATACTCTCGCCGTAAGAGATCGCTGTCTCCGCGCGAAGCACAAGTTTCTGTAAGATTGCCGGGATTCAGTTGCAATCCCAACTGGGGGCTTCAATGTCGACCCGGAGAGTGGTAGTTGCAATCCTAGTGCTCGGGGCTTTTTGTCCCATCATCCTGGTTGGTCAACAAAAGCCAACAGCCGCCACTGCTGGTGGCACCCTGGAATTTCCCGTAGTTTTTGAACAAAGTGTGATCGCCGGCAAGACTCCGGCCGGAACCAGCATTCAGGCCAAGCTCGCGGTTGCCACGTTGGTGGACGGCACAGTAATCCCGAGAAACGCGGTATTCTCGGGCGAAGTCATCGAGTCTGCAGCGAAAACCAAGACCACACCGTCCCGTCTCGCCATTCGCATGGATTCGGTGCGCTGGAAAAATCTGTCCGGCGCGATCAAGGTTTACTCGACGGCCTGGTATTACCCGACGAAGAGTGAGGCTGGTCAGAACCTTCAGTATGGACCAGCGCAGCCTCCCAATCGAACCTGGAACGGAGAAGGACAATATCCCGATCCGAATTCAAAAGTTTACAAGCCATTCCCTGGCAGTGACTCAGACGATAAGAATGCATCCATTCCGGACACTCCATCTGCCATCACCTCGAATCAGCGTGCGCAGATGAAAGACGTGGAAACTACGAAGAGTAATGACGGAGCGATCGCGCTCGTATCCACGCATACCAACATTAAACTGGACAAACTGACGACGTATGTTCTGGCCAGCGAGGCCCTGTTGCCCGCAAAGTAGATTCCGTCTCCGCTTTATCTCTCCAGTTATGCCGCACGAAGGGAAAAAGGCGAGGCATACCGAGTTAGAAATAACTCTGAAATTCTTCGGATCATCCGCGGCAATGGCTTCAGCTTGCCTTTTCACGAATTAGTACGTTTCATAAATCCACGAATTAGTACGTTTCATAAATCGAGGAGAACAAAAATCGCGGGAGTAGAATGAAGCAGACACGTGGGTAGCGCCCCGGACGCGATGAGGTTTCGAGTTCTCTGCATACTGGCTGCATTCTCGCTCATGTTTCCATGTGCGACCGCGCCGGCGCAGTCTTTAGGCGGACCCCAGGTTCTGCCAGTACTTGCCCAGTCTGCCACGCCTGCAGTCGACGGTCCCATCCGCTTCGCCTTTCAGCCGATCGATTTCAAGCTCGACAGTGACGAAAGCCCTGAGCGCCACGCCCCAGAAACCATGGCTGGCGGTGTGGCCATCTTCGATTACAACAACGATGGCAAGCTCGACATTTTCTTTACGAACGGAGCCGACCTGAAGACGCTCCACAAGACCTCCGCCAAATATTCCAACCGCCTCTTCGAAAACGACGGCCACGGAAATTTCACTGATGTAACCGAAAAGGCCGGACTAGCCGGAACCGGATTCGACGTCGGCGTCGCCATCGGCGATTACGACAATGACGGATACGAGGATATTTTTGTCGCCGGTGTCTATCGCAACACGCTCTACCACAACAACGGGAACGGAACTTTTACGGATGTAACCGTCAGGGCGGGACTGAACAAGCCTGACTCGGAGTATGGGCCGCTTTGGGCGGTCGCTGCTGCCTGGGTCGACGTAAATAACGACGGCTTGCTCGATCTAATCGTTATCAACTATCTGAAGTGGGAATTCGATCATGAGCCAGTCTGCGAGGGCTACGGTCATCGTGATTACTGTCATCCCAAGATGTACAAGCCCACGCCTAATCAATTGTTCATCAATAACGGCGATGGAACATTTCGCGACGCTTCGGTCGAAGCGGGGTTCCGCGCGCACCCCGGTAAGGGCATGGGTGTAGCGGCAGCCGACTTCGATCTTTCCGGCAAGATGGACCTGTTCGTTCCCAACGACAAACTGATGAACTGGTTCTTTCGAAACAAGGGCGGCGGGAAGTTCGACGAAATTGGCTTTGACGTGAACGTGGCGCTCCGGGAGGATGGAACTTTTATTTCTGGCATGGGCACCGATTTCCGTGATTTAGATAATGACGGCTATCCCGATATCATCGTCGTTGCTCTCGATGGAGAAACATTTCCCCTCTACCGCAACACCGGCAAAGGAAGCTTTGTGGAAGTGACTCGCGAGAGCAACATGACAAAGCTGACTCTGCCGATGGCCGGCTATTCTCCGACGATTGCGGATTTTGACAATGACGGATGGAAAGACATTTTCGTATCGCGCGGGCATGTTCAGTCTTTGTCGGCGCAAGCGAATCTGATGGTTGAACAGCCCAACACTGTTTTTCGCAATCTCGGTGGCATGAAGTTTTCGGCTTTGACGGCGGAAGCAGGCCTGACGTCGGAGCCGCCGTCGCGACACAGGGGTTCGGCGATCGGAGATTTAAATGGGGATGGGCGCCTGGACGTGGTAGTGAGCGCGATCAACGCCCCGGCAGAGATTTGGATCAATCAGAGTCCCGGTAACAATCATTGGCTGGAGTTCAAGCTGCAGGGAACCAAGAGCAATCGTGACGGCATTGGAGCGAGAATAAAAGTCGTTACCAAATCTGGAGCGCAATATAACCACATGACCACAAGCGCCGGTTACGCGTCATCCAGCGCGGGTCCAGTGCATTTCGGACTCGGGGCGAATGCATCGGCCGATTTTGTCGAGATTCACTGGCCTTCGGGAATTGTCCAGCAGATGCGCGATGTAGCCGGTGACCGGGTCGTGATGATAAAAGAGCCGGCGAAATAGATCGTCGAAGCTCTCAACCACTCGCCAGAGCAACCGACTCCCCGGTACACGCGACCAGACATGACGATGTCGATGCGCACTCGCCAAGAAAAACAGAAAGAAGAAAAACAGAAAGAAGAAAAACGGAAAGAAGAAAAACGGAAAGAAGAAAAACGGAAAAGGGGCGCATGGCCGGATGCTCGCACCGGTTCTCGAGCGTGAACCAGAGCTGAAACGGGCGCGCCAGGCTGTACAGGAGCAAAACCGTGGACCGGGAACATGTGTATAATGATGAACTTACCGCATCATAGTGGGCGCTTAACTCAGCGGTAGAGTGCCATCTTCACACGGTGGAAGTCATAGGTTCGAATCCTATAGCGCCCACCATTTTTTCAG
>Ga0182024_10000961_pt1 | contig 74718 bp, 69 predicted proteins | sample P32metaG_FD_120480 | JGI IMG/M metagenome (GOLD analysis project Ga0182024, IMG submission 120480) | Permafrost microbial communities from Stordalen Mire, Sweden - P3-2 metaG (Illumina Assembly) | ecosystem: Environmental > Terrestrial > Soil > Wetlands > Permafrost | place: Sweden: Stordalen...
CGTGCCGTTTTTGACCAGCTGAAAGTTGAGCGCGTTGAACATCGGCGTATCGTGCGAGGTGTCGAAGACGCGCGAGTTGGTGCCGTCGGCGAACTGAAACGACTTCGAGGTGAACACCTGCGAGTACGACCCGTCGGCAAAGCCGCTGAGCTGCCAGGTCGGCGGCGGCGGTGAAGGCGACGGCGCCGGCGAGGGTGTCGGCGACGGCGAAGCTGCGGCCGGTGCGGCTGCGGACGGAGTCGATTGCGCGAGCACCTGCGCGTCGGGAGTCGATTGCGCGAGTACCGGAGCTGCGTACAGAACGCATCCGGCGATGAAGGCCGCGGCGACGAGTTTCAAACCCCCTCCTAAAGTGAGGCATCGGAAAAACTCATTCTAGTGGGCTGGGGTCTCGCCGCCATTGGGGATTTGATGAACGGAAGGCACACTCGCTACGACGTGTGTAAGCGACGGTCGCGCGAACGCTTACGTTTCCCGGCCGCGCGGAAGAACGAAATGCACTTCAGCAGGCCAAATGGCGAAGGTGCGCGATCAGCGGCTGCGTTGGATCGCGCGAAGATCTTGCGATGTCACCCAGCCGTAGCGACCCTTGTTGGGTCCGCTGGTCAGCCGAATGCCGACCGCATCGAGCGGATCGGCGACGTATTTCGGCTTGACCACACCCGGATCGCACTGCACGACCAGCGCCCGGGTCCCCGGCTTCGCCAAGAGCGAGTGCTCCAGCACGTCGCGGGTATCGCGCCAGGAGCCCGCCGCATAATCGATGACGCGCTGCTTCGAATCCCAGACGAAAACGTCCGGATCGATCTCCTCGGACTTGAGGATGACCGTGCTGCCGGCGACCGCGGCGCACGGCGCGGCCATCGCGGGGATGCTCAGCAAGAGCAGGATGGCACTGGCCTCGAGGACACGGCGGACCACGACGCGCGATGCGACGAACCCGCGCGACGCTCCTCCGGCAGATTCCCGCACGTGGGGCGGCGCGAACGGAAACGCTCGTGACATCGTTGCGGGTACCAACACAACGTGAAGAAACTCACACGCACTTTGCTTGCCGGTGCCGGGCTCACCGGCGCCATGGCTGCGACGAACCGGGCGCTGCAGAACACACCGCTGCCGACGAATGCGCTCGGCGGCACGCGCAGGCCCTGGAACTGGCGCGGACACGAGATCTTCGCTACCGAAGCAGGCGAGGGGTCGCTCGTTATCTTGGTGCACGGGATCTCTGTCGGCGCATCCTCATATGAGTACCGCAACCTCTTCGGGCGGCTCGTCCGGCGGCATCGCGTTGTCGCCTTCGACTTCGTGGGCTGCGGGCTTTCCGACAAGCCGCGCCTCGCCTACAGTGCCGAACCGTTCGTCGAGATGATCGTTGACGCGGTGCAGGCGATGGGGGCCGAGAGCGCCGCGGTCGTCGCGTCGTCGTTGGGAGCGGCGTTCGCGATCCGTTCGGCCGCCCGTGCTCACGGCCGCATCGAACGGCTGGCGGTCATCTGCCCGAGCGGCCTATCCGGCACGCTCGACTCCGGTCCGCGCGGCGCGCAAGCCGCGCTCCCGGCCCTGATCCGTTCGCCGATCCTGGGCGAAACGATGTTCAACGCGCTGGCCTCGAAACCGTCGATCCGCTGGTTTCTCCGTCATCGCGTCTACGCCGACCCGGCGCGCGTCACCGCGGAGATCGTCGATCACTACTACGCCGTCACGCACCAGCCCGGAGCACGCTTCGTGCCGGCCGCCTTCGTCGGCGGCGCGCTCGACTGCGACGTCGCGCGCGATCTTCCGTTCCTGGGCATGCCGATGCTCGTGCTTTGGGGCGAACGCGCCCCGGCGGTCGCGCCGCGCAGCCACGCCGACGAATTCGTGCGCTTGACGACCGACGCGCGGCTGGTCACGTTCGCGAACAGCGGCCTGCTGCCGCACGAAGAAGAGCCCGAGGCCGTCGCCGAGGCGCTCGAGGCCTTTCTCCAAACACGAGTACCTGAGCCCACCTGATCGCTGAGGTTCCCTATGCTCGCCGCCGTGATCGCCGCCTTCGCCGTCGCCGGCGCAGTGCCGACGCCTCAGGCCACTGCTCCCGGAGGGCACGCCGACTGCGTGCGCGCACGGTCGTTCGCACGACGCGGAATCGACGAGGCGAACCTTAGCCGGCAATTCTACGACCGGGGTGATCCGAAGCAGGCCGGTTCGACTGCCGAGCGCGCGACGATCGATCTGCTCTCGAGCCGCAACCTGGGCATTGAGCGATGCGATTCGTCCGCGCACCCCCGCCGGCTCGACGTGTATCGCGCGGTCGGCGCCGCCGGTTCGACGTTAGCATTGGCGACCGGCGGCTCGCCGGCCGAACGGGCGCTCCGGCTTCAAGAAGCGATACGAATGCAATCGATCGTACGGGGATTTTACCGGCCCGATACGCCGGCCTATCGCGCGGTCACGCGCGACGTGGCGTTCCTCCAACAGAAGTACACCGAACAGGTTCTGCTCGCCGAGAAGCATCCGTCCGGTACGACGCGCTTCGCTGCGCCGGTACCGGGCCGGCCGACGCCGCGGGCGACCGACACGCCGCAGCCGGTCGAGCAGACGAACTCATCCCCGGGACCGTTTTCGCCACCGACGACCTGCGCCCGACCGAACGTTCCCCCTTTGGTCGTTCGCGCTGTTGAGCCCGTAATGCCCGCACTGGCTGCGCAGCAACGGATAACCGGAGACGTTACCGTCGAGATATCGCTCGACGCGCAAAGCCAGATCCTCAAACTCACGATCGTCAGCAGCCCGAGCACAATCGTGAACGCGGCCGCGCTCGACGCGACGCAGCGATCGACGTTTCAGACGGAGATTCGCGACTGCCGTCCTCTTCCGTCAACCCTTCGGTTCATCGTGACCTTCGCCGCGCAGTGAGCCCGCGAGACGTTCCTCGCGCCGCAGCGCGCGCCGGCTTAGCGCCGGCGCCTCACGCTGGCGGCGTACACCGCGCCGGTGACGGCGACCGAGCGCGATCCGTTGAGGCCGGTGTTGCTGCCGGCGATGGTGGCGACCGGTGCTTCGTTGAGCGTACCCGACGGGTTCGCGGCGAACTCTGCGATGACGTTCGAAAGGTCGTTCGCCGCGTAGATCGCGCCCGACGCGTCGACCGCCATGCCGTCGTTGCCGCCGTCGAGCCCCGTGCTGGCGCCCGTGATCGTCGCGGTCGGTGCCTCGCTCACGGTCCCGACCGGGTTCGGCGGAAACTCATAGATGTGCGCCGTGTCGAGCGTGTAGATATTTCCGCTGGAGTCGAGCGCGATGCCCCACGGATAGGACAGGCCGGTCGTGCCATTCCGCGGGATGTTCGCGACCGGCGCTTCGTTGAGCGCTCCGCTCGGGTTCGGCGCGAACACGAGGATGCCGCGAACGTTGTCCGTCACGTAGATGCGCCCGGTCACATCGAATGCGAAGTTGTGAATCTCCGCGAGAAGTGTATTGCTGCCGGAGATCGTCGCGATCGGCGTGGTGACCGTGCCGACGGGATTCGCCGCGAAGACGAAAATTTCGCCGGGAGTTGCGACGTAGATTTTCCCGGTCGCATCGACGCCGACCCCGTACGGCGTAACGCCGCCATCGATCGCGCCGACATTGATCGTCGCCGTCGGTGCTTCGTTCAGCGTACCGACGGGGTTCGCCGGATAGACGGTTACCGTCAGCGTGTTCGCGACGTAGATGTTCCCGGCGGCGTCAAGGGCGTCCGAGATCGGGGCTCCAAGCCCGGTGCTGCTGCCGCTGATCGTGCCGATCGGCGTTTGGTTCGGCGTTCCCGCGGTCGCAGCCGCGTAGGACGTGATGCTGTTGCTGCCCTGATCCGCGACGTAGACGTGCGCCGACGGCGCCGGCGAGGCCGTCGCAGTGGGTGACGGCGTCGGCGTCGGCGTATGGGGCTCAACATGCGCCGAGCCGCCCGAACTGCTGCAGGCGGCGAGGGCGGCGACCGAGATCAGGAGCGCCGCACGGACGGCCGCGGATGGGCCGGTCAGGTGCCGCGGAGAGCAGCCATCGTCATGAGCGAGGCGTTTGCTCACGGCTCGGGCTGATTCCCGTTTGTCCATCGGGCATCGAAACGGAGGTCGCCGTCGGGATCGGGCGGAGCGGCGTTGAGGCAATGCCCGGCGCCGTCCAGGCATTCATACTGTACGTGGATCAGCGTGCCGCCCGCCGGCCAGGGCGATGCGGGCGGCGGTGCGATCCCGCTGACGGTGTCGCCGCCGCGGTCGCCTTCGTGGGCCGGCGCCGCCAGCGCGTCGCCGCTGGTCGGATTTTCCGCGCCGCCGTCTTTGCGACCGACCGGCGCGCTGTACGGCGGCTCGGCGAATAGCCGCAGCGTGAGGTACTGTTGGCGCTGCGCCAGCAGCTGGACACCCGCGGCGTCGAGGACGTCCACCCGCACCCGCAGCGAGAGCCGCGATTCTTGGACGAAGCCGCTGCACTGCAGCCACGCGATCGCGTCCGGACCCGCTGCCGGCGCGGCCGATGCGCACACCGGCGGCGCGAGCGTCGTCGGAACGACGGTGTAGGAGAGCGTGAACCCGGGCGCCGCCGCCCCGACGTTTGCCGCGAACGTCCTCACCAGCGGGTTAGGGATCGCGGCGATGGCGGCGGTATAGTTTCCGAGCACGGGCGGCGAGCCGGCGAACGGCTGCGGCGACGCGAGCGCCGCGGCCGCAAGCGTCATCGACGCCTGGAGCTGATTTTGGTAGTCGGCAACCGCGTCGTGCATCGCAGCCTCGACGGCCCGATTCGCGGCGGCCTGTACGCCCGCGCGTCCGAACGTCGCGGCCGCATCGAGCAGCACGGTCGCCATGACGCCGAGCGCGACCACGAACCACAGCGCGGTGCCGAGCACGTCACATCCTCGCCGGCGTCAGGACATCACGCACCAGCCGCTGTCCCGGCGGAAAGACCGACGGCGGCAGCGTCTGAACGAGTGTGACGGTAAGGGTATCCGTCGGCGGTATCGTGCCGTCCGCCGCGACGGCGCAGGCGTCCCGTGGATAGCTGACGCTGACCGAAAACCGCTGGCTCGCCGGATCGAAGGCCGCGCTGACCGGCATCCGCACCCGGAGCGCGGAGGGGGCGCGGCAGGGAAACGGGGCGCGAATTTCGGCTCCCGCGACGTACGCCGTCGTCCCGGCGACGAGTCCCCACGTTCGCCCGCCGAGCAAGACCGTACCGTCCTGATCCGGTGACGACGCGTACGCGACCGCAGCGCGGGCGCGTACGAGCGCGTTCTCGGCCGTCATCAGCGCCGCATCCCGGGCCGACGGCGATGCGGCGCCGCGCGCGACCGCGGCGAGGGCCCCGGCGGTCGCCGCCGAGGCGATCGCGAAGAGTGCGACTGCGACGACGACTTCGAGCAGCGAGAAGCCGCGTTCAGCCGTTCGCATAATAGCTTCCGCTCGCGCCGGCCTGCTGCACGGCGTCGCAGCGCTGCTTGTCGACGGCCAACGCCGCCGCTTGACCGGCCGCGAGGTACGGTCCGATATCGGTCAGCCATGCCGCGGGCGCTTCGGCGCGCACGTCCCACGGCGTGAGGCTTCCGGCCTCGCTGCCGTCAGCCGCCGGGCCGCCGGGCGGGAACGCCGCATAGTTGCGCGCCGGATCCCAGTTGCTGGCGGCGTCGACCTGCTGCAAGCTATCGCTGCCGCCGTCGGCGCGGATACCCGAGTAGCCGAAGCTGAACGTGCCGGCCAGGAACCAGCCGCCGGCACCGGCCACGCCGGCCGGCACGTAGTGACTCCATTGGGTCTGCCACGTCATCGCGCAGGCCGTCAGCGTCTTCGCCGACGGTCCGTCGTGACCGACGTCGCAGCGCTCGCTGCACGTATAGCGGAGCACCTCGGTGAAGCCGTTCGGGAAAACGCCTGGGAGCAAGTCGATGACGCGCGCGACGGCGGCGTTCTCGAGCCGCGCCTCGACGATCGTATTGCCGCCGAGGACCGGTTGCGAGAGCGCGTCGAGGACGCCGACCGGGATCGGCGCCGTCGGCGGAACGCTCGCGGCGACGAACGGCGTGTCGTTCGATCCGAGATACGGGTCTTGGTGCGCGTTCAACTGCGCCGGCGGCAGGATCGTGAACAGCGGCGGCGCGGTCATGCCGCTGAGTGCGGTCGCACCCGGAAGGGCTGGATCGCACGGCACGATGGCGCCGCTCCCCGCGACGCGCTGCAGCACGTCGGGCCCGACCGCGTCGGTGCTGCCGTGATGCGGAAAGGTCCGGTAGCTCCAGAACCTCGGCCCGCCCGCGTCCGCTGCGAAGAAATCCAGCTGCACGCAATCGTCGTGACCCGCACCCGCGGCCGGCGCGCTCGACCAAATCGCGGTTGCCGAGCGGGCCTCGCTGCGCAGCCGGTCGCCGAGCGTCTCCAACGCGGCGTATCCGGCCTGCCGAGCGCGCAGCGGTGCGGCGTCGGCCGCGAGGTTCCGGAGCAGTTCGAACGCGCCCAGCGCGACGACGGCGAACAGCGCGCTCGCGATCAGCAGTTCGAGCAGCGAAAAACCCGCTTGCGGCCCACGCACGACGGCTGCGGTGCCCGCCGCGCGCTGCAGCTATGCGCGCACGAGGTTGGGCGGGGTCGCGCCGCGGACCGCTGTGATGGCGTTCTCGGCGGCGATCAACGCCATCTTGGTCCGCGTTTCGACCGTCGCGGACGCGATGTGCGGCGCGAGCACGACGTTGTCGAGCGCGAGCAGTTCCGCTTCGACGGCCGGCTCCCGTTCGAAGACGTCGAGTCCGGCGCCGGCGATCTCGCCGTCGCGCAAGGCGCGCGCGAGTGCCTTCTCGTCGACGATCGGGCCGCGCGCCGTATTCACCAGATATGCGTCGCGCTTCATCGTGCGCAACTCGGCTTCAGCGATGTAATGGTGGGTCGAGGGGAGCAGCGGCAGGTGCAGCGACAGATAATCAGCACTGCCGATCAGGGTTGCTTTGTCGACGCGCCGCGCGTTGAACTGATCTTCGACCGCCGCCGTCGCGGGGTGCTCGTCTTCGTAGACGACGTGCATGCCGAAGCCGCCTGCGCGCCGCGCGACCGCCTGCCCGATGCGCCCGAAGCCGGCGATGCCCAGCGTGCGTCCGGCCAGATCGCCGCCCAGGAACCCCATCATCTCCCAGCCCCCGAAGCGGCCATCGCGGACGTAGCGATCAGCCTCGACGACACGCCGCGCGCACGCGAGCAGCAGCGTAAACGCGAAGTCGGCGGTCGCTTCGGTTAGCACGCCGGGCGTGTTCGTGATCGCGATGCCGTGGCGTGCCGCGGCGGCGAGATCGATATTGTCGTAACCGACCGCGACGTTGGCGACGACTTTGAGCTGCGGGCAGCGCGCGAAGAATGCCTCGTCGATGCGATCGGTCAGCAGGGCGACGACGGCATCCGCATCTCGCGCGTGTTCGGCGAGTTGGTCCGGGGTATAGGGCCGGTCGTCGACGTTTTGATCGACCTCAAAAAAAGACTCCAGCAGCGTGATCCCGTCTTGCGGAATGCGCCGCGTCACAACGGCGCGCGGCCGTGAGCCCCTAGGTGTGGCCATTTCTTCCTCCGAAAGTCGCGCCGACATGCTCAATGCGTTCGATACGTCGATCTTCAAGAGTTACGACGTTCGCGGAATCGTGGGCTCCCAGCTCACGCCGGACTTCGCGTACGCAATCGGGCGTGCATTCGTCCAAGCGCTGGGGCGGAACAATATCTGCATCGGACGCGATATGCGTCCATCGGGAACCGACCTCCTCGAAGCGCTGACGCGCGGCGCCGCCGATGCCGGCGCGGACGTCACCCAGATCGGGATGATCTCCACCGATGCGCTGTACTACGCGGTCGGCCATTACGGCTACGACGGCGGGGTGATGATCACGGCTTCGCACAATCCCGCGCAGTACAACGGTCTGAAGTTCTGCCGCGAAGAGGCCCAGGCGATCTCGCTCGACACGGGGCTCGGAGCAATTCGTGACCTCGCGCAAGCGGGAAACTTCGCGACGCCGCCGCGCACCGGAACCGTCCGCCGGCGCTCGATTCTCGACGACTTCGGGCGGCACTGCGTCTCGTTCGTGCGCGATGTCACCAAGATCAGGCCCTTGCGACTGGCGATCGACGCCGGCAACGGTATGGCGGGACTGACCGTGCCGTACGTGTTCAAGTACTTGCCGCAGGTGACGATCGTACCGCTTTTCTTCGAACTGGACGGCAATTTCCCGAATCACCCGGCAAGCCCGATCGAGGACGAAAACAAACTCGACCTGCGCCGCGCCGTGCTTGAGGCCGGCTGCGATCTGGGAGCGGCATTCGACGGAGACGCGGACCGCATGTTCTTGGTCGACGAGCAAGGCGGTTTCCCCGACGGCAGCATCGTGACCGCCGCCGTCGGCGTCGCGACGCTCAAGAAGTACCCGGGCTCGAAGATTCTCTACAACCTGATCTGCTCGCGCAGCGTCCCCGAAGCGATCCTCGCCCACGGCGGGGTTCCTGTGCGTTCGCAGGTCGGTCACTCGCTGATCAAGCCGGAGATGCGGGCGCAGAACATTCCGTTCGGCGGTGAGCACAGCGGCCACTTTTACTTTCGCGAAAACTGGTTCGCCGATTCGGGGATGATCGCGCTGCTGCAATGCCTGGATCTCTTCAGCGAAGAAGGCGAGACGGTGACGCAAGCGATCGCACCGTACAATACCCGCTTCCGGTCCGGCGAAATCAATTCTCCGGTCGCCGACGCCGACGCGAAGGTGGCCGAGATCGCGCAGCGCTTCCACGATGCCCGGATCGATCACCTCGATGGGCTGACGGTCTCGTATTCCCATTGGTGGCTCAACGTGCGCAAGTCCAACACGGAGCCGCTGCTGCGCCTCAACGTCGAAGGCGATACGCTCGCGCTCATGGAGAACGGCCGCGACCAGGCGCTCGCGCTGATCGCCGGATGAACGGCCGCGCGCTGCTTCGGGACGTCGCCCTGGCCGAGTTCGGTATGCCGATGCGCGCGTTCCGCTACGTGATGGGCGGCTTTCGCGCGGCGCAGCCGGCCGGCGCCGTTTCCTACGACGACCGGGGAAACACACCGCTGCTGCTCGGAGCGGTGGCCATCCTGGCGGTTCCCGAGCTGGCGGTGCTCGATCTTCTCTTGTGGCACGCCCCCACCATGCGGATCGCCAGCGACGCGGTGCACGTCTACGGGATCGTCTGGGCTCTCGGCTTGGCGCATGCGTTTCGAACGCTTCCGCATCTGCTCGGCCCGCGCGAGGTCACCTTTCGGACGCTCTTCTTTCGCACGCTTACCGTATCGCGTGACGCGATCGTCTCGGCCGAGGTTGTCGCGACGGACCGGCGGCAGGCGCGACGGGGGATGCGGTTCGGCATCGGGTTTCGCGACCGCGCCGTGCGGGTGAGGCTGCGTTCGCCGGCTCCGGTGCGGACGTGGCTCGGCGGATCGCAGACCGTCGACACGTTCCTGGCGGCCGCCGACGATCCCGAGCGCTTCGCGCGCGCGCTCGCCGCCTGATGTCGAATCCGCTCGAGCGCTACGCTGCCGCGCGCGACGACGTCGCGTCGTGGCTCGAAGAACTTGGTGCGATGCTCGAGGCGTCGACCGCACGCTTTGACGCCTCGTCCGACGCGCAGGCACTCGAGCGAACGGTGCTGCGTCTGCGCAACGGACGGTTCGTACTGGCCGTGGTGGGGGAATTCTCCAGCGGTAAGTCGTTCTTGCTCAACGCGCTGCTGGGGAAGGTCTCGTTCGACCAGCGCCCGGGCGGCAAACGCATCGTCGGCCTGCTCGCAACCGACATCAATCCTTCCACCGCGACGATCACCGAGCTGAGCTACGCCGCCGCCGAAATGGCAACCGCCGTCTACGCCGGCGGACGCGAGGAGCGAATCCCGCTCGACCGCCTGGCACGCTTCGTCGCGGTCGCCGAAGAAGAGAAGCTGCACGACGCGACCGGCGACGAGAGCGGCGCGCCGGTGCTGGTGCGGGTGGAAGTCGACTCCGCCTTTCTGCGCGGCGGCTTCGTGGTCGCGGATACGCCCGGGCTCGCCTCGATCAATCCGGCCCACCGCCGGGCGACGCTGTCGTATTTGCCCGGCGCCGACGCCGTACTCTACCTGATCGACACGCAGCAGCCGTTCACCGAGGGCGACGCCTCGTTTCTGGGCATCGTGCGGCGCTACATCGAGTCGGTCTTCATCGTGCAGACGAAGATCGATCTGTGGCGCATGAAGGACGGCGAGCGCGAAGCCTGGCAGGCCGCGGCACAGCGCATTCTCGCCCAAGCGGCCCTGCACGCGCCCGACACGCCGGTCTACCCGCTCTCCGCGCGCGAATACGCCGAAGGTCTGCTGACCGGCGATCCGGCCCTCATCGAGCAAAGCCGTTTCCGGGAATTCCTGGGCGCGCTCGACGCGTCGCTGGTCGCAACGACCGGCCGTTCGCGCTTACGGCGTGCGGCCGCCGACGCGCGGCGCATCGCTTCGCGCGCCGCCGATGCGTTCGGTTTCGACGCGGTCGCGCTCGAAACGCCGCTCGCGACGCTGCGCATTCGCCGTGACGCGGTCGCGCCGGTGCTCGACGCGTTCGCGGCGGCCGCCGCCGCTGCGCGGTCATCGCTCGAGCAGGCCGGCACCGGTCTAGCCGCGACGACCCGCGCCCGCGGCGCCGACGCGCGGGCCGCCCTGTCGCGCGCGCTGCGGCGCAGTTTCGACATCACCGACGTCGCGCGGCTGCGCGACCGGGCAAAGCTGCACATCCTGGTCGACGACGTGCTGGCAACGGCGATCGGACGCTTCGCAGCCGATGCCGCCGAACTGGTCGCGAAGCGGCTGCGCGACGAGGTGCGCACCGCATCGGCATCGATCGTGAGCGCCGCGCGCGAACGTGACCTCGAGGGTCTGTTAACCGAACTCCTCGACGGCGTCGCCGCCGATCGCTTTCCGATCACCGAGGCCGCCGCGCGCGCCTTCGGGGCGGATGCCGCGAGCGGCGCGTGGAGCACCGATCTCGAAACCGGGTTGCGCTCCTCGATCGTGCTGGGAGCACTCGGCGGTCCCGCGGTCGGCTTCGTCGACGCGATCGCGCTCCGTTTCGCCGCCGTCCCGCCCGGCGCGTACATGAAGCGCGAACTTCTCGCCGACCTCGACGACGGTTTGGCGGCGCAGTTCGACGCTGAGCTGGCGGCCTACGTCGACGGAATCGCCGATCGCGTCGCGACGATCGCGCACGAACTCGCCGCGCGGCTCGGCGATCTTGCGCCGCGCCTGCGCACCGAGGCGCTGGGTCCGCTCGAACGCGCGCTCGCGGCGCACGCCGGAGGAACCAACCGGGCCGAAGCCGCGCGAGCCGCGCGCGAACGCGCGCACGCCGTGCGCGCGCTAGCGACCCGGATCGAAACGCGCAGCGAAGCGTTCGCACGCGAAAGCCGCGGCGACCGGGCCGAACTCGCCGACCCGGGGGTGCCGCTCGATGCCGAAGCGGGACGCGAACGCTCGGCGCCGGCCGAGGCGGCCCGTTTCGATCCGGCGACGTACGAACACGGTTTGCGTCCCGAGCGCTGGCGGGTCGCGATCGTCGGCGCTTTCAAACGCGGGAAGTCGAGTCTCATCAACGCGCTGGCCGGATCGCGCGTGCTCGACGACGAGGGTGGTGACGTTGAGATGCGTTTCCCCGTCCACGTCCGCTACGGCCCCGAAGCCAAGGCCTACGCACTCGGCGACGACGCGGGTTGGAACGAGATACCGCGCGGCGACGCGCTCGCCGCCGCCGCGCGCACACCGGTGCTGATCGAGACGCCGTGGGATCTTCCCGGCCAACTGGTACTCGTCCACGCTCCCGCCTTCGACTCCGGATTTCCGGCTGCGGGCGACATCGTCAACGCGGCCGCCGATGCCGCGAGCGAAGTCGTGGCGCTCTTCTCGCGCCAGCTCTCCGAGCGGGAGCTCGAGGTCTATGGGCGCATCGCCGCCGTCGGCAAACCGATGACCTTCGTTCACACGATGGCCGATCACGAAGATTCGGCCGAACGGCGAAACGTCGTCATGCTCGCCGAACGCTACGTGCGTGAGCGCGCGATCGTGCCGCAGCGCATCTTCACCGTCTCGACGCAGGAGTATAAAGAAGCGCACGATGCCGGCCGCGCGCCGGCGGGCTGGAACGAGCTGCTGGGCCTGCGCGCCACGCTTCACGCACACGCCGAGGAACACATGGTTCGCCTCGAACGCGCCGAACGGGAACGTGCCGAGAGCGCGCGCCTCGCGCAAGGTGCGGCCGTCCCCGAGCCGGTCCAACGGCGACCACTTTTTTTACGTTTCTTTAAGGGTCGCGCGGGTCATCGATAGGGGAGCGACCTGACCGTTCCCGAATCTCATCGGACGTGTCCGATACCTTTATCCTTGGGCCTGCGCGCATTGCGCCGGGCGACGGCACGCTGATGCACGGCCGCATCGCCATCGAGCGAGGCCGAATCGCACGCATCCTCTCTGAGGAGGGGCCGAGCGACAGCCGACCTCCCGACGGCGCGATCATCGCTCCAGGACTGATCGACGTCCACACCAACGGCGCCGATGAGTTCTTGTTCAACCGCGACCAAGGCCACGCGGTCGAAGTCGCGTCCCGGGCGTACGCTCGGCAAGGCGCGACCGGCTTCGTCGCCGGAATTATTACAGCACCCTGGGAATCGATGCTGCACGCGGCCTCGGAAGTATCGGAAGCGGCTGTCGAATTGGTGGAAAAGGGCGATCCGATCGGCGCGCGGTGTCTGGGAATACACTTCGAGGGGCCGTTCCTCAACCCGAAGTTTCGTCGCGTCCATCGGGCCGAATGGATCCTCGGGGCGACGAGAGAGCGCGCGCAGGAGATGATCGAGGCCTGCCGGGGCGCGCTGGTGATGGTGACGATGGCGCCCGAGATGGAAGGCGTCGACGAGTTGGCGCGCTTCTTCCACGACCAGGGGATCGTCTGCTCGGCCGGACACACGGCCGCGCGCTATCGCGAAGGCGTGCTCGCAATCGGACTCGGATTCCGGACGGTGACGCACGCGTTCAACGCGATGCCGCCGCTCGACCATCGCGATCCGTCGATCTTGGCCGCGTTCATCCAAGAATCGCGAACGACGGTTCAACTGATTTGCGACGGCTACCACGTCTCGCCGCCGATGGTTGATTTGCTCTATCGCACGCTGCACGAACGCGTCGTGCTCGCGACCGACAACATGCCGCCGGCGGGAAGCGGGTACCGGATCGAAGGCGGCGTCGTGCGCTCCGAAGACGGCACGATCGCCGGCAGCGCGCTGCTGATGGATCAGGCGGTGCGCAACCTGATGATGTATGCCGACATCCCGTTTGAGACGGCGGTGATTTCCGCGACGCGCTCACCGGCCAAGCTGCTGGGTTTAGAGCGCGAACTGGGCACGATCGAGCCCGGCAAGCGTGCCGACCTCTCGGTGTGGAGCGACGAGTACCAGGTGCTCTCGACGATCGTCGGCGGCATCCCGGTCTACGGATCGGCGCACCTCTACCGTCCGTCTCGCGCACGCGCGTAACGGCCGCTTGACGCCATAGTTAGCGGGGTGCACGTCCTCGCGATCGCGATCGCGGCGGCGGCCCTGCTGGGCATTCTCTTCCGGCCGTTCCGCATCAACATCGCCTGGTGGGCGACCGGCGGCGCGCTGCTGCTGGTCGTCACCGGCGCACTGAGCCCGGACGATGCGGGATCGGCACTGGCACGCGGCCTCAACGTCTACTTGTTCCTGATCGGGATGATGGCGCTGGCCGAGTTCGCGCGCCGGGAAGACGTGTTCACGTGGGCCGCGTCGGTGGTGCTGGTCGCCGCGCACGGCTCGCGCCGCCGGCTGCTGGTCCTGATCTACGGGGTGGGGATCCTTACTACGGCCTTTCTCTCGAACGACGCGACGATCGTCGTGCTGACGCCCGCCGTTCTCGACGCCGTTCGCCGTACGGACGCCGATCCGGTGCCGTACGTCGTCGCCTGCGCGCTGGTCGCCAATGCGGCCAGCCTGATTCTTCCGATCGCGAACCCTTCGAACCTGATCTTCTTCGCCGGCAAGATGCCCTCGCTCGAAACGTGGTTCGCGTCGTTCGCCGCGGCATCGCTCGCTTCGATCGTGCTGACCTACGTCGTGCTGACGTGGCGGCTGCGCGGCGTACTCGCGGTGCCGCTGCACGTCGAAGGCGAGCATCCCGCGGTACCGCGACCGGCCGCACTCGTCATGCTCGGGCTCGGCGCGATCGTGCTCGTGGTCACCGCCGCGGTGAGCGGTCCGCTCGGGGCCGTGGTCTGCGGGCTCGCACTCGCCGCGACCGTCGTCGCCGCGACCCGGGAACGCACCGCTCCGCTGCGTATCGTGCGCGGAATCGCGTGGTCGGTCGTGCCGCTGACCGCCGGGCTGTTCGTCTTGGTCGACGCGCTCGAGCGCGCCGGCGCCGAGTCGGCAGGCCGCCAGCTCTTTGCGTGGGGCGAGCACGCCGGCGGTCCGCTCGCGGCTCTCGGCGTGGCGCTGGCGACAGCCGCGGCATCGAATCTCGTGAACAATCTTCCGGTCGGGCTCGCCGCCGGTCATGCTGCCACCACGCTGCATCCGCCGGCCGCGCTCGTTTCCGCCGCGCTGGTCGGCGTCAACGTCGGCCCGAACTTCAGCACCAACGGCTCGCTGGCGACGGTGCTGTGGCTGTCGATCCTCCAACGTGCCGGGGTCGCGATGTCGCCGTGGCGCTTCGCGGCCATCGGCCTGGTCGTGACGCCGCCGGCGCTGATCGCGGCCGCGCTTCTGGCGCGTTAGAAAACCGCGCGGCAGGAACTGTCCCTGAGCGAGCGCACTCACCGCAAATGACAGACGGCATTTCGGTAGACGACCGTGACGGTGTTCGATACGTCGTGCTGGACAGGCCCGAAAAAAAGAACGCGCTGACCAGTGCGATGTATGCCGTGCTTGCCGAGGCGGTCGGCGGTGCTTCGACCGACGGCATCGGTGCCGTCCTGCTGCGGACCAGCAGTGCGACGTTCACCGCCGGGAACGATCTGCGCGATTTTCTCGACCAGCCGCCGCACGGCGACGACGCGCCGGTATCGCGGTTCCTGGCCGCGCTCGTCGAGACCGACGTCCCGATCGTCGCCGCCGTGCGCGGGGCCGCGATCGGCATCGGCACCACGATACTGCTGCACTGCGACCTGGTCTACGCGTCGCCTAGCGCCGTGCTCCGCGTTCCGTTCGTCGACCTGGGCCTGGTCCCCGAAGCGGCGAGCAGCGTTCTTCTCCCGCGCCGCATCGGCCGCGCGCGGGCCGGGGCTGCGCTCTACCTCGGCGAGCCGATCGATGCGGAGGCCGCTCGCGAAGCGGGGATCTTCACCAAAGTGCTGCCGGACGACGTCCTCGACGCGTGCGCCGACGACGCCGCCCGCACGATCGCGGGCAAACCGCGCGAAGCCGTTCGCGAAACCAAACGGCTCCTCAACTACGACCGCGCGGAGCTGCTCGAGGCGATCGGCCGCGAAGGCGCCGCGTTCCGCACCCGGCTCGGATCCGACGAGGCGCGCACCGCGATGGCAGCGTTCTTTTCCCGCAGCACGCGCTAGCGCGCGTCCGGTCCGGGACGAAAGAGTTCGTCGAGGCCGGTTTCGAGCGCGCGCGCGAGCCCCTCGAGCCGGCGCAGCGTCAGGTTCTGCCGGCCGGCTTCGACGTTCGCGATCGTGGCGCGGCTGACGCCGACGCGCGAGCCCAGGACACACTGCGTCAAGCCGAGCGCCGCACGGCGCCGGCGAATGCGAACTCCCAGCCGCTGCTGAAGATCCGACGTATCAGACACGAGAAGCTGCTCCCTTCGGCCCCGACGCGGCTGCGACGCGGTCCCTCTCGCCGGGAGGCGCATCGGTACCCCAGCCGCGGGGGCGCGTGAGAATGGCTCGCCGAGCGCGATGCGTGCCAGTTGCACCGCGCGAGTTCTCACGCAAACCGGTATCGACGATGATGCTTGGTGCGCCGTTCGGCTTCGAAAAATGACGAAGGGACCGGCGATGCGCCGATCCCTCGTGGAGACCACACGAGCGTCGGAGCGAGTGTTACGAAACGGCGGCCGCCCACGCGGAGCGCGCGACCAGACGGCCCGCAAAGCACATGCCTTGCGGGTGACGGAGATTGCGTGCATATCGCTGCAACATAACAGGGCCGATCCTACGCGGCACTCACCGCGCTTGTCAAGCCGATCGACGATGTTTCTCACACTGACATGCCGTGCCGCAATGCTGTTTCTTTGCCCGCCGCGCTTGACAAGAAGCCGGGCCGTCGCGTAGCCTGAGCCCGGAGTCATGATGCTACGCACCACTATCTTTGTCGAATCGCACAACTGCCCAGGGGGCGCCGGAGCGCACCTGACGGCCTCGTTGCGCATATCCCGCGGAGACACGACGTAGTTCGAGCACGCTGCCCAAAGCTTTGTGAAGCGGGGTGAGCGATGCGCTCACCCTTTTCTTTTTCTTCGGCAGGAGGAGCGTCAATCGTGGAAGTCATCGTAACGGCAGGCCGCCCGATCATGGCCTGGGTGGACGGGGTCGAATTCGATTCGGGCGCGCGGCGCCAGGTCGAAAACATGGCCGCGCTTCCGTTCGTGCACGATCATATCGCCGTCATGCCCGACGTCCACGTCGGCAAGGGCGCGACGGTAGGCAGCGTCATTCCGACCCTCGGTGCGATCGTTCCGGCGTCGGTCGGGGTCGATATCGGCTGCGGGATGATCGCACAGAAGCTCGCCCTGGGCGCTGAGGATCTTCCGCACGATCTGCGTCGTCTGCGGTCGGCGATCGAAAAGGTGATTCCGGTCGGCCGGGCCGCGCATCGCGATCCGTCGCCCGCTGCGCAGAGCGCGTGGGAAGATGGTCTCGGCGAGCGCTACGCGGCCGTGGTCGCGAACGCGCCCTCGGTGTCGACCCGGAACGTGCGCGAGCAGCTCGGGACAATGGGCGGAGGCAATCACTTCTGCGAAATGTGCCTCGACGAGTCAGGCAGCGTCTGGCTCGTGCTGCACTCGGGTTCGCGCGGTGCGGGAAACCGGATCGGGCAGTACTACATCGAGCAGGCGCAGCGCGAGCTGGAGCGGCAGGGCGTCGTACTGGCCGACCGCGACCTCGCGCACCTGACCGAGCACACGCCGCCCTTCGATGCGTACATCGCCGCAGTGGGCTGGGCGCAGGATTACGCGCGTCTCAACCGCGAGCTCATGATGACCAGCGCGCTCGCGGCGCTCGAGGGCCAGGCCGACCTCCCGCGCTTCAAGCGCGCCGAAACGGTCGTGAACTGTCACCACAACTACGTCGCGCGCGAACGGCACTTCGGTGCCGACGTGTACCTGACGCGAAAGGGTGCGGTGCGCGCGGGACGCGGCGAGCTGGGCTTCATTCCGGGATCGATGGGCGCGCGTTCGTTCGTCGTTCGCGGGCTGGGGAATCCGGATTCGTTCGAGTCGTGCTCGCACGGAGCCGGCCGCCGAATGAGCCGCGGCGAAGCGCGCAAGCGTCTCACCGTCGGCGACCTCAAACGGCAGACCCAGGGCATCGAATGCCGCAAGGACGCCGGCGTGCTCGACGAAGCACCGGCGGCGTACAAGGACGTCGATGCCGTAATGGCGGCCCAGCACGATCTGGTACGGATCGTGCACACGCTGCGCCAGGTGGTCTGCATCAAGGGTTGATGCCGGCCCGAACCGGTGAGCGGAGGCTCCCGTACCCCGGCGGTGCGGGGGCCTCTTTATGATTCCCATCGCTTGCCTTGAGCGTACGGTCGGGCAGCACACGTAGGACTTGAGCCCGGAGCGGTTCAATCCAGCCAGCCTCATGGTGGGCCTCCGGATCACCATTCTCGGCGCGGCTGCGTGCTGCGTGATTTCCAGCCTTGGAATCACGGGCTGTTCGCACAACCCCTGCTCGGTACATCACGTCGTGACCGAGTCCGCGTCGGGGATGAAAGTCGACCAGCTCGAGCTCGACGACGGCTACGTGTACGTACCGGCTCAGGAAGAGTCACTGTACGCGCACGAGTACACGACCGGCACCGAGGTCCGGCTATGCGAGGTCACCTCGCAGGTGGACGGCACGCAGCACTACTCGATCATCGCGACCAACGTCTTGGGCGCGCCGACCGAGATGCGGCGCCTCGAATACCAGGGCTTCCAGTAGTCAGCGCGGCTGCAGCCGCACGATCTCGCGCTGAAAGGCGATCGCGATGACGACGAACGCCGTCGCGACCAGGGCAACGGTGCCGCAGTTGAGCGGCAGTTGCGCGCGCAGATTGCCGCCGCCCGGATAAAGGTAGCGCGCCAGCACGCGGACGGCGAGGGCGGCCAGCCAGATGGCGAGGGTCGCGCGGTTGCCGCGCACTTTCACCGCATTGGCCTTGGCGGCCGGGGCAAAGGTCGTATTGCGCACGATCGCCACGCCGGTGATCGCGCCCAGCAGCACGCCGGTGAGCAGGGACATCGTCGTGATCGCGTCGTCGCGGCCGTCGATGCTCAGCGTGAGGACCACCAGATACCCGGTGAGCGCGACCAGCAGCGCCGGCCGGACCCAGATCTGCGCCATGCTGACCGTGCGTTCGCGCAATTCGCGGAACGCAAAGCGCACCACGACCAGCGCCACCAGCAGCAGCGGCAAGACGGCGGCGATCGTCCCGGCGCCGGCGTCGGTGGTCTCGTTCATGCTGCACCTCCGAGATAGGCTGCGCGTACCGCTTCGCTCGCCGCCAGACTGCTCGCCGCGCCGCTGTGCGCGATCGACCCGACTTCCAGTACGTATCCCCGCGACGCGACCGCCGGCGCCTGGCGCGCGTTCTGTTCGATCAGTAGGATCGTCGTTCCGCGCGCGTTGATCTCGCGAATGACGACGAAGATCGTCTGGACCAGCTTCGGCGAGAGCCCGAGCGACGGTTCGTCCAGCAGCAGCAGCCGCGGGCGGGACATCATCGCTCGTCCGATCGCGAGCATCTGCTGCTCTCCGCCCGACATCGTGCCCGCTTTCTGCGCGTAGCGCTCCTTGAGACGCGGGAAAATGTCGAGCACGCGCGCGGTTTCGTCGGCAATCTCGGAACGCACGCGGCGCGTGTATGCTCCCAGCTCCAGGTTCTCGCGCACCGTCATGCGCGGAAAGACGTGCCGGCCCTCAGGTGCGTGTCCGATTCCGGCTCGAACGATCTCGCTGGGAGCCAGACGATCGATCTCGCGTCCGTCGAACCGGATACTGCCGGAGGCCGGGCGCACCAACCCGCTGATCGCGCGCAGCGTGGTCGTTTTTCCGGCCCCGTTGGCACCGATCAGGGTCACGATCTCGCCCTCGCCGACCGTCAGCGAGATCCCGTTCAGTGCCGTGATCCGTCCGTAGCGGGCAACCAGATTCTCGATCTCGAGCAGCATGCTTAAGCGGGGCTCCCGAGATAGGCTTCGATCACCTTGGGGTCGCTGCGGACCTGCGCGGGGTCGCCTTCGGCAATCTTCTCGCCGTGATCGAGCACGGTGATCCGCTCGCTGATCTCCATGACCAGCGCCATGTCGTGCTCGATGAGAAACACCGTGATCCCGCGGTCGCGAATCTTGCGGATCAGCGCCACCAAGTCGCGCTTCTCGCTGGGATTCATTCCCGCCGCCGGTTCGTCCAGCAGCAGCAGCTTCGGTTCGGAGGCCAGCGCGCGGCCGATCTCGAGCCGCCGCTGCACCCCGTAGGCGAGGTTGCGCGCGTACGATTCGACCGCGTCTTCCAGACCGACGAACGCCAGCATCGCCAGCGCCCGCTCGCGGGCCGCGCCTTCCTCGGCGCGCTGGCGCGGCGTGTGCAGCAGCGAATCGACCAGGTTCGCGTGCAGCCGAGCGTGCTCGCCGGTAAGGACGTTGTCGATCGCCGACATGAAGCCGAACAGCCGGATGTTCTGGAACGTGCGCGCGATCCCGAGTGCGGCGATGCGGCTGGTCGCCCAGCCGGTGATGTCGGTTCCGGCGAACGCAATCCGGCCGGCGCTCGGTGTGTAGATCCCGGTGATCAGGTTGAAGGCGGTCGATTTTCCGGCGCCGTTCGGTCCGATCATGGCCACGATCGAACCGGCTTCGATCGTAAAGTCGAGCGCGTCGACGGCGGTCAAGCCTCCGAAGCGCTGGGTCACGCCCTCCATCGTCAGCAATGCCATCAGTGAATCACCTCGGTGAGGAGTTCACCTTCGGCCGCCGCGGCGCGGCGGTCCGCCTGTCCGGCGTGCAGTTCCGCGTTGCGCTGACGGCTCGGAATCAGGCCTTCGGGACGGAACAGCATCATCGTCACTAGGATCACGCCGTAGATCAGAAACCGCGAATTTGTGAGGTCGACGTTGAGTCCGACGTTGTGCATGAAGTTGGTCGTTTGCGGCAGGATGAAGCGCTCGAGCGCGGAGAGGATCAGGCTGCCGACGATCACGCCGGGGATGTTGCCCATCCCGCCCAGCACGAGCATCGCCAGCACGAACACGCTCACGTTGAACATGAACTGATCCGGGGACACGAGCTGGAGCTTCGAGGCCAGCGCGCAGCCGGCCAAGCCGCTGAACGACGCACCCATCGCAAAGGCTGCCAGCTTGGTCGAGGTCGTGTTGATTCCCATGTGGGCCGCCGCGAGTTCGTCTTCGCGAATCGCCATCCAGGCGCGTCCCAGACGGCTGGTGCGCAAGTTGTTCGCGAGCCACGCCGCCAACGCGATCAGACCCAGCACCATCAGGTAGTACGGCAGCGGGTTGAAACCGAACCGGTAACCGAAGAGCACCGGCTGGTCGAGCGAACCGATGCCGTTGGGTCCGCCGGTCCATTGCGAGAGGTTGAGGAACGTTTGGGGGACGATCTCGCCGAAACCGAGCGTCACGATGGCAAGGTAGTCACCGCGCAGCCGCAGGGTCGGCGCGCCGAGTAAAATACCGAAGATGGCCGCGATCGCGGACGCCACGAAGAGCAGCACCCAGAACGGCAGATGGATGCCGAACTGCGGCGACGCCAGCATCGCGTACGAATAGGACCCGATCGCGAAGAACGCGGCGTAGCCGAGGTCGAGCAGACCCGCGAAACCGACCACGATGTTGAGACCCAGGGCGAGCAACACGAACGCGCCCGCATCGGCGAGGAAGTTGGTGAAGGCGCCGTTGCGGCCGATGAACGGCAGCGCCAGCGCCGCTGCGAATGCGAGCGCGGTTCCCGCCCGCGGCGTGCGCAGCGCGGGCGGAAGGCGTGCCGTCAGCGGCGCGATCAGCCGCACGTCAGACCTTGTTCGGCAGCGATTCGCCGAGCAGCCCCGACGGCCGGAAGATCAGCACCAGCACGAGCACCGAGAACACGACGACGTTCGACCACTGATCGCTGATGAATTGGGTCGTCATCGCCTCGATCAGCCCGATCAGGAAACCGCCCAGCATCGCGCCGGCCAGGTTTCCGATGCCGCCGAGGACGGCTGCCGTGAAGGCCTTGAGCCCGGCTCCGAAACCGTTGAAGAACCAGGTCGAGCCGTAATACATTCCGGACACGAAACCGGCCGCACCGGCCAGCGCGGAGCCGATCAGAAACGTCAGCGCGATCGTCGTGTTGATGTCGATGCCCATCAGCTGCGCGGCATCCTTGTCCTGCGCGGTGGCGCGCATCGCCTTGCCCAGCCGCGTGTTGTAGACGAAGGTCTGCAGCACCACCATCAGGACGACCGCCAGCAGCACGACGATGATTTGCTTCGCCTGTATGGTCACCGCCCCAAGCGCGAACTGCGGGTTGGGGATTACCTGCGGAAACGGTACCGGCGATGGCCCGCGCCAATACAGCATCAGGTTCTCGAGGATGAACGACATCCCGATTGCGGTGATCAGCGGCGCCAGCTTGGGCGCGTTGCGCAGCCGGCGATAGGCCAGCCGTTCGATGATCACCCCGGTCAGCCCGCACAGGATCATCGCGCCGAGGATCGTGACCGCCAGGACGCCGATCAGCGCCGGACCGTGCACGACGCTATCGACCCCGAGCAGCGTCAGGATCGCCAGCGAGAAGAACGTTCCCAGCGTGTACACGTCCCCGTGGGCGAAGTTGATCAGCTCGATGATCCCGTAGACCATGGTGTAGCCGAGCGCGATCAGCGCGTAGATCCCGCCCAGCGACAGCCCGTTGATGAGCTGCTGAAAGAAGACGTCCAAACTACGATTTGAGCTGGATGACGTCGACGACTTGGGGCTTGCCGTTCACGACGTGCAGCAGCGTCAGCACGGGGGACGTCGTGTCGCCGTTGGCATCGAAACCGACCTTGCCGATCGGCGAGTCGAAGTTCGTCGTGCTGGCGATGTTCTTGAGCACGTCGGCGCGGGTCGGCATCTTGCCGCCGTTGTCCTTGATCGCCTTCTCGATCGCGGCGATCTCGATCTTCGCGGCCGTGTAGGCGCTGGCCGAATACGGACCGACGTTGCTCTTGAAACGGGCTTGATACGCGTTGATGAAGCTCTTGGCGGCCGGAATCTTGGTGACGTCGGGGGACGCGACCGTCATGTAGCTGCCGTTGGCCGCATCGCCGGCCTGCTTCTCGAACTCGGCATCCGAGATGCCGTCACCACCCAGGAACGGCGTCTGCGCGAGCCCGACGTCACCCATCTGACGGCGGATCAGGCCGCCGCCGGTCGACGTGTTCCCGCCGAAGAACACCGCATCGGGGTTGAGCGACTTGACCTTGGTCAGCAGCGACTTGAAGTCGACCTGGTTGGAGGTGATGTGCTCGTGCCCGAGCACCGTGCCGCCGAGACCGCGGAACGACGCGTCGAAGACGTCGGCCAGCCCTTTGCCGTACGTCTCGTTGTCGTCGATCACGAAGACTTTCTTGAAACCCAGGCGCTGGTAGGCAACCTGCGCCAGCGCAGAACCTTGTTTGGAATCACGCGTGCAGACGCGAAAGTACGTGTTGACGTCGGGGTGCGCGGTCCGGAGTTTTTTCGCGGCGTCACCGATCGTCAGCCCGTCGTTCGTATTCGAGGGCGAGATCTGCGCCAGCCCGGCATCGTTGGTGAGCGGGATCTCCGACTTTGCGACGTTCGAGTTGAATGGCCCGACCATCGCGAGCACAGCCGGGTCCGAGATGAACGTCTGCACGTTTTGCGCCCCGGCCGCGGGATCGTGCTTTCCTTGCACCGCATCGTCGAGCACGGACGGCTCGAGCTTGAACGCGCCGCCGGCGAAGCCGTTCCGGCCGGCCTGCTCGATCGCGAGCAGCGCGCCGTTCTCGGTCGGAATACCGATCGATGCGTCGGCACCGCTCAGGGGCAGGTCGATGCCGATCTTGATCGTGCCGCTGCTCGCGCCCGAGGAAGCCGCTCCTGAGGAGGTCCCCGACGAGGAACAGCCCGCGACGGCGGCGGCCAGCACGGCCGCCAGGACGCCGCGAGAGAACGAAGACAAGCGCATACCGGAACCCCTGCAGTGAGAGTGGGTCGAGTACGCCCGCACGCCGGAAGCGCCCTGCGGCTTCCGGGCGGATTGCCGACCGCTGTGCTAGGCCGGAGTGAGTTCCCGAACCGCGGCGGCGTTGAAGTAGGCGGCGCGCGGGTGATGGATCACGATCGCCGCGGTCGATTGCTCGGGCATGATCTGATAGGCCGAGGTCAACGATGCGCCGATCGCGTTCTCGACGTCGAGCAGTCGCCACACGATCTCGTGCTGCGCGAGATCGGGGCAGGCACCGTATCCCCACGAATATCGCTTTCCGCGTCCGTCGGGCAGGCCGAGCTCGGTGCGGATGCGGCGGTGCGTGTGCTCGGCCAGCGCTTCGGCCGATTGCACGCAGAAGCCGTGCAGGTAGTACGCCTCGCTATAGTCGTTCTGCTTCTGCAGCGCGTCGATACGGCGCGACGGCGCGTCGCCGACGGTGACGACCTGCAGCGCGATCAGGTCGCTGGCGCCGCCGTCTTTGGGCTCGCGCAGGTAGTCGGCCAGGCACAGGTGCTGACCGCCGGCCTGACGCGCGAACGCGAAGCGCGCGATCTCGCGCCGCAGGTCCTGCGGATCGTACACGATGACGTCGTCCCCGCTGCCGGCGGCCGGAAAATATCCGTACACCGCACGCGGCTCGATCAGCGTCTCGCGCGATGCCGTCGCCTGGTACCGTTTCAGCCGCGGCTCGAACTCCTCGGCCAGCACGCGTTCCCAGGCCTCGCCCTTGGTGTTCGCCGCGCCCCAAGACAGCCGGAACAGGCTGCGCAGGTCGAAGTGCGGCCACAGCTCGCGCGGATCGACCGCCGAGATCAGCCGCGAACCCAGAAACGGTGCCGCAGGCACCTCGGCCGTTCCGACCTCGCCACGGGCGGTGCGCCCGTCGGCGGCGGGGACGGCACTCGCGGTGCTGTCCTTCAAGCGCAGCGCCTCGGACTCGCGTTTGACGCGCTTGACCAGGGCGGCCCGCGCTGCTTCATCGCCCAAGGTATCGAGCAGATCGAGGCCTTCGAACGCGTCCTTGGCGTAGAAGACGCCGGGATCGAAGAACCGGTCGGGTGCGAAGGCGGTCCGGCGCCCGAAGTCGCGGTTGATCGCCGCGCCGCCGATCACGACCGGATACGTCAGCCCGCGCGATACCTGTTCCTTCACCAGCGCCGGCATCTGCTTCGAGGTCGACACCAGCAGCGCTGAAAGTCCGATCGCGTCGGCGTCGACCTCGACCGCTTTGTCGAGGATCGTTCCGACCGGGACCTGCTTGCCCAGGTCGTGGACGGTGTAACCGTTGTTCGAGAGGATCGTTCCGACCAGGTTCTTGCCGATGTCGTGGACGTCGCCGAACACGGTCGCCAGCACGATCGTCCCTTTGCTGACGCCCTCCTTGCGTTCGAGAAACTGCTCCAAATGGCCGACGGCCTTCTTCATCACCTCGGCCGATTGCAGGACGAACGGCAAGATCAGTTCGCCGGCGCCGAACTTGTCGCCGACTTCCTTCATCGCGGGCAGCAGCACGTTGTTGAGCACGTCGACCGGCCCGCGCCGCTCGAGCGCCTCGTCGATCTTGGCTTCGATGCCGTCCTTGCGCCGGCGCAGGATCGCGTTGTGAATCCGTAATTCGACCGGGGCGTCGGCGTCATCGTCGAGGGGTGCGGCCGCCGCGCCCTTCGCGGTTCCCTTCGATTCGAAGTACTCGATCACGCGCTGCAGCGCGTCGGGCCGGCGGTTGAGCACCAGGTCGTCGCACAAGGTGCGCTCTTCGTCGTTGATCTCGGCGTACGGGGTGATCTCGGCCGGATTCACGATCGCCATGTCGAGGCCGGCCTGCACGCAGTGGTGCAGCATCACCGAGTTGAGGACGTGCCGTGCGGCGGGGGTCAGCCCGAACGAGACATTCGAGACGCCCAGCGACGTCAGCGTTCCGGGCAGCTCGCGCTTGATGAGCCGGATGCCTTCGATCGTCTCGACAGCCGAGTCGATGTACTCGGCATCGCCCGTCGCCAAGGTGAAGGTGAGGTCGTCGAAGATCAGCGCGCCGGCCGGCAGTCCGTATTCGTTCACGACGATATCGTGGATGCGCTGGGCGACCTCGAGCTTGCGCGGGGCGGTCTTCGCCATGCCGGCTTCGTCGATCGTCAGCGCGACGACCGCGGCACTGATTCTTTGACGAGCGGCATGACCGAATCGATCTTCACGCGGCCGTTCTCGAGATGGATCGAATTGACGACCGCGCGGCCCGCGTACATCTTCAGCGCACGTTCGATTACCTTCGGCTCGGTCGAATCGATGACCAGCGGCGCTTCGACCGACTGGGCGAGCCGCTTGACGATCGTTGCCATCTGCACGTCTTCATCGACACGCTCGGTGAGCGCGGTACAGACGTCGAGCAGGTGCGCGCCGCCTTCGACCTGAGCCCGCGCGACCAGCGTGATCTCGTCGTAATCGTTGGCCAGCAGCAGCCGTTTGATCTTGCGCGAACCTTGACTGTTGACGCGCTCGCCGATCAGCAGAACGGTGCCTTCCTGCTGCAAGGCGACGGCGGTCATCGAGGAGGCGGCGAACTGCAGCGGCTTGGGCTCGGGCTGACGCGGGCGATGCCCCTGGGCCGCCAGCGCATCGATCGCGACGCGGAACGCCGCGATGTGCTCGGGCGTCGTGCCGCAGCAGCCGCCGATCGTGTTGACGCCGAAATCGCGCACGAACGCCCCGAGTTCGCGCGCCATCTCTTCCGGTGTCTCCGGATAGATCGTCTCCCCGCGCGACCCCATGCGCGGCAATCCCGCATTCGGTACGACGCTGACGAAGCAGCGCGAGGCTTCGACCAAATACCGGATCGGATCGCGCATATGCGACGGACCGGTCGAACAGTTCAGGCCGATCACGTCGATCGGGAGCGCGTCCAGCGTCGCGCAGACCGCACGAATGTCGGTGCCCAGCAGCATCCGTCCGGTCACGTCGAGCGTCGCCTGCGCCTGGATCGGGACGCGCCGCACGCCGGCATCGAAGGCGCGGACGATTCCGGCGATCGCCGCCTTCATCTCGAGTAAATCCTGACTGGTCTCGAGCAGCAGCAGGTCGACGCCGCCCTCGACCAGCGCCGTCGCCTGCTCTTCGTACAGTGCGGCGAGCTCGTCGAAGGTGATCTTCGAGAGCGCCGGGTCGGACGACGAGATCAGCATCCCGGTCGGGCCGAGCGAACCCGCGACGAAGCGCGGCCGTTCGGGCGTTGCATAGTCATCGGCGGCGCGCCGTGCGATCTGTGCCGCGGCCAGGTTGATCTCGCGGGTCTGGGCGCCCAGGCCGTACTCGTCGAGCTTGAGCCGCGAGGCGGTGAACGAATCGGTCTCGAGCACGTCGGCACCGGCCGCGAGAAACTCGCGGTGGATCTGCTCGATCAGGTCGGGCCGGGTCAAAACCAGCGCTTCGTTACAGCCGTGGCGGGACGCCCCGCCAAAATCGTCGTCGGTGAGCTCACGCGCCATGAGCTGCGTGCCCATCGCCCCGTCGACGAGAAGGACGCGTTCGCGCAGAGCCGCCAGATATGCCATTCCCTCCACCCTACGAGGTCGGCGGCACCAAACGACCCATTCAGGTGTCCAATGACTTCAGAATGGATCAAATTGGACAGGATGCACCGCGGATCGCCGAGCTCGTCGAGGTCGTGCGGGCCGCCGGCCCGCTGCCGATCCTTCGGGATGTCTTTGCGACGCTTCGCCAGGACGAGATCCTCGGCTCGGTGCGCCTGGCCGGAGCTGCATTAGACGCGGCCGACGTGCGCGCACTGCTGCAGCGCGGACGCGCGCTCGGCGGGCACCGGCTCACCGACTACCTGCTGGTCCACGGGTACGCCGAGGCCGCCGCGTGGACCGCGCAGCGCGGGACCCGGCCCGGACCGGTGACCACCGAGGACCTGCGGGCGCTCCACCGGATGGCCGCCGGCCCGCTCGCCGCGGACGGCGGCGCCTGGCGCACGCGGACCCTGCCGCCGTTTGCCGACGGCACTGTGCCGCCGCCGCATTGGCTGGTGCCGTTCGAAACGGCCACCTACGTCGGGCGGCTCGCGCTCGCGGAAAACGATCCGGCGCCGTTGGCAGTCGCGCGCGCGATCGCGCGACTGGTTCGCCTGCAGCCGTTTCCCAACGCCAACGGACGCGTCGCGCGACTGGTCGGGACGCTGGTCGCTTACCGTCGCGGGTTGCCGCCGCTCGTGTTCGACGCGCGCGCGCAACGCGCGTACGACGACGCGCTGCACGCAGCGCTCGGCGGCGACCCGCTCCCGCTCGCGCGCGTCGTCGGGCGCGCCCTCATCCGCGCGCTCGAGCGCTTACGCGACGCAATCGAGAGCGAGGACGCGCTGCAGCCGCTGGCGACCTTCGCGGCGGAGAAGCGCGCCGACGCGCTCTATAAAGCCGCCCAGCGCGGAAAACTTCGCGTCGTGCGGCGCAAAGGTCGGCTGCTCACTACCGCAGGCTGGGTCGCGGATTATCGAGCGAACCGCAACGCGACGCGACCCGCCGGCGCATGATTCATCGACTTCTCATCGCCACCTCAGGCTGGCCCAATGTAGTGCGGTTCTCGCTGACCTACGCTTTGGCACGTCCCCCTTCTCCAAAGAGGTCAGCATGCGCACTCCCCTTCTCACCGCGCTCGCAACCGCGGCCCTTCTCGCAGGATGCGGCGGCGGCGGCAGTACGTCACCGGCGCTTCCCGGCTCCTCGTCCACGCAATCCGGATCAGTAAGCACGACGGATATCGCGCAGAACGGAACCGATGCGGCGTTCGATACCCTCAGCACCGGCGAAATCGACGCCGCAGTCGGCAACGGAAGCCTGGGCAGCGCGTCAACGGCGCGCAGCCCGCAAAGCATCGGCTTCGCCTGCCGCCATCGGCGCAGCCGCACGGTCACGGTGAATCCCGACGGCAGCGTGACGGTCGAAACGATCGACTACTACGACAACGCCTGCACCCAACCCGAGCGCGATGCGGTCGCCGTCTACGCCTCGAGCAACGGCACCGCAACGGTGAACCGCACGATCACGACCTACAGCCTCGTCCACGCGCAGCTCGGCGTGCGCCACGAAAGCTTCGCGATCACCGGCAGCTCCGGTAACGGTTCGTGGCAGGTCCAGTCGTCGTTCTACCCCGGCACGTCGGCGACACCGATGTCGCAGTTCTCGCACAGCGCGGCGATCAATGCCTCCGCCTACACCGGCTCAACCGGCCACGTCGTCAACGACGCGAAATCCTCGATCAACGCAGAATACGGGCACCAAGTCGCGACGAACGCAACGGTCGGCAGCGACGGTTCCGGCGACATCACGTTCACCGGCACACGCAACGGCACGTTCTTCAAAGGCGCGCTCAACGCGCTGAGCATCTCGGCTTCCCCGCCGTTCACCATCTCCGGCGGCACGCAGACGGGAAGCGGTATGTACTCCGGAACGGTCGCCTTCACGAGCGATGGCGTCCTCGCATCCGTCACGATAAACGGCACGCTGCCCAATGGAAACGTCATCGCCGTCACGAGCTCCGCCGACGCGAACGGCAACGTAACCGTGAGCGGCACGATCTCGAACACCTCCGGCACCGTCGCCACGTTCACGACCGACGCCGACGGCAACGGCATCCTCACCATCACCGCAACCGGCGTCCAAGTCCCGATCGTCGACTGGCACGTCATCTGGTAAGTCCGCGACCCAGCCCCGGCACGGTGCCCTGCATCACGGGATAGCCCACGTGCCAAGCAAACGGCGTGCCTTCAAAGCGGCACGCCCTTTGTTTTTCTCTCCGCCGCATGTTTGGGCGGTGGTTGGGCGGGTGGCGGACGGTGCGCCGGCGGGGACGCTCATGGCGCGCATCCGTGCGCTCTGGTCGCTCGGTGCTCCCTCGCTCCCGCCGTCCCGGCTCCCGCGCCATCGCAACGCCCCGCCGGCCCACCATCCCCCACCCACCCCGGCACGATTCGCGGCAATTATGAAACGAGGCGGGCTGCCGCGCAGGCGTTAGCGGCCGGCGAATACTTCGATCAGCATTTTGGCGAAGGTGTGGGCGTCGCCGGGCCAGCGGGCGGAGACGTACGTGCCGTCGCGGACGACGAAGGAGGGGCGTGAATCGGTGAGCGTGTCGCGATGCCGGCCGTCGGTCTTGATCCGAAAGGCGGGATCGTCTTTCGGGACGTCGAGGAAATCGGCCGGGCTCGCCAAGAGGCGCGAGATTTCGCTCTGCACGCTGCGGTAGCCGATCGGTTCGCCCGGTTCGTCCGGATAGGTCCGGTAGTAGTTCGGTTCCCAGAAGCGGACGACGCGCCCGATGGCAGCACCAGTTCGCTCAAGGCCCCACGTCAGCGCCGTCGTTTTCTTGCCGTACAGGACCGAACGGCCGGTGGAGCGCGACTCGCTGCGTGCAGCGAGCAGCGCGCCGTGGCAGATCGCACCGACCGGTTTGCCCTCCTCGAAGAAATTCGCGACGAACGCTCGCAGCACCGGGCTCTCGAGATACGTCCGCATTCCACGCGCATAATGTCCTCCGGGCAAGACCAGCGCATCGAATTCGGCGACACGCAAGTCCTCGTAACGCGCGGGCGTCGCGAAGTGCACATCGCGCACCATCGCCGCATAGGCTTCGCGCGCGTCGCGATTCGCGCGCAGTACCAAGCCCACGAGCGGCACATCGCGCAGCACCGGAATGCGTCCCCACACGTCGAGGCCTTGTCCGGTGACCATCGCGGGATCGGCGCTCGCCGCGTTTCCTGACGGCGTCGCAAACGCGGCCGCATGTCCGGCCTCGGTGAGAATGCGCCATGTCACGCCAGCTTCAGTTGGATCGAAGTCGCAATCGGGCAATGCAAAGAGCACGCGCATCAGCGTTTCAACCTATCGTGCCGAAGGCGGCGGGTTGATGATGGCGCGGCGGGGCGTTGCTGAGGAGCGTGAGCCCGGAGGGCGGAAGCGACGAAGCACCGAGCGACCAGAGCGCAGGATGCGCGACGGAGCGTCCGCGCCGCGTCATCGTCGCCCCGCCGCCGCGCCACAAAATCTTACGTCGGAACCCGTTCTCCAGGGGTGACCACGACGGTCCCGCCGTCGGAGGAGGCCGGCGGATGCGGATGGCGTCCATGGCCCATGCCGAGCCGGTCTTCGATGCCGGCAATGACGACGTAGAGCACCGGCGTGATGACCAGGTTGAGGATCGTCGAGACGATCATCCCGCCGAAGACCGCGGTGCCCAGCGAGTTGCGGGACGCGCTGCCGGCGCCCGATGCGAACACCAGCGGCGTCACACCGAAGATGAACGCGATCGAGGTCATCAGGATCGGCCGCAACCGGGTCTCGGCGGCACGCCGGACGGCCGTGATCGTGTCGATTCCTTGTTCTCGCATTTGGTTGGCGAATTCCACGATCAGAATCGCGTTTTTGGATGCCAACCCGATCAGCATCACGTAGCCGACCTGCGCGAAGACGTCGGAGGTGATGTGCCGCAGCCACAGGCCGCCGACCGCGCCGAGCAGCGCGAGCGGGACGGCGAACAGGATGATCAGCGGATCGCCGAACGACTCGTACTGCGCTGAGAGCACCAGGAACACGAACACGATGCCGAGGCCGAAGATCAGCGCCGCCTGACCGCCGCTCTCGATCTGTTCGCGCGAGATACCACTCCACTCGTAGGCGAAGCCGGGCGGCAGATTGGCGGCGAGACGGTCCATGGTGTCGATCGCCTCGCCCGTTCCGTGCCCCGGTGCCGCGTTGCCCGTGATGTCGATCGCACGGTAGAGGTTGAAGTGGTCGATCGAGGGCGGGTCGTTCTCGCGCGTCACGGTCATCAGCGAGCCGATCGGGATCGGCGGGGCGGCCGTCTGCACGCCGTTGACGGTGACGGGGTTCCCGGAGTGGACGTAGATGGACTGCAGGTCGCTGATTTGCGAGCGGTACGGCGTATCGGCTTGCACGTAGACGCGATAGGACTTCCCGCCCATGTCGAAATCGTTGACGTAGACCGAGCCCAGGTAGACCTGCATCGTGTTGAAGATGTCCGTCAGCGGCACGCCGAGCGACAAGGCCTCGCCGCGATTCACGTTGATCGCGAGCGTCGGTTTGTCGTTGCGAAAGGTCGTGTAAACCTGCGCGAGCCCGCTGCCCGGCGCATTGGCCGGGCCGATGATCTGATATGCCGCGCCCAGCAGCGCCGGAAGACCGGCATCCGCGCGATCCTCGAGTTCGAAGTCGAAGCCCCCTTGGAATCCCAAGCCTTGAATCGCCGGTGGGTTGAGCATGAACGCCTGCACGCCCGGTACGAAGAACAGCCGCTGGTTGACCCGCTGAATCACGGCGTTGAGCGTGTGGCTACTTCCGTGCCGATCGCTCCACGGCGCGAGCCGGATGAACATTGTGGCGTAGTTGGAACCGTTGCTGGTAAAACTGAACCCGCCGGCGTCGAAGACGTCGGTGATCTCCGGCTGCTGCTTGAGGATCGCTTCGATCGTACGCTGATACCGATGCGTGTAGTCGATCGACGCGTACGGCGGGCCTTGCGCGATGATGATTGCGAAGCCTTGATCTTCGTCGGGGATGAAGCCGGTCGGCGTGTTCGTGTAGGCCCAGCCCGTGAAGGCCAGCAGCACGGCGAAGATCCCCAGCACGACGTAACGCCCTGCGATGACCCGCGGCAGCACCTTGCGGTAGGTTCCGCGCGTCGCCATGATCGCGCGGTTGATCGGGCGGAAGATCCGCGACTCGCGCCGCACGGTGCGGCCGAGCAGCAGCGAGGAGAGCACCGGCGTCAGCGTCAGCGCGCAAAACAGGGAGATCGTGATCGAACACGCGATCGTCAGCGCGAACTGCCGGTACAGCTGGCCGGTGGTTCCGGGGAAGAACGCGACCGGGACGAAGACCGCCAGCAAGACCAGCGACGAGGCGACGACCGCGCCCTGAATCTCGCGCATCGCTTCCCGCGCGCCCTCGAGCGGCGACATGCCCTTTTCCTGGATGAAGCGCGCGATGTTCTCGATCACGACGATGGCGTCGTCGACGACGAGTCCGGTCGCGAGGGTGAGCCCGAACAGCGTCAGCTGATTGATCGAGAAGCCGAGCACGTTCATCAAGAAGAACGTGCCGATCAGCGAGACGGGGATCGTCAGCGCCGGGATCAGCGTCGTGCGCCAATCCTGAAGGAACAGGAAGATCACGAGCACGACCAGCGCGATCGCGATCAGCAGCGTGATGACGACCTCGCGAATCGACTCGCGCACGAACTCGGTCGTGTCGAACGCGACGTGGTATGTCATTCCGGCTGGGAATTTCTTCGAGAGCGTTGCGAGCGTCTGCCGCACCTGATTCGAAACCTGCAGAGCGTTGCCGGTCTGCAGCTGCAGGACGCCCAGGCCGACGCCCTCGCGGCCGTTGAACCATAGCGAGCCGGAGTAGTTCTCGGCGCCGAGCGTCACGCGTCCGACATCAGACACTTTGACGAATCCGCCGTCGGGCGTCGAGCGCAGCACGATGTTCGAAAATTCGGTCGTGTTCTGGAGACGTCCGGTCGCCCGCACTCCGAGCTCGTAGGGCTGGTTCCCGTTGGTGGGCGGCGCGCCGATCGAGCCGGCGGCGACCTGCACGTTCTGGGCCGTGAGGGCGTTGACGACGTCGCCCGCGGTCAGCCCATTATCGGCCAGCTTTTTGGGGTCGACCCAAAGCCGCATCGCGTACTTGCGTTCGCCGAAGACCAGCACGCCCGACACGCCGTTGATCCGATTGATGTCGTTGGTGACGTTGTTCTCGAGATAGTTGGTCATGAAGATCGGATCCCAACGCGGGTCGGTCGACGTGACGCCGATCGCCATGACGAAGGTCCCCGAGTTCTTGGCGACCGTCACACCGGTCAGCTTGACCTCGTTGGGCAGCCGCCCTTGGGCGAGGTTGACGGCATTCTGCACGTCGTTTGCGGCTTGGTCGAGGCTGCGATCCAGGTTGAAGGTACACGTAATCTGCGAACTGCCGTCGCTGCCGCTCTGCGAGCTGATGTAGCGCAGGCCTTGGACGCCGTTGATCGCCTGCTCGAGCGGCGTGGTGACCGACGACTCGACAGCCTCAGCGCTGGCGCCGGTGTACTCGGCGGAAACCGTCACGGTGGGCGGCGCGATGTTCGGATACTGCGCGATCGGCAGAATCGGAATCGAGATGATGCCCAGCAGCAGAATAACGAGCGACGCGACCGATGCAAAGATCGGGCGTCGCAGAAAGAACTCGGTCACGCGAATATCGACAACGGCCGGCGGCGAGGGGTTGCTGGGGGAGCCGGCTGGTTTTTTAGGGCAGGGCGACGTCCGGCGGAAGCCAGTCCGCCAGAACGGCGATCTCCCCGACCGTCGTTCCGCCGGCGTTGACGATCGGCGGCCGCGCGTGCGGCTCGAGGGCCTCGCGCGCAGCGGGCTCGAGGGCGTGCAGCGCCTCCAGCACGGCGATCGTCGCGGGCGGAACGGCCCGGCGGGCGCCATCGACCACCTTGAGCGCAAGACCGAGTCCCGCATCGAGGAGGGCGTCGCAGTGGACGCCCTCGGCGCCGGCTTTGCCGACGACGCGGCCGCGCGTGACCCGCAGCAGGTCGGTATCGAAGCGGCCCGTTCCGCCGACGTACCACGGCTGGTCGGCCATCGCCGCGGCGACTCGCGCCAGGGCCGCGGCATCATCATCCTCCAGCCCCATCAGCGTTGCGAAGCGCGCGAACGAAAGCGCGGCCTTGCGCAGGGTGGTGGCGTAGGCCGGGATCCCGCAGCCGTCGACGGCAAGTTTATCGCCTTCGAACACGTCGTCGCTGACGCGCTCGCACAGCGCAAGAATCGCGCGCTGCGCGGGGTGCGCCGGTTCCAGGTAGCCGGCGAACGGCGCCCCGAGGACCTTCGCCAAGGCGAGGATGCCGGCGTGTTTGCCGCTGCAGTTGTTGTGCAGCGCGCTCGGCGTTTCGCCGCGCGCTGCGAGCGCCGCGGCGGCGGGGCCGTACGAGGGAACTTGCGGGCCGCAGCGCAGGTCGTCGACGCGCGCGCCGATCCGCTCGAGCATCGAGGCGACGAGGTCGACGTGGCCCGGCTCGCCGCTGTGCGAGGCGGCCATCATCGCGAGCTCGCGCTCGCCGAAGCCGAACTCCTCGAGCACGCCCGCGCGCACGGACGCTGCAGCGATGAACGGCTTCGCTGCGGAGCGGACGAAGACGGGAGTTTCGACGGTGCCGACTTTGAGAACGATCGCGCCGTCCGCGTCGACGACGCAGGCGGCAACGTTGTGCACGGACTCGACGCGCGTTCCGCGCCGCGCCGCGACCGCCGGCACACCGGCCAACTCCCAGAACATGTCGGGGTCGGCGCGTACGGGGCCGCGTCCGTTCCCCCCTCCCGGGGCGAGCTTTCGACTATCGGCCGCTTAGGCGACGACGAAGCCGGAGCGCTCTTCCTTGCGGTCGTGACAGCTGTCCTGATCCGCGCAGCGCCGGCCCACGCCATCGAGTGCAACGATCATCGTTGAGGCGTCACCGGAGTGTCCGCACTCCACGCACTGCACGGCGTCCGGCCCGGTTTCGGCCCTGATGCTCATGAACGTATCCTACCCGCGGCGGCCGATTCGAGGAATGGCCAAACGACCAATCCGGACCTAGTGCCGCGACGACCCGGAGGAGGAGGAGTGCGACGCCGGCGCTGCGTGCGATGCCGGCGCGACCTCGTAGACTTGGGGTTCGGCGTGGTGGGAGCCACCGTTGCCCGAATATACCTGGTCCATGCGCGTGGGCGTGCCATCGGCCCCGAACGAACGCCGCACGTCACGCGATCCGGTCGTGCTTACCCGCGACGCGCTCTGCGTGCGCCGACCGGTGCCGCCGTAGGGGTAGGGGTGAAACGCGCCGCGCCACGCGTGCCCGTAGAACGGACGGTGAATGAAGAACGGCGAGCCGCCGATGATGCCGAGGCTGAACGCCGGACCGTAGCCGTACCCGAAGCCGGGGTACCACCATCCCGGACCGTAGTAGACCGGCGGCGGGATGTCGCCGTCGTAGGCGTACGCCGTGTCGATCTCGCCGGCCGCGAAGTAGTCGCCGGCATTGCTGCCGACGATCGTGACGTCCATTCCCGGCGCGAGCGTGAGGCCGAGCGGATTGATGATGGTGTTCTGATTCAACTGCACCTGGTCGACGAAGCCGCGCGCGTCTTGCAGGCTGATCCGGAAGGTGCCGTCGACCGACAGAATGCGTCCCTGGATCGTCTCTTGGGTCGCGGTGGGCCGCGCATACGACGGCAGGTCCTGCGCCACGGCGGGGGCGACCGCGAAACCGGCGAGCAGCGCGAGCGCCAAGACGGCGCTGGTGGTCACGGAACGGTGAATGCGGTGTGCCATACGACCCCCCTGGGTGCGCCCCGCCCGCGGCGCACCATCGAGCGTAGGAGATCTTCTTGTGAAATCGATGAGAACCTCGGCCGCAGGATCCCTAGGCTAGGGCGGGCTCGAAGACGTTGGCTTCCTGATCGGCAAACAGCGGGTTCGAAAGGTACCGCTCGCCTGTATCGCAGCCGATCGTCACGATCAGCTTGCCGGCGTTCTCCGGTCGTTCGGCGAGCTGCATCGCGGCCCAGACGTTCGCGCCGGCCGAGATGCCGACCAGGATGCCTTCCTCGCGAGCGAGCCGGCGCGAGATCGCGACCGAATCGTCGAAGCTGGCCTTGATCACTTCGCTGTAAACATGCGTGTCGAGGATCGACGGCACGAAACCCGGCGCGAAGCCCTGAAGTTTGTGCGGTCCGGGCGAACCGCCCGAGAGCACGGTCGAGGTGTCGGGTTCGACCGTTACGCAGGTGACGCTCGGCTTGCGCTCGCGCAGCAGATGACCCGCACCGGTGATCGTCCCGCCGGTGCCGACGCCCGCGACGAGGATGTCGACTTTCCCGTCGGTGTCGCGCCAGATCTCCTCGCCGGTGGTGCGATAGTGCACCTCGGGGTTGGCCGGATTATCGAATTGGCCCGGCGAGAAATAGCGCGCGGGATCCGATGCGACGATCTCTTTGGCCTTGGCGATCGCGCCTTTCATGCCCTCACTCCCCGGCGTCAGCACGAGCTGTGCGCCGTAGGCCTTGAGCAGATTGCGGCGTTCGACCGTCATCGTCTCGGGCATGGTCAGGATACAGGGGTAGCCCTTCGCGGCGCAGACGAACGCCAGCGCGATTCCGGTGTTGCCGCTGGTCGGCTCGACGATGATGGAGTTCGGACGAAGCTTCCCGTCCCGTTCCGCCGCTTCGATCATGGCGACGCCGATGCGATCCTTCACCGACCCGGCGGGATTCATCGACTCGAGCTTGACCAGGATCTCGGCACCGAGGCCCTTGTTCAGCCGCGGAATCCGAACCAGCGGCGTGTTACCGAACGTGTCGGCGATGCTGTCGTAAACGCGCACGATCGTGCTTTCGCTCCCCTGAATACGTGGTGGAAATCCTCAGAACCCGCCGCCTCCCCCAAAGGGTGCGGGGGCCGCGAAGAAGGCGTGCAGGGCCTCGTAGGTGGCGTCGGGCGCCTCTTCGGCCAGGAAGTGCCCGCTGTCGATCGCGTGTCCGCGAACATCGACGGCCCAGTCGCGCCAGATGCCGAGAATGTCGTACCACTTCCCGACCTCGCCGCGGCCGCCCCAGAGCGCTAGCAACGGCGCCGCAATCTGTTTGTTGCCGCGATCGGCTTCATCGAGCGTGAAGTCGTAAGTCGCTCCGGCACGGTAGTCTTCGCAGGCCGCGTGGACGGTTTGCGGGTTCTCATAACAGCGCACGTAGTCGTCCTCCGCTTCCGGCGCGAACACCGATGGGCGGTTGGGACGGCGCAGCAAGAACCAGGCCGGATCGCGGCCGATCAGCGTTTCGGGCAGCGGGTACGGCTGGGCGAGAAAAAACCAATGCCAGTACCCCAAGCCGAACTTCATGTCGGCGCGCCGGAAGTGCTCGCCGGTTGGAATGATGTCGAGCACCGCCACGCGGGTGACGCGCTCCGGATGATCGAGGGCAAGCCGATAGGCGACGCGCCCGCCGCGATCGTGTCCGGCGACCGCAAACCGTTCGAAGCCGAGCTGCCGCATCAGCGCCACGCAGTCGCGCGCCATCGCGCGCTTCGAATACGGCTCGTGATCGGGGGTCGTCGGCGGCTTCGAGCTCTCGCCGTACCCGCGCAGGTCCATCGCCACGACCGTGAAGTCCCGTGCCAGCCGCGGCGCGATAAGGTGCCACATCACGTGCGTTTGCGGATGGCCGTGCAGCAAGAGCAGCGGCGGTCCGTTCCCGCCGTAGCGTACCCGCAGCGTTGCCTCCGGGACGTCGATGCGGTCCAAGGTGAAGCCGTCGAACATCAGTCGACGCCGATATCCCACACCATTCCGAGATCGCGTTTCGCGAAGGCGCGGAAGGCGATCAGGGTCTCGGTCGCGTTGATGCCGGCATGCGACGCGATGCGTTCGGTCACCAGATCGCTGAGCTGGTCGTGTTCGCGAACCCGCACGACGGCGACCAGATCGTACGGTCCGGCGACGCTGTAGCACTCGGTCACGCCGTCGATCGCCAGCAGTTCCTCAGCCAGCGAACGGACGCGACCGGGTTCGACGTTCATCAAGACCAGCGCGGTGATCACGCGACGCCCTACCGCGAGGGCATGGCGCTCACCTGCGCGCGACGCGCAGCCCGCGCGCGCAAGGACGACGCGGCAAACCGCGAACGCGGATTCGCATGATCGCCTTTGCGCGTACCTGCGCCGCGATCGCCGCGACCGCCGCCAAGCGTGAGAAGATCGCGCTGGTTGCGGCGTATCTGGAGCCGCTCGACGACGCCGATCTCGCGCCGGCGGCCCGCTACTTCACTGGCAACCCGTTTCCGCAAGCCCAACAGCGCAATCTCGCCATCGGCGGCCGCACGATCGTGGCCGCGGCCGCGGAGGTCTGGGGCGTCGACGACCAGGCGCTTTCACGGGCCTACCGCGCGACCGGCGACCTTGGTGCCGCGCTGGGCGGGCTCGTCCGAGCTGGGGCGGACCTGGGTCTGTTTCGCGAGACGCTTACCCCCGCCAGGCTGTATGCGCTGCTGGTCGAGATCGCGGACGCATCCGGAAAGCATGCCCGAAAGCGGCGCCGGATCCTGTGCGAGCGGATCTTCTCCGCCTGCAACGATCCGCTCGAAGCCACCTACGTCATCAAGATCATGACCGGTGAGCTGCGCATCGGCTTGCGCGAGGGCTTGATCATCGACGCGGTCGCAGCGGCATTCGCCCGCGACGCCGCCGCCGTGCGCAAAGCCGCCGGCACCGCCGGCGACATCGGCGCCGTCGCGCTCGCGGCGAAGCACGCTGCGCTGGACCGCGTCGGCATCGCCTACCACGCGCCCGTAGCCTTCATGCTGGCCAGCCCGCTCGCCTACGGTTCGGCCTACGGCGAACTCCCGGGCAAGGCGTGGCTGGTCGAAGATAAGTTCGACGGCATTCGGCTGCAGGCGCACGTGACGCCGGATCGCGTCTCGCTCTTTTCGCGCACGCTCAACGACGTAGCCGCATCGTATCCGGAGGTCGTCGGGGCGCTGCGCGACGTTGGCGGATCGTTCGTTCTCGACGGCGAGCTGATCGCCGTCCGAGGCGAGAGCGTCCGGCCGTTTCGCGTTCTCCAAGCGCGGCTGCAGCGCAAGGAGGTTTCGCCCGAACTGCTGCGCGATGTGCCGGTGCGCTACATGGCCTTCGATGTGCTGGCGCGCGACGACGACTTCTTGGTCGATCTGCCGCTCGCGCAGCGGCGCGCTCGTCTCGAGGCGCTCGTGCCGATTGCCGAAACGCTCGCGCCGGCCGCCGGCGCGTCGTTGGAAGCGGATGCCGGTCCGGACGAACTGCACGAGCGGTTCGATGCCGCGCGCCTGCGCGGCAATGAGGGGCTGGTGCTCAAGCGGCTCGACTCGCCGTACACGCCGGGCCGGCGCGGCAAATGGTGGCTCAAACTCAAGCGCGAGCTCGCCACACTCGACTGCGTCGTGGTCGGCGTCGAGCGCGGCCACGGGCGCCGCGTGAACGTCCTCTCCGACTACACGTTCGCGGTGTGGAACGGTGACGAGCTCGCGGTGATCGGCAAGGCCTACAGCGGGCTGACCGACGTCGAGATCGCGGAGATGACCATCTGGTTCGAGGCGCATCGCCTGCCGGCCGCGCAGGCGCGCGCGGCGTACCAGCGGCTCGACCTCAAACGCGGCGAAATCGTTGTCGAGCCGGTGGTCGTGGTCGAGATCGCGTTCGACATCATTCAACGCAGCGAACTGCACGCAAGCGGGTACGCGCTGCGTTTCCCGCGCATCGCCCGGCTGCGCCCGGACAAGCTCCCCGCCGACGCGGACACCCTCGGACGCGTCGGGGAGATCTATGCCGAGATGCTGGCTCGGGAAGGGATCGAATCCAGTTAGTACCGCGCCGTCAACTGCAGCGTGATGATCCGCGGTTCGAGGCCGAGCAGCTCGGCGCTGGTACCGAAGCCGGTTACGAGCGACTGCTGGATAGCACCCGAGTACGGCTTCGTATACGCGTTGGTCGGATTCGGGAGCTGCTCACCGAAATACCCGTAGATCTGGCTATTCTGGTTGAACACGTTGTAGCCGCTCAGCGTCAAGCTGAGGTGCCTGCCGATCCGCTTTGAAATGAAACCGTTGAAGAACGTATAGGCGGGGCGATTGAGCGTGTTGCCGATGCCGACGTAGTAGTCTTGCAGCTGGGCCTCAAACCCCTGGCTGCGCTGGGTGTAGTCGGCGGCAAGCGACGCCTTATGGACCGGCACCTGGTTGATCTGCCCGCCGTCGAGGATGTACGGGTTGTTGGCCAGCACGTTGGGCGGTTCGCCGAATTGCTGTGCGGATTCGATTCCGTAGGTGTAGTCGAGCGCAACGTCCCGCTGGACGCGCACGCGTCCGGTGATCTCGACGCCGCGGAACAGAGCGCTCGAGGCGTTGAACACGCCTGAGAGTCCGAGGTGCGGAATCACCGTGGTCGCGTCGTAGCTGGTCCCGCACGCGCTGTTGATCTTCGTTGCGAACTGCGCCAGCGCGCCCGCGATGCTCGGGTTTCCGAGCGCGAACGGCGTGATCGGACCGACGCCCGAGAAGAGCTGGTCCTTGACGCTCGAGACGTACCCGACGAGATTCACCGCCGTGTCGTCCCAAAACCGATGGCCATAGGCAGCTTCCACGTCGGTCGAGCGCTCCGGTAGGAGTGCGGAATTCCCGCCGGTCGCGACCGAGTTCAGGAGGTTGCCGCAGACCGGGTTGAGGCTCGAGGGATTGTTGAAACCGCTGAGCGCGTTGGCGCTGGCGACGTTGACCCCCGGGTCTCCGTCGGCTTCGCCGCCGGTGAACCGAACGACGTCGCGCGAGGTCGGTTTGAAAACGAACGAGATGCGCGGATCGAGCGTCGTGTGGTGGGTAACGCTGCTGCGACGGTCCCACGCATTGAGATAGACCGCGAACTTGGTTCCCGGCGTGTAGTTTTCGCGGATGAAGAAACTATAGTCCCCTTCCCCCAGATCCGGCTGGGAAATGAATGTCAAAGTGTTCACGGGCAGCGGGTTGTACGCAATGTTGTTGCCCGTTTCTTTTTGGTGTTCGACGAAGTATCCAAACCCGAGATCGTTAGTGTCGGTGGTGATGTCGTCGGTGAAGAGGATGCCGTGCGTGAGGTAGTTGTCCGTGTACGTGCCGGTCCCGAAGACGAACGTTCCCGTCGGGTCGAGGCCCGCCGCGGCCGACGAGTATTTGTGGTAATTGTAGTAGTCGCTGTAGGTGCTCAGAGAAATTGACTGGCTGGCGAGCTGCGTCGTGAATTGCAGGTTGAAGTCTTGCAGCGTCGTTCCGCGATTGCGGTCTTCGCCGCCTCCGAACGGCCCGTACGATTGCGCGGCCCACTGCTGAGCGGTGTAACACGCGCTGGGGTTCGTATTCGTTACAACGGTGTAGCCGCCCGCGCAGGTTTGCGGGTTCGACTGTATCTGCGCGAGCCGCGTGGCGTACGGAATGTTGTCGTTGTCGCCGTTACCGGTGCTGTCCGCGTGATCGTTGCCGGCGTACGCGGTAAACGTCAAGGCCGTCGTGGGCGAGAAATGATAGCGCAGCTTCGCGACGTCGTTGAGTTCCTTGTAGTCGGCACTGACCGAATAGGTATTCAACGCAGTATTACACGAGGTGATGTCGTTCGAAGCCGTGCAGGCACCCCCGTTGGGAGCGTTCGCATTGTTGTTCGGCCGTGCGCCTTGAAATATCAGGCCCGGCGCGAAGTCGCCGTACGTGCCGATCACGGAGTGCCCCAGGGCGTACCCGAAGCGGCCGATTGTGCCGGTGGCCTTCAGGATGCTTCCGAGGGTACCGTCGTTGCCGACCTGCTGCGTGAACTCTTCGTGCGGTTGCGTTGTCGGCTGGAGGGTCTGGAAATCGATTGTGCCGCCGATGACGTCGACGCCGTACAGGCCGGACGCACCCGACCCGACCGTCACCTGAATGTTGTTCAAAAGCGAGAACGGCGAATTGGCGTAGTTGTAGGTGTCTTGGTTCAGAACGCCGAGCGGACCGATCGGGTGTCCGTCGATCAAGGGGCGAACCTCGCCCGCCCCCATGCCGCGGATATCGACCGACGTGTCGTCGCCGACGGTATGCGGGCCGCCGGTAAGGTTCACGCCCGGCAGTTGTCCGATCGCGTCGGCCGCCTTCAGGAAGCCCTGCTGCTGGAGTTGGACCGGGTCGAGGTCGTGCTGAATCGTGGTCGACGAGGCCAGCGTGCCGGCGCGGTAGGTCGCGGTCGTCGAACCGATAACGCGGATGTCCCCGGAAGCCGAGGTCGTCGCGCGCAGGAGCGGCGCGCGAACGGTCGCGGTCGAACCGGCCGTCGTGACGACGTCGTCGATGCGGGTCGGCGTGTACCCGGTCGCGCTTATTTGCAGGCTGTAGACGCCCGGCGGCTCACCCGCAAACGTATACCGGCCGTTCGCATCGCTCGTCGTCTTATCGACGAATGTCGGGCCCCCATACAGGACCACCGAGGCACCGGGAACGCTGAGGCCGTTGTCCTGCGTCACGACCGTACCGACGATCGTCGTCGTCGAGGCCTGGGCGCTCGCGGCGAGCGGCGACAGCGTCGAAGCGGCGCTGAAGAGTAGCAAAGTCACAAGGGCTCGGATCGTATGCGAAGGGCGCGCAGCGGCGCGCGGAAAGAAGGCTCCACGATCAAAATAGCGGCGTCTCATGGCCGCATCGTGGCGGGGCCGATCTTAAGTCCCGTTTATTTCGGACTTAAGACAAGTTCAAGATTGGCGTTGCGGGGTTCGAGCCCCGACCCCTGGGGGCGATTCAGCTTCCATCGCTTCGAACCGGCCGTACGGCGGGGCCGAAAGGCCGGGGTGAGCGCTCGCAGCCGACGCGGGCCCCGAAGCCCGCGGCGAAACGTCACATAGCGCACGGTTCGAAGGGCACAGGGACCGAGCCGTGGGCCGTGGTAACGGAGCGCCCAGACGCGCGGGCTTGCCGAGCGTCCCGCTCGTTCGTCCCGAGGTCGTATGCTCCGACGCCGTTTTGTCGTACTTGGGATCGTCGCAACCTTGGCCGCTTGCGGCGGGGGCGGCGGTAGTTCGTCCCCCTCCGGCAATGGTCCAGCGAATACATCGCCGAGCGGACTCGCCCCGGCCTCGTTTACGATCACGATCCCCAAGGCGTCGGGTAGCGCGCTGAAGCGTTCGCCGAAAACCGTCCCCGCCGGCACCGAGTCGATCAAGTTCACGCTGCTCAAAAGCGATAACCCCGCGATCACGACGCCCAGCGTTTCGCCGGTCTACCCACTCCTGGCGACTTCTCCCGGATGCACCAGCGGCAGCGGTGGGATCACTTGCACGATTCAGCTGCAGGCGCCGGTCGGCACGAACATTTACCTGGCTGAGGTCTTTGCAACGCCGGACGGATCGGGCACGCACATCGGCAGCGGCGCCGTGCGCCTGACCGTCGTCGCGAATGCGACGAACTCCGCGTCGCTGACGCTGGCCGGGCCGATCGCGGCCGCCTACACGGCGACCGATGAGGCGCCGATCCCGAACTTCTTCGGGGACGGTCCCACGCTAGTGCTCTCGCCGCTCGCGGGCGTCATGTACAACACGACGACGATCCCGACCAGCGCACGCGTTTTCGTCGTCGCGCTCGACGCCGCCGGCAATCAGATCATCACCCCCGACACCTTCGACCGTCCGGTGACGCTGACGCTCAACTACGTCCAGACCGGATATTTCACCGACTCCGCCCACCGCTCGCCGCTGGGCGGCGGTAATCCGAACGACCCGACGACCTACGCGCTGCTGAGCACGACGTACGCGTTTCCGGCGGGCGGCATAACGACCGCCTCGACCTCGGCCGGGAACCCCTCGATCCTGATCAATTCGCCGGCCGACCAAACCGTGATCTCGCCGATCTCGACCTCGACGGGCGCGATCGTCAGCATCACTTCATCGATCGCCTCGACGCCGCAGCCGCTCACGCTGACCTACGCGATCCTCAACGGCTCGTGTCCGAGCGGAGATATCGGCTCGCCGCCGTTCAACTGCAACCAACCGTCGCCGACTCCCTCACCGACGCCGTCGCCGAGCCCGACGCCCTCGCCGTCGCCGACACCGAGCCCGACCCCGTCACCGACACCCCTGATGTGGCCGACATCGCAGCAGTCGGACCAGTTCGCGTCGTACTATCCGACCGGCACGTTCCAATTCAACAATGTGCCGCCGAATTCGATACCCGTCGTCGACTTCAACTCGCTGCCGCAAAATGTGAGCAACGGCAATTCGATCAACCTGGTCCTCAGTGGAGGCGCCACGCTGACGACCGGTGGAACGGTCACGCTCGACGCCTCGAGCTGCCTGTCCACCGACGGCAATGGAAACACGATAACGAACGTCATTCTGTTCCCGACCAGTCCCATTACGACGACGTCGACGCCGATCACGGTGACGGTCGTCAACAATGCGACCTCGGCGATCGGTTGCGTCGTGAATGCCTCCGATGGCAGCACGACGGCGCCCCTACAGGTCTACATCGGTAATTACGGAGTCACCGTGAACCGGGTGAAGAGAAAGTGATGCCGCACCTTCGAGCCCTCCTCGTTCTTGCCGGTCTTGCGATGGTCGCCGCTTGCGGCGGCGGCGGCAGCGGCGCGACCGGTTCCTCGCACGTTCCCAACGCGTCCGCAACGCGCCAACCGGATGCCCGGATCTCTATCACCATCGTACCGAGCAATATCCGTCACGGCGTCCATAAGCATACCGGCTCGAAGAAACGCAAACCGCAGTTCGTCGACCCCTGTTGCGGCGGGTATCTCGATTTCTGGTTCTATCCCTATAACTACGCGGGTAATGGCGCGCCGTCGACCACCGCCGGCCCCATTCCCGTCTCGAGTACGGGTCCCACGACAGCCAGCGTGGCGGTTTTTTCTGGGCAAGGTACTGCCATCGCGACCGAATACGACTCCAATGGCAACGAGCTGGCATCGAACAACAACAATGGCACCAACTACACGCTCGATCCCGGAACGACGGAATCGATCTCGATGACGCTGTCGCTCTTTCCGCAGAATATCTTTTTCACCACCGATCAGACGTTCGTCTCGCCTGCGGTTGATGTCAGCCAGGCCTGCCTGAACGTCGGCTCGAGTAACACATCGATGATGTTCGCGCTTATCCCGGCCGACGCCGATGATAACTACCAGCCGCTCGCGCCGGCGAGTTCGCAGACGCCGCCGCCAAACGGGTACAATGGGAGCGTCATTCTTTCGGGCATTTCCAGCACGCCTGATGCGGGGGGCAGTTCGACGATCGTCCCCACGGGTGCGACCTGGAACGGCTATGCCGTATACAACTTCATCTACACGCCGGCCGGCGACGGCGATCAGTTCGCGCCGGGGGTGACTGCCACGGGAACCGTGACGAGTCCCGACGGCGGCCCGTTCTCCGAAACGTTCACAATTACACCAGGAGGTTGCGGCTGACACCGTAGGCTCAGTCGTCGCCCTCGTGCAGGTGCAGGTGGCAGCCGTCTTCGGCGTCATCGAGCACTTCGCGCGCTTCGGTGAGCACATTTGCCGGCAACGTTCCGCTGCATTCGACCGAGCCGGCTTCGGCCAAGAAGTCGATCTCGTCCCAATCCTCCCACGTCTCGAGCGGCTCGCCGTCGACGTCGGAGGGGAAGCGTACGCAGAAGCCCTGCTCCACGTGCAGACCGGTAACGAGCACGCGCGTACCCCGCGGGTAGTAGGTCCCATCTTTCCACAGGGTCCCGTACGTCGCGTCGTAGTGCTGACCGATTTCGATCTTGTCGATCGTTCCGTCTCCTGGATTTACCGGGCGGCATTTCCGCGCCGGCGTGTCGTATACCCGTCGAGATGAGCGACGACCGGCGCCGATCCTGGCGCATTCTTTCGTCTGAATACCCGATCGCGACGCGCTTTCTGCGGCTGCGCGCGGACCGTGTCGAACTGCCTGATGGGACGGTCGTTGAAGAATATTTCGTCCGCGAATCACACGGGTTTAGCGTCGTGCTGGCGTTGACACCCGATGAGCGCGTCATTCTCGTTCGGCAATACAAGCACGGGATCGCCGAGGTTGTGACCGAGCTGCCGGCCGGAGGGATCGACGCCGATGAAACGCCCACCGCTTGCGCGGTCCGGGAACTGCGCGAAGAGACGGGCTATGCCGGCTCGCCACCCGTCCACGTGCGCAGCTTCATCACCGATCCCACCAACTCGGACAGCCGCTATCATCTGTTCATCATCCGGGACGCGGTCCCGACACACGAACCCGCGCCCGACCCGACCGAAGAGATCGACGTCCTGCTCGCCTCGCTGGACGACGTGCGCGCCATGGCGCTCGACGGCCGGATCGCCGCCGGCACACAAGTCGCCGCCGTCCTGGTCGGCCTACACGCACTCGGCCGATAGCAGCGCCGAGTCTCGCCGGACGCTCCGCTGAAACACCGGCGGCGACGCGGCGGTACGTGGGGGCGGAGGTTCGCAATGCCCCTGTTCTTTCGAGTGACCATCCTCGTCGCACTCGGTATCGTGGCGCTGATCGCGCTTGCCGTGCTGCTGAAGATCCTGGTCGTTGCGGCGCTGATCGCCGCCGTCGTCGTCGCGTTCATCGCGGTGGCCAACGCGGTCCAGCGCCGGCGCAGCCGGGCGATCGTCCTCAACGTCCGGCGCTGACGGCGCACAGCCGGTACGCCGTCATCGACGGCGCACCGGCTTTTGACCGCGCCTTAGCGCACGCTATTCGAAGCGCAGGGCGCTGATCGGGTCGAGCGCTGCGGCTTTGCGCGCCGGCCAGTAGCCGAAGAACACGCCGACCGCAGCGCTGAAGGCCAACGCCAGCAGGACGGCGCCGACCGACACGCTGGTCGCCCAGTGGGCGAAGTACGCGATCGCGGCGGCACCGACGATGCCGAGCACGACGCCGATTGCGCCGCCGCCCGTCGAGAGGACGACCGCTTCGATCAGGAACTGCCGCAGGATCGAGGCGGCGCGCGCTCCCAGCGCGACCCGCAGTCCGATCTCGCGCGTCCCTCGGTGACCGACACCAGCATGATGTTCATGATGCCGATGCCGCCGACGAGCAGCGATACGGCCGCTACCGACGCGAGCAGCAACGCCAGGATCGAGGCCGTTGACGACGCCGCTTGCGCAATGTCGGCAAGGTTGCGCACGGCGAAGTCGTCGGGTTGTCCGGCCACGATGCGGTGGCGCTGTTCGAGCAGCGCGGTGATTTCGTTTTGCGCCGAGGTGATCTTGCTCGCATCGGCGGCCGACACCATCAGCGAACCGACCGTCGTCGAGCCGGACAGGCGCTCGAGCGCGGACGTATACGGAATGAGCACCGTGTCGTCCTGATCTTGGCCGCTGCCGCTCTGCCCTTTGGGCGAGAGCGTTCCGATGATGGTGAAGGGTACGCCCTTCACGAGCATCGACTGCCCGACCGGGTTCGAACCGTCGGGAAACAGCTGCTGCACGACGGTTTGTCCGAGCACGGCCACTTTCGAGGTGTCGTCGGTCTCGGCTTGGGTGAAGAAACGCCCCTGCGCGAGCGGCCAGGTGCGCACGTAGGTGTAGCTGGTGGCGACGCCGGTCACGGTCGTCTGCCAGTTCTGTCCGTTCGCGACGAGCTGCGTGCGCACGGAGACGACCGGCGAGACCGCGGCCACGCCGGGCAGCGTTGCGATCGCCATACCGTCGGCGGCGGTGAGCGTGGACGCGCCGCCAGTACCGGTTTTGGCGCCGGTCGTCTGCACGCTTCCGGGAATCACGACGATCAAGTTCGATCCCAAGCCGTTGATCTGGTCGGCGACCGACGTCTTTGCGCCGGTGCCGATCGCGACGGTAATGATCACGGCCGCTACGCCGATCACGACGCCCAGCATCGTGAGCAGCGAACGCGAACGATTGCGAATCAGCGCGGTCAGCGCGAGCCGGATGGTCTGAACGAAGCTGATCATGCGAGCACGCGTTCCTTCGTCGCAACGTCGCCGACGATGTTGCCGTCGCGGAAGGTCACCAGACGCTTTGCATGGGCCGCGACGTCGGGTTCATGGGTCACCAGCATCACCGTCATGCCGCGCTCTTCATTGAGACGGCGCAACAGCGCCATCACGTCTTCGGACGACGCCGTGTCGAGCGCGCCGGTCGGTTCGTCGGCCAGGATCAGGTTCGGCTGGTTGACGATCGAGCGCGCGATCGCGACCCGCTGCTGCTGCCCGCCCGAGAGCTGGTTGGGCTGATGTTCGGCGAATTTTGACAAGCCCACGGCATCGAGCGCTCCCATCGCGGCCGGGCGGCGCACGGCGGCAGGCACGCCGGCGTAGATCATCGGCAGTTCGACGTTTTCGAGTGCGGTCGTCCGCGGCAGCAGGTTGTACGCCTGGAAGACGAAACCCAGCGCCCGCGACCGCAGGTCGGCCAGCGCGTCGCTGCTCAGGTGCGAGACATCGTCGCCCGCGAACAGATACGTTCCGGCGGTCGGCCGGTCGAGAAGGCCGACGATGTGCATGAAGGTCGATTTCCCTGAGCCGGACGGTCCCATCACGGCGACAAACTCGCCGGGTGCGATCGTCAGGTCGACCGCATTGAGGGCGACGACACCCGCGCTGCCCTCGAGCGGATAGACCTTGCGCAGCCCGCGCACTTCGACGACCGGAGTCATCGCGCCGGTGCTCCGCCGCGCGGCCCGCCGCCGCCCGAGGTGCCGGACAGCAGGCTGCGCGTCGAGGTCGAACCTGCGGCCGAACCCTTGCCGGACCCGCGCGAGTCGCTGACGACGATCGCGTCGCCGGCTGCGAGCGTTCCGTGCAGCGGGGTGACCGATGCTTCGGTGTCGCTCACGATTCCGATGGTGACCGGAACCGGCGTCAGCTTGCCGCCGCGGTCGACGAACACCCGCCCGGTGCTGCCGGAGGTCACGGCACCGCCCGCGGTGCTGGAGGCCGCGCCCCAGGGGGACGCACCGTTGGATGCGTTCGCGGTCGAGGCGCTACCGGCTGCGGGTTTCGTGCCGCTGGCGGTGGCGGCCGGGCGCGGCCGGCGTGCGATCGATCCCGCTGCCGGGGTGTAGCTGAAGGCGGCCAGCGGAACGACAATGGCGTTGGCGACGTGGGCAACTTGAATCGTCGCGTTCGCCGTCATGCCCGGCAGCAGCGCGCCGTCTTTGTTCTGGACGATGACGACGGTCGTGTACGTCACGACGTTCGAGACCGTGGTCGGATTCTGACGGACCTGTTCGACCGTACCGTTGAAGACGCGGTTCGGGTAGGCGAGGACGCTGAAGCTGACCGGATCGCGTGCGGCGACGTGGCCGATGTCCGGCTCACCGACGGCCAGGTCGAGTTCCATCTTGGTCAAATCCTGCGCGATCGCGAACAGGGTCGGCGTCTGCAGACTCGCGGCGACCGTCTGGCCGATCGACACGTCGCGCGCGATCACCGTGCCGTTGACCGGCGAGGTGATGATCGTGTGCTGGACGTTCTGTTGGGCTTGCGCGACCTGCGCTTGCTGGATCTGAATCGCCGCGACCGACGCCGCGTGCGTGGCGTTTTGATTGGCGGCCGTCGCGCCGGCGACGCCGGTCTGCGCGTTTTGCTCCTGTGCGGTCGCATTCGCGGTCGCGATCTGGGCAATCGAGGCACTGGCTTGTGCCTGCGACTGTGCGACCGCGGCGCGCGCGCCGGCCAGAGTCGTCTGCGCGGCGACGAGTCCCGACTGGTCGGTATCGGCTTGGCTCTGCGCGATGTACCCCTGCGCGAGCAGTTGCTTATCGCGCGTCACCGTTTGCTGCGCCAGCGTAAGCGCGGCCTGATCTTTGGTGACCGTCGTCTGTGCGGTAAGGATAGCGGCCTGCGATGCCGCGGCAGTCTGCTGTGCCGCGCGCGTCGCGGCGACGGCAGCGGCGGCCTGCGCCTGCGCGGCGGCGATCGCCGACGGGCCGCCGCTGGCGGTGGCGCCGCTGGCCTGCGCTTGGGCTTCGCTCTGTGCAAGCGTCGCCTCGGATTGCGCGAGCGCGGCGTTGAAGTCGGTCGGGTCGATGCGGGCCAGGATCTGGCCCTTCTTGACGTGCGCGTTAAAGTCGGTGTCGATCTCGGAGATCGTGCCCGACACCTGCGTACCGACCGAAATGGTGTTTTGCGGATTGAGCGTGCCGCTGGCGGTCACGGTCTGCGCGAGCGGGCCGGTCTGGGCCGGGACGGTCGTGTAGCTGACGGCGCCGGCGCTCACGCGCACCACGACGATCGTGGCGATGATCGCCAGGATGATGAGAACGGCAACGGCGGCGAGCATCCAACGCGGGCGACGACGCGCGGGCTCGAGATTGAGGGATGTGACCCGGCCATTGGTCGCCGGCCGTTCTAGAGTATGCATGGTTGTATCCGATGTACGTCCGCCCGGGCCCGGTCGTGCTAAGCAGCAGATGAAGACCTGGTAAGGCGCCGGTGAAAGCCACCTTGGGACACTCCCAGAAAAGCCCGTCCCCCATTCCTACCCAGGCAACCGAGGTTCCAGCGCCGTGAAGGGCCAGGCCGCCCGCCGGCGAGCGCCGATCAGGAAGGCAAGCATTGCCAGCGCGACACTGCCCAAGCCGAAGGCCATGGCGGCCGTCCCGGAACTCAGAAAGACGAAGATCCAGCCGGTCAGGGCGACCAGTGCCGGCACGGGATAGAGCCACATGCGAAAAGGCGCTCGCTCGCCACGCAGCCGCATGGCCGCAAGGGCAGCCAACTGACCGATCGGCTGGATCAGCACGACGCCGGCCGTCAGCCACGCAATCGCGGCGTCGAGCGAAAAGAAACAGGCCGGCAGGGCCAGCAGCCCGATCACGAGCAGCGCCCGGTCCGGGAACCGGTGGCGGGGATGAACGTGCGCGAAGGCGGCAAAGAACGCGCCGTCGCTCGCAGCTGCGAACGGAATGCGCGAGAAGCCCAGCAGGTTGCCGTACACGGACGCGAAGGCCGTGATCAGGATCAGCAGCGTTACCACTACCGCGGCCGGCACGCCGAACGAACGCTCGACGACCGCCGAGGCAACGTACTGGCCCAGCGCCGGGAGCGACCCGTCGGCGCGGGGGACGATCGTTTCCCACCGGATCGCGCCCAGCACGCCGGTTTGCAGTGCGATGTAGGCGGCGGCGACGAGCCCAATCGCGATGACGATCGCGCGCGGCAGGGTCCGCTGCGGCGCGATCACTTCGTCGCCGATCGTGTTGGCCGCGCCGTAGCCGACGTAATCGTACATCGCGACGATCAACGCCGGACCGAAGCCCGCGCGCAGCCCGTTCCAAAACGAATCGCCGGCGCCGAGGGCGAACGCCTGCGCCGGGGAAAAGTGCGTGAAGGCCGCAGCGATGACGCACGCCAGCGTGAACAACACGATCACGGCCAGCACGACGCCGACTTTGGCGACCGCGGTGATGCCGCGGTACAGCGCCAGCAGCGTCACGATGCCGACCCCGATCGCGACCATTTTCTGCGCCATGGGATTCGTGCTCAGCTGGGGCAGCAGGTAGCCGGCATAGTTCGCGAAGCCGATATAACCCGAGGCCTGCAGCAGCGGCACCGAGACGATCGTCTGCCAGACGAAGATGAAACTCAGCAGCGCGCCGAGCTTGTGCGGCCCGAACACGGCGCGCAAGTATCCATACGTGCCGCCGGAGCCCGGGTAGCGCGAACCCAATTCGGCCCAGACCAACCCATCGCATAGCGCCAGCACCGCACCCGCGATCCAGCCGACCAGCGAGCGCGGGCCGTGCAGCGCCCCGAGCACGAGCGGGATCGTGATCAGCGGGCCGATCCCGATCATCGTGATCGTGTTGATCGCAACGGCGCCGCGAAGACCGACGCCGCGGATCAGCACCGCGACTCAGAACTGGGCAAAAAAGGCGTCGGCATCCGCGGCGCTGCAGCCGGCGCCCACGGCACGCCCGCGCATCGCCTCACGATTCGGTTCCGGCCGCACGACCAGCGCGCGCACGCGCTCCTCGCCACCGGGGACGAGTTGCACCTCGTCGACCGCGCCCGGCGTGACGGCCGTCTGCCACGGCGCGAGCACCGTACTCTGCTCGCGGGCGTCAACGCGCACGTGGGCATCCATCGCCGTGATCGCGAGCGGCTGGCCGTCGGTCGCAAGGCGCAACACGGCACCGCGAATCGTGACCCGTTCGACGGCGAAACGGCCGGCGCCGATCAAGAGCGCGCGCTCGCCTTCGGCGTCGGCGTACGCGAGCGTTCGCACCGCACCGCGCGAGCCCGCGTGAAAGTCGAGCACGTCGGCCGCCTTCTCCACGTTCAGCGTGCGCGGCCGCCCGTCGGCATCGACCCGGTTCCAATCGAAGATGCGGTACGTCAGATCGCTGGTCTGCTGCGTTTCGAAGATCTGAATCCCGGCGCCGATCGCGTGCAGCGTACCGGCCGGCAGATAGAACACATCGCCCGGCTGAACCGGAACGCGCCGCAGCAGATCGCCGAGCGTCCCGTCGACGACGCGACGTTCGTACTCCTCGCGCGACGTGTCACGATTCCAACCGAGGATGATCTCGGCTCCGGCATCGCAGGCGAGCACGAGCCAGCACTCCGTCTTACCGTTGGGCTGATGTTCGACGCGCTGGGCGTAGGCGTCGTCGGGATGCACCTGCACCGATAGCGCTTGATGCGCGTCGATGATCTTGGTGAGAACGGCGAACTGCCGGCGTGGATCGATGCTGCCGGTCAGCTCGGTGCCGAGGTCATTGCGCAGCGCACCCAGCGTCGATCCGGCAAAGTGTCCGTTGCGGATCGCATTGTCGTCCCAGCACTCCCACGACTCGCCCAACGGCTGAGTGGGATCACCGTGTTTTCCGTAGCGCGTGACCAGCGCGTCACCGCCCCAGATGGCCGGCGTGAGCTTGGGGTCGAGTACGTGCGGGTAGAGCTCGTCACCCACGTGACGGCTCTACTCGTTCGTACGGGCTTCTTCCGCTTAGTCGCGCCGAATGACGGTGGTGTCGCCTTTCGACCCCATGGTGCTCATCGCAATGACCGCGACGATGACGATCAGCACGATTCCGCCGACGGCGACCCAGATCCAGTTCATGGTCGACACCGTCGTCGACGTGGTCGTGGTGGTCGTGCCGTTGTTGCTCGTGGTCGAGCTGGTGCCGGGGTTCGCGTTGGTGGCCGCCGCGCCGCCGCCGTTACCGGCCGTTCCGCCGCTCGTCGTCGTGGTGCTGCCGCCGGTCGTGGTCTGAGCCAGAGCCAACGTGGGGGCGCCGGCGAGGAACAGCGCCAGAACAAGTACTCCGAGTCGCATGACAATGCGCATCGTTAGCGTCCTCCTACGAAAGTCGTAATGGCTGCGAGGCGGTCTTGAGGCTCCGGGTCGCCCCCCGGCGAGGTCGGGTCGGCCGGGATCTCGGGCACGTCCGGCCCCGACGGTACGTCGGGGACTGACTCGGGGACCTGATATTCCGCACGCATTACCCAACCTGGTTCCCGAGCGGGCCGCGCCCGAAACAGGCGGCCGCACGGATAGCAACCAAGGCGCGGCCGCACGCGTTGAAGGATCGATGCGTTTTTTGCAACGCGTCGCCGTGCTTGCGGCGACCATTGCGCTGCTGGGTGAAGCGCCGGCCCCGTCCGCCCCGTCCGAAGAAGCCGCCCGGCTGTTCGCCCTGAACGGCGCACGCACGTCGGCCGTACAGTCCTATACGTCGCACCTGCACGTCGACGTGATCCTGCGGTCCTTCCCCTACCTGGCTTTCCATCTGAACGGTACGATCTCGTTCAAACGGCCCGACCTCTACAGCGTCCACTTCGAGCACGTACCATGGTTCGGCAAGGGCTTCGAAGACCTCAAGATGGACCCGATGATTCCGTCGACCTGGCCCGAGCACTACGATGTCACCAGCCTGACGCACTCCGGCGACCGCACCTTCTTCGAAATGCGCGACAAAGTCGACGGCCACGTCAAGGGCGTGCACGCCGAACTCGACCCGGCAGGTCTGCGCAAGATCGAGTGGGCCTACGTCAACGGCGGCGAGATCGGCGTGGCGGTCACCCCTGTCTTTGTCGACGGCATCCCCGTTCCGTCGACCGAAGACGCCGACATTCGCCTGCCCACCTATCACGTCGTCTGTCACGCGACGTTCACCGACTACAAGATCGTCGCCGCCGAACCCGGCGCGGATGCCCAGCACGCGCGCTGAGGGCGCACTGCGACGGGTCATCGTCACCGCCGACGACTTCGGACTCGCGATCCCCGTCAACGAAGCGGTCGAACGCGCGCACCGTGAGGGAGTGCTCACCGCGGCCAGCCTCATGGTGGCCGAACCGGCTGCCGCCGACGCCGTAGCGCGCGCGGCAGCGATGCCGGCGCTCGGGGTCGGGCTGCACGTCGTCGTCGTCGACGGCCGTCCGCTGCTGCCGCCCGAAGCGATCCCCGATCTCGTCGACGGCACCGGCATGCTGCGCTCCGATCTCGCGCGCGCCGCCGTGCGCTACTTCTTCCATCCCCGCGTGCGGCGCCAGCTCGAAGCGGAGATCCGGGCCCAGTTCGCCGCCTTTGCAGCGACGGGCTTACGCTTCGATCACGTCAACGCGCAGTGCCACATGCACGTCCACCCGACGGTCTTCGGGATCATGCTCAAGGTCGCGCGCGATTACGGACGGCCGCCGTTCCGCATCCCCTTCGAGCCCTTCGGTCCCTCGTGGCGCGCGGCCGGCGACGCGCGCGGCCTGCGTTTCGCCAATGCCTACCTGCTCGCGCCGTGGCTCGCGTTGATGAAAGCGCGGCTGGCGGCGGCGGGGATCGCGCACAACGATCGCGTGTTCGGCTTGGGCGACTCGGGCCGGATGACGCCGCCCCGGGTGCGCGCACTGCTGGCCCAACTGCAGCCCGGCGTCACCGAGATCTTCTTCCACGCCGCAACCCGGCGCTGGGACGGGATCGCCCCGGCGCTGGCGGAGTATCGGCTTGAGGACGAACTCGCGGCGCTGGTCGATCCCGAGGTCGCGCGCGTGCTGCGCGCGCCGGGAACTGCGACGATCCCCTTCGGCGGCCTCAACTCCTCGCATGCGTGACGCGCGCGGCGCGCTCAGCGTCGTGACGGGGATAGCGCTCGCGGCGAGCATGTTTTACACCGGGTTCGCGCTCGGGCGTACGCTCGCGTTCGGACGCCGCCGCGCGGCGGCGGGCGCGGCGACGCGCCCCGTTTCGATCCTCAAGCCGCTGCATGGCAGCGAACCGCTGCTGGCGATGAAACTGCGCTCCTTCTGCCGCCAAGACTATCCCGACTATGAGGTGATCCTCGGCGCGCGCGATCCCGACGATTCGGCGCTGCACGCAGCGCGCGAAGTTGCGGCCGAATCTCCGCAGCGCGTCAGCCTCGCCTGGGCGGAGCCCGGCACGCCGCATTATGCCAACCCGAAAGTCGACACGCTGGCCGCGCTGCTGCCGCACGCGCGCGGCGAGATCCTGGTCTTCGCCGACAGCGACATGCTGGTGACGCCCGGGTACCTGCACGCGATCGTGGCGCCGTTCGAGGATCCAGGCGTCGGCGCCGTCACCTGCCTCTATCGCGGCCGCGCGCTCGAACCGACCGTGGCCTCACGTTTGGGCGCGATGGCGAACCACCAGCAGTTCGCGCCGTCGGTGCTGGTCGCGCAGGCGCTGATGGGCGTGCGGTTCGGGTTCGGCGCGACGATCGCGATCCGGCGCGCCGTCTTCGACGCGATCGGGGGGCTCGATGCGATCGGCGCGCACCTCGCCGACGACGCACGGCTGTGCGCGCTGGTCGTCGAGCGCGGCCTGCGGGTCGAGCTGTCGAATTACGTCGTGGAGAACCTGGTTGCCGAGCCGTCTCTCGGCGCGCTGCTGCGGCACGAACTGCGCTGGGCGCGGACGCACCGCGCGCTCGAACCCGCCGGCTACGCGGGACTGCTCCTGACGTTCCCGATCGCGCTGGCGCTGGTGCACGGCATCGTGACGCGTCGCCGGCCGGCACTGATCGGGCTCGCGGCAGCCTACGCGCTGCGGGCAGCGCTGGCGCAAGCGGCGCGCACGTCGTTCGGCGCCGTAGAGCGCGAGACGTGGCTGATCCCCGCGCGGGATCTGCTCGGCGCGGGCATCTGGCTGGCGGGCTTTGGATCGCGGCCGGTGCGCTGGGCCGACGAAACGCTGCGCATCGACCGCAGCGGCACGATCGTCGGATGAACCTGACCTTCGTCGTGCCGCAAGGCGCCGAGGCGAACGCCGTCCGCCGCGCGGTACCGCACGCGCGCATCGTCGCGACCGCGGCGGGCGCGGCGGCTGCCGCCGCGCTGCCCCCGTTTCCCGCCGATGCCGGCGTCGTCGTGCTCGGCCTGTGCGGTGCGCTGCGGTCGCGTACCGTCGGCGACGTCATCGTCTACCGCGAAATTGCCGCCGGCACCGGCACGGTGCCGCTCGAGCACACGTTCGCCGACGCGCTCGCGGCCGCACTCCCGCACGCATACGGCGCCCGCGGCTGCAGCGCGGATCACGTCATCACGCGACGCGCCGAACGTGAGGCGTACGCGGCGCGCTACGACGCCGATGTCGTCGACATGGAAGGCGCCGCGCTCGCCGCCGCTTTGGGTGAGCGTGGCGTGCGGTTCGGTATGGTGCGCGTCGTCAGCGACGATGCGCGGTGCGACCTGCCGGCAATGGAGAACGTGATCCGCCCCGACGGGCGGCTCGATGTCGCGCGCCTTGCAGCCGCCTTTGCCCGCGATCCGCGCGGAGCGTTCGCGTTCGCGCGCGATGCGCGTCGCGCGCTGCACACGTTGGGTACGGTCGCGCGCACGCTTACACTGACGGCGTGAAGTCGCGACCTTTCCACGTTCCGCCGCGACCCCGCGCGTGCCGCAGTGCGGAGTCGACGGTCATGGCGGTGTACAGCAGGGCCGCCAGCGGCAGGGTGAGCGCGGCCGGCCGCGGCCGCCCATACAACCGCATCGTCGGCGCGTAGGTCAAGGCCATCACGCCCCAGCCGAGCAATCCCGCCGCCGCCACATCCCAACGCCGCGTCGCGGCTCCGGCTGCGAGCGCGGCGGGCGGCACCAGATAGAGCAGAACCATGCCCGCGACCGTGCCGGCCAGCAGCACGGGCGAGTAGTTGAGCTGCGTGTACGCCGAGCGCGCGACCATCGCCCAGATCTCATCGAGCGACGCATACGGACGCACGCTGCGCGACGTCGTCGCGAGGCCCAGCCACAGCCGGCCGCCCGCGCCTTTGACCGCGGCTGCCAGCGCGCAATCGTCGATCAGGTCGCTCTTGATCCGCGCGACGCCTCCGATGCGGGTCAGCATCGGCGCGGACAGCAGGACGCAGCCGCCGGCCGCGGCCGCAGTTGCGCGGCGGTCGTCGTTGACCCACGCGAACGGATACAGCAGGCGAAAGAAATACACGAAGGCGGGAATCAGCAGCCGTTCCCAGCCGGTCGTACACGAGAGCGCGACCATCTGCGAGACGCAGTCGCGTTCGTCGGCCAGCGCGGTTGCGACGAGCCGGGCGAGCGTATCGCGATCGTGCTCGACGTCGGCGTCGGAAAACCACCAGAACGCCGGTTCCGCGCCGGCCGCATCCGCCGCGGCCACCCCCTCGGCGAGCGCCCACACCTTGCCCGTCCAGCCATCCGGCCGCGGGCGCGCGGCCACGATAGCGACGCGCTCGTTCGCTCCGTCCTCGGCAGCAACGGTCCGCGCGATCGCGGCGGTTGCGTCGCTGCTGCGATCGTCGACGCACGTGATCGCCACGCGGCCGGCGTAGCGCTGTCGGAGCAGCGAGCGCAGCGTTCGCCCGATCACGTCCGCTTCGTCGCGGGCCGGAACGACGACGTGGACGTCGGGCGGGTCCGTCTCCGGCGGCGCCGGACGGAGGCGATCCGCACGCGCGTCCCAAAAGCGCCCGCGAGCCACCGCGAGGGTCAACCATGACGCCGCGGCTACCCAAACACCGGCACGAACCACATTGAGCATCGACATGCGAGCTTCGGATCGCGCGACCGTCCGCCCCTCCCGCGCACATCTGCGCGATGCGCTGGCGCGCGCCGTCGACGCGCTCTTCGCGCGTCAGCGGCCGGCCGGATACTGGTGGGCGGAACTGCAGTCGAACGTCTCCATCACGGCCGAGGTCATTCTGCTGCACCACGTATGGGATCGCTTCGACCGCGTTCCCCATGCGCGCGCCGAACACTACGTACGCAGCGAGCAGCGGGCGCACGGCGGTTGGGAACTCGCCTACGGCGACGGCGGCGAACTCAGCGTCAGCATCGAGGCATATATGGCGCTGCGGATGCTCGGCGTGCCCGCTTCCGACCCGGCGCTCGTGCGCGGACGCGCTTTCATCCTGGCGCGGGGCGGCATCGCACGTTCGCGCGTGTTCACCAAGCTGCACCTGGCGCTGATCGGCGCGTACCCGTGGGGAAGTCTCCCCTCGCTTCCACCCTGGCTGATGCTCTTGCCCGCGAACGGGCCGTTCTCGATCTACGACTTGTCGAGTTGGGCACGCGGCAGTACCGTTCCGCTGATCCTGCTGTTCGATCGCAAACCCGTCTACGGCCCCGAGCTCAACCTCGACGAGCTCTTTGCCGAAGGCCGCGATGACGCGCCGGTCGCGTCGGCGCCGAGCGACGGGATCGCGCGTTTTTTCACCGTCCTCGACGAAATCTTCGCCGCCCTGGAGCGCGCCGGTCGGGTGCCGTTTCGTACGCGCGGTCTGGCGTTAGCCGAACGCTGGACGGTCGAACGGCAAGAAGCGACCGGCGATTGGGGCGGCATCATCCCCGCCATGCTCAACGCGATGCTCGCCCTGCGCGCGATCGAATACGACGCGCACGACCCGGTCGTGGTCCGCGGCTGGTCGGCGATCGACGCCTTCAGCATTACCGATGCCGGCGGCTATCGCGTGCAGCCGTGCATCTCGCCGGTCTGGGATACGGCGCTCGCCGTTCGCGCGCTGGTCGACGCGGGGACGCCGCCCGGCGATCCGCGGCTGCTGCGCGCCACCGACTGGCTGCTGGACAAACAAATCGTCTCCCGCTACGGCGACTGGGCGCTGAAGAACCGGACCGGCAAGCCCGGCGGCTGGGCGTTCGAGTTCGAGAACGCGTGGTATCCCGACGTCGACGACAGCGCCGTCGTGGTGATGGCGCTGGCCGCCGTTGACTATCCCGACCGCGACCGCGTGCGCGGTGCGCTGGAGCGCGCGACGGCGTGGATCGCGACCATGCAATGCCGGACCGGCGGCTGGGCAGCTTTCGACGTCGACAACGACAAGGCGTGGCTCAATCGCGTGCCCTACGGCGACCTGCACGCCATGATCGATCCGAGCACCGCCGACGTGACGGCGCGCGTGCTCGAGATGGTCGCCCGCGGCGGTCCGCCGCTCGGACCGCTGCGCTTCGAACACGGCCTCGCCTACCTGCTCGACGAACAGGAGGCCGACGGTGCGTGGTTCGGACGCTGGGGCGTGAACTACGTTTACGGCACCAGCGGCGCGCTGGCGGCGCTCGGTCCGACCAGCCGCGGCAGGCGACGCGTCGATGCCGCGGTCGTGCGCGGCGCCGTGTGGCTCAAGAGCGTGCAGAACGGCGATGGCGGCTGGGGTGAAACCACGGCCAGCTACCTCGACCCGGCGCTGCGCGGAATCGGCCCCAGCACGGCCAGCCAAACGGCGTGGGCGCTGATCGGATTGCTCGCCTGCGTCGAACGTCTGCCGGCGATCGCGGACGCCTTCATGCCTTCAATCGAGCGCGGCGTCCGCTTTCTGCTGGCGACCCAGAACGCCGAGGGGAGCTGGAACGAACCCGAATTCACCGGGACCGGATTTCCGCAGCACTTCTACCTGAACTACCACCAGTACCGGCTGCACTTCCCGATCTCGGCGCTGGGCCGTTATGCCGCGCTTTGCGAGGCCGGCGTTCCGACCGGCTGAAGCCGGGACGTCGCGGGCGCCTCGGCGCGCGGCGGCAGCATACGCAGCGCGACGACGGCCAGCCGCGCGAGCGTCGGCATCAAGATCGGCTTGATCAAGCGGCTATCCAATCGCGACATGTGACGCGCGTTTTCCGCCAGCGCCGCTTCGAGCACCATCACCGGCGTCAAACCGTCGAGCATGCGTTTGATCTGCGCGCCGTCGAGTTCGGGCAGCTGCGGGCCGTCGGAGGCGCCTTTGGCGGTGCCGATCAGTGCCCGGACATGATATTTCGCCGCGTCGAGCCAGCGCTGCGGCATACGGTCGCGGCCGGCGCGCGCTTCTTCGTAGCGCCACCAGTTGATGAAGAATGCGATGTGCCGCGCTTCTTCGTAGAGTACGTTGTCGAAGATCGCGAGCAGCGAGTCGGGGAAGAGCTGCTTCTGCCGCGCCACCGCGAACGCGCCGAAGCCGACGAAGGAGTCGGTGCATTCGCCGAAGCCGAAAATCAGGAAGTCCTCGCGGCGCGCCGGCGGGTCGGAGATGTCGAGCGGCGCGACCGCGATCCCGTAGCGCTCCAGGACGTGGGTCATCAGCCGCCCGTGACGGGTTTCCTCGACCCCTTGCACCGCGACCGCCTCGCGTATGAGCGGGTCGTCCAGCGTTTGCGCAAACGCCGTCACCATGCGGCCGGCGCGCTGTTCGATGGCCCGAGCGTACCCCCAGAGCGGGAAATCGCGCAGGCGTTCGAGGTACTTCGGCTCCAAGTCGGGCCAGGGCAGCGCCTCGGGTTCGAACACAACGTGTGTGTCGATGAAGGTCCGGCAGAAGAGATCGCGGTGCTGAGGTGTTCCGGGTCGCATGTTTCGTGGTTCCTCGCCAAGAGGAAGCGCTTTCCTGCTCCGGCGCGCCGCGCACAACTGCCACCGCCGGAAGCGGAGGCGTGTACTGAGGCACGAAGAGCGTACGGTGCGTGCGCGTGCTACGGGAGGTGACGAGACGCCGATGCAGGCGGAGCAATCCATGGTCAGCGGAGCAACGCGCGAGTCGCGTCTGATCCTGCCCCGCGTCTCGCGGACCTTCTCCCTCGGGATCAAACTCTTGCCCGCCCGACTGGAACCGCCGGTCCGCGTCGGGTACCTGCTCTGCCGCATCGCCGACACCGTCGAGGACGATCTGCTGCTGAGCCCGCAGCGCAAAGCGGAGTTGCTGGACGCCTTTCTGGCTTGCTTCGACCACCCCGCCGACGCCGACGCTTTCAGCAGTCTGGTACCGGAACTGACCGCCAGCGACGACTATCTCGAATTGGTCGGTACGACGGGCCACGTCTTTCTAATGTGGCGCGAACTCGACCCGAACACGCGCGCCATCCTGCGCCGCTGGGTCGAAGAGATGGTGACCGGGATGCGCCGCTTCGTGCTCGAGCATCCGGGCGGAATTCGCATCGTGACGGTCGATGAGTTTCGCGAGTACTGCTATTACGTCGCCGGAACGGTTGGGCATTTGCTCACCGAACTATGGCACGAGCACTCGCAGCTGATCGGCGCGCGCACCTACGCGCGCCTGCTCGAGGATTGCGAAGCGTTCGGTGAGGCGCTGCAGACCGTCAACATTCTCAAGGACGTCGCCTGGGATGCTGAACGCGAGAACGCGGTCTACATTCCCTCCGAATTACTTGCAGCCGTCGGCAGCGACCACGCCGCGATCCTGCGCGTCGAGCAGCGCGCCGCGAATCGCGACGCGCTGATTCCGCTAATGGCGATGGCGCAGGATGACATCGACCGTTCGCTGCGCTACATCGAAGCGATCCCGGTCGCGGCGCCGCGGATCCGGCTCTTCTGCGTCTTGCCGGTGCTCTTCGCGATCGCGACCATGCGCGAGTTGGAGAGCACCGACGGCATGCTCGTGCCCGGCGGCAGCGTGAAGATCGCACGCGCCGAAGTGCGGGCAATCGTCGTCGCCGCTTCGACGTCGGCGCTCACGAACCCGACCTTGCGCTGGATCGCCGACCGCGTCCGCAAGCGCCCGCTGCTCTTCGGCACGTAGGCCTTTTTGGCGCGCACCGCCTTTGTTACCGGCGCCTCCGGTTTCGTCGGCGCCAACGTCGTGCGTGCGCTGCTGGCCGAGAACTGGCACGTCCGCGCGCTCGTTCGCGGCCGCGCCGATTCGCTCGACGGGCTGCCGCTGGACCGCGTGGCGGGCGACCTCTTCACGCCGTCCTTGGCCGACGCGATGAGGGGCTGCGACGCCGTCTTCCATCTCGCCGCACACTACAGCCTGTGGCATCGCGACCGCGCCGACCTCGAACGGACCAACGTCGCAGGCACGCGCAGTGTTCTGGCGGCCGCTCGCGCGGCGCGCGTTCCGCGCGTGGTGCACACCAGTTCGGTCGCGGCGATCGGCGTGCGCGGCGACGGCCGCCCGGCCGACGAAACGTACCAGAGTCCCCCGGCGGCGCTGGTGGGCGCGTACAAGCGCTCGAAGTATTTCGCCGAGGCCGAGGCGCGCGCAGCCGTCGCCGCCGGCCAGGACGTCGTGATCGTGAACCCGACCACGCCGGTCGGTCCGTGGGATGCGAAGCCCACGCCGACCGGTGAGATCTTCGTCCGGTTTCTGACCCGGCGCATGCCTGCCTACGTCGACACCGGCCTCAACCTCGTCGACGTCGCCGAGGTCGCGGCCGGCCATCTCGCCGCTTACGCGCTGGGGACAACCGGCGAACGCTACATCCTGGGCAACGAGAACCGCACCCTACGCAGCCTGCTCGAACAGCTGGCGGCGCTGACCGGGCTGCCGGCGCCGCGCCTGCGGCTGCCGCGGTTCATCCCGCTCGCCTACGCCGCACTCGGCGAGTTCGTGCTCGCCCCCGTCGGCTTCCGTCCTGACGTTTCCTACGAAAGCGTCCGTATGGCAAAGCAGACGATGTACTACGACGCGTCGAAGGCTACTGAAGCGCTCGCGGTCCCACACCGCCCCCTCGCCCCGGCACTTTCTGCCGCGGTGATGTGGTTTCGAGAGCATGGATACGCGGCCGGCGCCGCTCCCCCCGGAGGATAGATGGCGGTCTCTCTCAAGCAAGTCGTAGCAGTCGGGTCGTACGTTGTGCGGCAGCGGATCGCGGGCCGCAAACGCTACCCGCTCGTGCTGATGCTCGAGCCGCTATTCCGGTGCAACCTGGCCTGCGGCGGGTGCGGGAAGATCCAGCATCCGGTCGAGGTGCTGCGCAAGCATCTTTCGCCCGAGCAATGCTTCGCTGCGGTCGACGACTGCGGCGCGCCCGTCGTTGCGATCCCAGGCGGCGAGCCGCTGCTGCATCCGCAGATCGCCGAAATCGTCTCCGGTCTGGTCGCGCGCAAGAAGTTCGTCTACCTGTGCACCAACGGAATCCGGCTCGAGCAGAGCCTCGACAAGTTCGCGCCCTCCGAGTACTTCTCGTTCAGCGTGCACCTCGACGGGCTGCGTGAAGAGCACGACCGGGCCGTCGACCGGGCCGGAATCTTCGACGTCGCCGTCAAGGCGATCAAGGCGGCGAAGGCGCGCGGCTTTCGCGTCACGACCAACACGACGATTTTCAAAGACGCCGACCCCAAGCGCGTCCAGGAGTTCTTCGACTTCGCCACCGATGAATTGGGCGTCGACGGCATGATGATCTCGCCAGGCTATCCCTACGAGAAAGCGCCCGATCAAGAACATTTCCTCCAGCGCGATCAGACGACGTCGCTGTTCCGCGAGATCATGGCGCCGTACCGCAGCGGTAAAAAGAAGTGGCAGTTCAACGCTAGCCCCTTCTTCATCGATTTCCTGGTCGGCGAAAAAGACTACGAGTGCACGCCTTGGGGCATGCCGAGTTACAGCCTGTTCGGCTGGCAGAAGCCGTGCTATCTGCTCGGTGAAGGCTACGCCGACTCGTATCAGGAGCTGCTCGATACGACGGAGTGGGATCGCTACGGACACGGCAGCGGCAATCCGAAGTGCGAAGACTGCATGGTCCACTCCGGCTTCGAAGCGACGGCCGCGGCCGATGCGATGCGTCCCGGCAACGTCATCCGCGCATTGCGTGGAGTACTCGCCAAATAGCAGCGTCGCGTCCCGTGCACGCACCGGCCACGTTCGAGGCCTTCGAAACCTATCTCGAGCGCGCACTCGACCGGCTCGACGACGGCTCACCCAACCGGGCGCTGATCCGCGAGCACTTCGCCTTTGACGATCCCGAGGCAAAGCGCGGCAAGCGGTTGCGCCCGCGCATCCTGGTGACCGTCGCCGAAGCCGAAGGCGGCAGCGCCGAGGACGCCTTTTCGGCCGCTGCGGCGCTCGAACTGCTGCACAACTTCTCGCTCGTGCATGACGACATCGAGGATCGCGATGAGATCCGGCACGGACGGCCCACGCTGTGGGCGCGCTACGGTATCCCCGCTGCGCTGGAGGCCGGTAATGCACTCTGCGCGCTGAGTTACCTGACGCTGATCGAGGGGGCACGCGCGCTGCCGCCGGCGAGCGTCGCCGCAATGGCCTCGGCGCTGTATCACGCACACTTTCGGATGTGTCAGGGCCAGGCGTACGACATCGGGTTCGAGACCTCGCCGTGGGTCTCGTTCGAGGAGTACGTGCGCATGATCGAAGGTAAAACGGCGGCGTTATTCGGCGCATCCTGCGAACTGGGCGCGCTGGCCGCGGGCGCATCTCCGGAACGGGCCGGGGCGTACGGGCGGGTCGGCCGTGCCTACGGTCTCGCCTTTCAGGTCCGCGACGACGTGCTGGGGACCTGGGGCACCACGCAGCTGACTGGAAAGCCGTCGGGCGCCGACATCCGGCGCCGGAAGTGGTCGTTTCCGGTGGCCTGGGCGCTCGCCGGCCCGCCTTCGGAGGCCCGCGAAACGGTCGCCGCCGCATACGCCGGCCTGACCGCGCTCGACGACGACCATGCCGAAGGGGTGATCGCGGCGCTCGACCGGCTGGGGGCTCCGGGCGCCGCCGACGATGCCTGCAGCGCGTACATTGCCGAGGCCAACACGATCGCGGCCGATTTCGGGCTGGACCAGGGCGGCCAACTCGCGTCGATCTTCGAGGCCACCGCGCGCCGCATGACGTAGCGGAGCAAGCGAAACTCCGCACGCTCCGTGCTTTTCTGACCGTCGCGAAGCACCGCGCACGCCTACAGGCCGGTAATCGCCGAGCTTTGCGCGTAGCACGCGGCATGATCTTCCAGCCGGAATTCGAGACCCTCGAACGGCCGGCGCTCGAAGCGCTGCAGTTCGAGCGCTTGCGCGACCTGGTCGACCGTTTGCGGCACAGCAACGATCTCTACCGGGAGCGGCTGCGCGGGGTCAAGACGCCGGCGGCGCTGGCGGCCTGCGCCGAGCTGCCCTTCAGCAGCAAGGACGATATGCGCGACACGTATCCGCTGGGTCTGCTAGCGGTCCCCGTGCGCAACCTGGCGCGCATTCACGCCTCGTCGGGGACGACCGGAAACCCGACCATCAGTGCGTACACGCGCCGCGATCTCGCCATCTTCGGCGAGGTGATGGCGCGCAGCTTGGCGGCCGGCGGCATTTCTCCGGGCGACATGTTCCAGGTCGCCTGGGGGTACGGTCTGTTCACCGGCGGCCTCGGCGCGCAGGGCGGCTGCGAGACGCTCGGCGCGTGCGCGATTCCGGCCTCGTCGGGGAACACGGCGCGCCAGATGCAGCTCATGGCCGACTTGCCGGTGATCGGATTCGGCGCGACGCCGAGCTACGCGCTGGTCGTCGCCGAGCGGTTTCGCGCCGAGGGACGCCGCCCCAAAGCACTCGCGTATGCGATCTGCGGTGCTGAAGCGTGGACGCGTGAGATGCGTGCCGCGCTCGAAGAGACCTTCGGTGTTATCGCGACCAACATCTACGGGTTGACCGAGATCATCGGGCCGGGCGTCGCGCAGGAGTGCCTCGACAAACGCGGGATGCACGTCCAGGAGGATCATTTCTTGCCCGAGATCATCGACCCCGAGACCGGCGTGCCGGTGCCCGACGGCGAACGCGGCGAGCTGGTGCTGACGACGCTCACGCGCGAGGCGATGCCGGTGCTGCGGTACCGGACCCGCGATCTCACCTCGATCGATCGCGAGCGCTGCAGCTGCGGACGCACGATGGCCCGCATCGATTGGTTCACCGGCCGCGTCGACGACATGCTGGTCATTCGTGGCATCAACGTCTTTCCTTCGGCGGTCGAAGAAGCGCTGCTGCGCTTCTCCGAGCTCTCGCCGAACTACCGGATCTTCGTGGACCGCCCGACGCACGGTCTCGATCAGATGCTGGTCGAGGTCGAACATCGTTCCGACGCGACGGTCGACGACGCGGACGCGCTGACGGCGGCAGTCGGCAAACGGCTCCGAGAGACGCTGCTGGTTTCGCTGACCGTGCGCGTCGTCGCGCCCGGGACGATTGAACGCATCGAAGCCGGGAAGGCGAAACGTGTGATCGATCGGCGGGCACCGTGATACGTTCAACGTCAGCCGTTCTCTCGATTGACGAGGCGAAGCCGAGGTGGATTCCGGCGGCGAAGCGGACGGAATCCGCGTGAGCGAACCGGTCGTCGTCCGGGAGCAGCCCGAACCCGGCGTAGCGGTCCTGCGGCTGAACCGGCCGGCCGTCCTCAACGCCCTCTCGAACGCGGTGATGACCTCGCTCGGCGACGCGCTCGACGAGTTCGCCGGTGACGGCCGCACGCGCGCCGTCATCATCACCGGCGATGCGCGCGCATTTGCGGCGGGCGCCGACGTCGCCGAATTCGCGGCCGAGGGTCCGAACATCGAAGCCTGGGACCGGTTGTGGGCCTGCCCCCTGCCGCTTGTCGCCGCCGTGCGCGGGCTCGCGCTGGGCGGTGGACTCGAGCTCGCGATGTCATGCGACCTGCTCGTCGTTGCCGAAGACGCGCGGCTGGGGCAGCCGGAGATCAACCTCGGTATCATGCCCGGCGCCGGCGGAACGCAGCGGCTCACCCGTGCGGTCGGCAAGACGCTCGCCACCGAAATGGTCCTGCTGGGGCGCGAGTTGAGCGGACGCGATGCCGAAGCGCACGGGCTTGCCAACCGCTGCGTGCCCAGCGAACGTGTTCTGCCGGCCGCGCTCGAACTGGCGCGGGCGCTGGCGCGCCAAGCTCCGGAGGCCGTCCGGGCGGCGAAGCGCGCCATCGCGCAAGCCTACGAGCAGTCACTGCACGCGGCACTGCTCGACGAACGGCGCGCCTTCATGGCGCTGCTGGCCAGCCCCGACGGACGCGAAGGCGTCGCTGCATTCCTCGAAAAGCGGAGGCCCGTATGGCGCAAGCCGTAGCTGAACTCGTCGGTCACGCCGTCACCAACGACGGCGCGGTCGCGACCATCACCTTCCAACGCCCCGAAGCGTACAACGCGATGACCGGCGCCATGCTGGTATCGCTGCTGCGCACGGTCCGCGCGCTCGAGCGCGATGCGAGCGTGCGCGCGATCGTCGTCACCGGTGCCGGCAGGGCATTCTGTTCGGGACAGGCTCTCGACGATCCCGAACTCGTGCCGCTGGACGCCGCGCCCGATCTCACGACCGCCGTTGCGCAACGCTATAATCCGCTGCTGCTGGCGCTGCTGAGCATCGAGAAACCGGTCGTCGCTGCGGTGAACGGCGTCGCCGCCGGTGCCGGAATGGGGATCGCGTGCGCCTGCGACTTCCGGATCGTCGCCGAGAACGCATCGTTCACGACCGCGTTCGTGAAGATCGGCCTGGTCCCCGACAGCGCCACGTCGTTCTTGCTGCCGCGCATCGTCGGCTACGCGCGAGCGCTGGAACTGTGCATGCTCTCGGAGAAGATCGACGCCCAGCGCGCCGACGCGCTCGGCTTGTGCACGAAGGTCGTTGCCGCCGAGCGCTGCGTCCCCGAAGCGCAAGCATTCGCAGCGGCGCTGGCGCGCGGCCCGCGCGCGCTGGGGCTGATCAAGCGCGAGCTCGTCCGCAACGGCCTCGGCAACGTGCGCGATGCCCTCGCCTACGAAGCCGAGATGCAGAGCATCGCCGGTCAGACCGCCGACTTCGCCGAAGGCCTGGCGGCGTTCCGCGCCAAACGCGCGCCGGAATTCAGCGGGACGTGAGCTTCGCGCTGCGGCGCGCGACACCCGACGATGCGGAACTGCTCGCGCGCCATCGGGCCGCCGTCTGGGAAGAAGTCGGCGAGTGGGACGCCGCGACGATGGCGGAGCAGGTGCCGGTCTGGGCCGCGTATTTTCGGCACGCGGTCGCCGATCACACGTACGTGGCCCTGGTCGCGTCGGAGGACGGCGCCGTGTTGGGCAGCGGCGCAATCCTCGTGCACGCGGTGCTGCCCCGGCCCAAGTCCGACTCCGACCGCACCGGCCGCGTCCAGTCGGTCTACGTCGTGCCCGCCGCGCGGCGCCGCGGCATCGCGCGCGCCATCATGGACGGCCTGCTGGCGTACGCGCGCGAGCGCGGCTTGATCTCGCTCAGCCTGCACCCCTCGGATGACGCGCGCGGTCTCTATGCGTCGCTCGGCTTCGAAGCCGCCAATGAGATGCGGCTCAGCCTGGTACCGGAGTGACGCCCCAGCGGCGGCCCGCGGCCGGGCGGCGAAGGGCCCGCTGATGGCCCACCGCACGACCCGCCTCCGCGCGACCGAGATTACTGCCCGTAAGGGCACTGCCTTCCCCGTCATGACGGCGTATGACGCGCCGTTCGCGCGCTGCGCCGAAGCCGCCGGTATCGACGTGCTCCTGGTCGGCGATTCGCTCGGCATGGTCGTGCTCGGCTACACCTCGACGACGCCGGTCGACCTCGAGGACATGATTCGCCACACGGCCGCGGTCGTGCGCGGCACGAAAACCGCGCACGTCATCGCCGATCTCCCGTTCGGCAGTTACGAAGCCTCCGATGCCGACGCCGTCACCAGCGCGATCGCGCTGGTCAAAGAGGGCTCGGCCTCGTCGGTCAAGCTCGAGGGGGGCGCCGAGATGGCGGCCCGCATCGCGGCGATCGTCGGTGCCGGCATCCCGGTCTGCGCGCACATCGGCCTGCTGCCGCAGACCGCGCCGATCGGCGACGGCTTCGCCTTGCGCCGCGACCGCGACGCGCTGCTGCACGACGCGCATGCCGTCGCCGACGCCGGTGCCTACGCCGTCGTTCTCGAGGTGGTCGAAGCCGACATCGCCGCGGAGATCACGTCGCAGATCGCCATCCCGACGATCGGCATCGGCGCCGGCCCGTCGTGCGACGCACAGGTCCTCGTGCTCCACGACGTCCTCGGCCTCTATCCTGATCCGCCGAAGTTTGCGAAAGCCTACGCCAACCTCGCCAACGACGCTACCAACGCCCTGCGCGCCTACGCCGGCGAAGTCCGCTCCGGCGCCTTCCCTCCGCGCCGCGTACCGCGGTAACGTGCATCCCCGCGCGCGCTTTGAGGGCATAATGAAGCTGGATCAGCGCGGATTCGAACCTACAATTCTCGAGGCCTACGAAGACACAGATTGTCCGATTTGCGGGCGCGGGCACGCGTTCGAGATCGCTCAAAACTTTGACACCTGCGCCCGGTGCGGATGGGTGGACGATCCAGGCGCATATGCGGACCCCGAGCATCCGTCGGACACGAATGCGGAGTCGTTGGTGGCGGCGAAAGCTGCCTGGCCGCGATTGCTGATCGACCGCCTTGAAAGCGCGCCGCTTTCGTCATTGTCGATTTCAAAAGTTCAGGACGATCAGGCAGACTACGACTTCATCATCGACGGGAAGCCGGCGAGGGACTTCTTCAGGGCCGGACGCGGAAAGAAAACCGTATTCGAGTTTTCGAAGAACGCGGCTCATTGGCTTGGGCCGCTGATCGACGGGTCGCCGGCGTCGCCTCTACCGCCTCACTCGCCGACGACGCCGACCGGGAGGGTTCGACTTTACGTCTGCCCACTCTGCGGCGGGAACGACGCTGAAGAGTCCGTGACGGCCGATGTCTCGGTGCGCGGAAATCGCGTTATCTGGTCCCGCATCGGCCTTGAATCCGAACATTGGGCAAAAATCCGCGAAGGGGTGATGGTCGATGGATACTGGCTCGACCTACGAAACGGCCCTCTCGGCTTCGCCTTCGACGCGGCAGAATATCGGCGCATACTCTTGGAATTTGCGTCGCTCCAAAATCCGCCCTAGTTCAGCAGCCGTCGCCCAACTGAATCAAGATCAGGCGCCCCCGCCGAAAGAAGAAATTCTGGAACTGTCCACATGGTGGGGACGTTCGCACTTCTTTTCTCGGGCGCCATGTCGTGTACGCCAAAACCGAGACTCCTGGATTTCTTGGTACGGGCAACAGTTTGCTCTTGCCGTAAATCTTCATGACCGCGGCCTCAGTCTGCCCGAGGCGAATGCCGCGCACGGTCACGAGCCCCGTAAGATCGCGCGTGACCACACGCTTCGGCGGCGCGGACACGTCCGCCGCGGCGACGACGTCACTCCACGAACAGCAGCCTTGCTGGTAAAACGCAAGCCGATGACGCGGGTCGTACACAGCTCTCCCCTTCGGCGGACCGGCACTACCGTACACAAACAGCGTGCCGTCTTCAGGACCCGGCTGGAATGCATTCAACGACATAGGTTGATTCTCGTACGTAAAGCGATCGCGCACGTAGATGCGCGTCGCTTGGTCCCACCACGTTGCACTGTAGCCGAACATCGGCAGCCAACGTCCCATCGCTTCGCTGCATGCGTCGTGAAAGTACGGATGGCACTGGGCTTCAACAGCGCGGTCGGATGGAGTGGGAACCGGCGCCGCGGCCGAGCCGGACGACACTGCAGACCACACGATAACGAGTAAGGCAATGGCCAGCGACCCGCGATACACCATTCCGGTCTGGCCGCGTCCTACTGCCAACTGAGGCCTAGCGCGCTGCTGAAGAATGCAAGAATGTCCATCACGCGTCGGTTAGCGACGGCGAGTCGTTCGTCCTCATGGCCGCCGCCCAGGGTCAAATCCAGGAGGATCGGCGCTGGAGATGCTTGTGCGTGTTGCAGCGCAGCCACGAACTTGTACGAGTGTGCCGGATCGACGCGATCGTCGTCGGCCTCAGCGAGAACGAGCGTCGCCGGGTAGCGTACTCCATCGCGCACGTTGTGATAGGGCGAATACGCTGCGAGCGCTTGAAACTCAGCCGCAGACTCGTCGCTCGAACCATCCTCGGGAATCCAGGCACTCTCGCCTGGGTAATGCTGGTACCGCAGCATGTCGTAGAGTCCTGACTCTGCGGCGACCGCTCCGTATAGCTCCGGATGCTCGACCTCGGCCGCGCCGACGAGGAGGCCTCCGCCCGATATCCCGTAGATTCCAAGCCGGTCAGGCGAGGTTATGCGCCTCGCGACGAGGGCGCGAGCGACCGCGGCGAAGTCGTCGAACGAACGCTGCTTGTGCGTCCGGGTGGCCGCAAGGTGCCACGTCTCGCCGTACTCACCTCCGCCGCGACCGTTTGCGACCGCGTACGCACCGCCATGGGCTACCCACAAAACGCAGAGATCGCTAAACGCCGGCAACTGCGAGATGCCGAAGGCTCCATACCCGTAGAGAATGGTAGGAGTAGAACTATCGAGAGGCATGTCTTTGCGGTGCGTGACGAAATACGGTACGCGCGTACCATCGGAAGATCGAGCGAAGAACTGTTCCGTTACGAATGTGCGACGATCGAAGGGCATCGGATTTTGGAAGAACGTGCGAACGCGCGCGTTCTTCGTATTGTACGACATCAAGAGCCCTCTCTCGGTAAACGAGTCGTACCGAAGCAAGACCCTGTCGGCATAGCGACGCACTGGGCCGAACGAAACCTCTCCGCGGCCGGGCAGTGCAATGGCTCCACAGGGGTGCCCTAAGCGGTCAAAAATTCGAATTTGGGACTGCGCGTCTCGAACTTCATTTACGTAGAAGCGTTCGCCGACCATGACCACCTCGGCGATCGTGGCGGCCGACTCTGGAACGATTGTATGCAGCGGGTGACGTTCATCCCGCAGGTCAGTCCAAACTACGCGCCCTCGCGGTGCACCGTTCGTGGTCGACACGTAGACGATCGGGCCATCATTTGCAAAGATGTCATAGCTTGCTTTTCGTAGCGCGAACAGCGGGCGCAAAACACTGTCAGGTTCGTTGCGATCTCGCCAGAAGGAACCGTTTCCGGCGGCGGTTCCGACATTCACGAGCACGTATCGGCCGTCGTCGGTGAACTGGATGGCTGAATACCACTGACGGCCGCGCGGCGGCGCGAAGACGAGCCGGTCCCGGCTGCCTTCGGTTCCCAATCGGTGGTAAAAGATGGAATACGGACCGACGTCGGCGTCGCCGCGCCGGCGATATCCTTCCCAATAGAATCCTGCGTGGCCGTTCCAGAGAGGGGTCCAGTACTTCGCGCCCCGGACTTCATCGCGAAGGTCACGTCCGGTGGCAACCGATCGTACTCGCCAGGTTTGCGCGTCGCTCCCGCCTTGCGTTGTGCCGTAGGCGACATAACGTCCATCTGTGGCGTATGCATAACCCGCGATCTGCGTGCGGCCATCCCGTTCAATGGCTTTCGCATCGATGAGGACACGACACGGGCCATTCTCGGTTCGACAAACGTTGAGGACGCGCCCGTGGTTCTTGTCGTAATGACCCTGCAGCCATACCTTGCCGCGCTGGACCGGGAAACCTCGGCTCGAGAAGTCGAGGAGACGGAGGAGTCCATTCTGGATTACGACTCGTCCGGGGAGGGTGCTGAGATATCGACGGCTTAGCGCCGCCTCATCGCGTTTCCAGTTTCGAGTCGCCGGATCGTCCCTCGCTTCAAGCGAGCGATACGGGTCCGGGACGATCGTTCCGAAGTAGACGTCGCTCACCGGGCCACGCGCGGCCTCGGGGTACACCGTAACCGCCGGCATTCGCGTTTCCGGCGCCGCGGCGATTGACAGGGCGAGCACGGCTAGAAGGACCGCGGCTTGTCGCATCATCGGTTGTCTCGTCGCGCACTGCGCACCGGTTCGGGACATGAATCGGTGGCAGAGCCGTCCGCGAGCGCAATATACGTCACTCGAGCATCTGGGCGGCGTGAACCGGCAAACGCGATGCTTCCCGGCGTCCCCAACGCCCGCGGTTCGATGCCTTGCGTCGTGAAGGCGCACGTAGGCGCAGGCGTTGGAACGCCCGCGAGTTGGCGTCGGGCCGAAACGAGGCTTGCCGAGAGGCGGTCCCCAACCTCGCCGACTTCGCCATTGACTTGAACGCCAGGGTTTGCCATCGGATACCCCCAACGCGGCCACGATGCAAGCACGCGGCCATCGACAAGCGCGTACAAATCGCCGCGCTGCGCACGCAGCTCCAACCGGCAACGCACCGTGCACTGCACGGGAAACGCGCGATAGGTTTGCCGTTCATTCGGATGGGCCGACGTCGTAAACGCGGAGAGCGTCGTGGCGTTCGGATAGCCGCGTGATAGACCGACCGAAACCGACGCACTCGGAAACTTCGCGCCGACCAGGAGAATGCTAACGGTCGACCACGACTTGTTCTCCGGTGCGGGCTCGAACGTCACATCATACGCAAGGTCGAAGTCTTGCCCGAAATCTGTGTTGAGATAGACGGTCGCCTCGCCGTCGGTGGACACCGAAGTGACTTTTGCGAGCGCCGGGCCGGCTAAGGCGCAGGCCAGACCGGCGGCGGCGGTCACGGAAACCAGCCGACGCAGGGGCGCCGAACGCCGCTGAGCCATGGATCAAGCATTCGTCGGGGCTTGCGAAACCGCCCTCGCCGCAAAAAGGGCGCGCCCATGCTGCCGGTTTTCTTTAGGTCCATCGCTTCGGACAGCCAGGGCCAGTCCTGCGTAAGAAGTGAAGGCCGCGCCGGGCGTCGCCGTAAATCAACCCTCAAAGTCTTGAGATTCCGGTTGATAGGGGCTCCTCTGTGACGCCGCTGATTCGGGTATTCCTGGTGCTTGGTGTCGTCGCAGCGGTGGCGGGATGCGGCGTTCGCGCTTCGACCGTTCCGCACTTGGGCGGCCCGTTCGCGAGCCCGACGCCGACTCCGGGTGCGGGCGGCACGACCTTGGCCGAGACGGCGCTGCAGAACGTCCAGACCACCTATCAGGGCCTGCCGCACACGAGCGTGCTGGGCGACCTCAACGCGTTGGCGACGTCGATGGTGTCGTCGGGGGCGTTCAAGACCGCGACGGTCGTCCCGGGCGGAATCTCGGCGACGCTCTCCAACGGGGCGACCGCGCTGGTGTTCGCCGACCGGGTCGAGAACCTGGCCGGCGCGTCGTTTCGACGGCGCGTACCTTCGGCGGTGCGTCGAACGCGGGCACTGAGTGCGCCGAACGCGCACGAGGCGGCGTTTCTCATCAACACGATCCCCCAGCCGGCGTTCAAGCCCGCTCGCCAACAAGCGTTTGCGGATGCCTTTTCCGCCGCGTTCCTCGCGACGCCCGGCTACGCCGCCGACGACCTCGACGCAAGCCTGGACAACATCGTCGCGCTCGGCATGGGACATCCGCTCGACTTTCTCGACGTCGCGACCCACGGACTCATCGGCGGCGCCTCGCCCGACATCGTCTACTACTGGCTTTCGACGACGCCGGATAACCCCACGACCGAGCAAACCTACAGCGCCGATCTGACCGCGGGCCGCGTCGTCTCCGCCATCACGCTCACCCTGACCCAAGGGCAGCTGCTTTCTTGGCCGACGCTGGCATTTACACCGAATTTCTTGTCGTCGCGAGTGACCTTCAACCCGGGCGCGATCGTCGACAATGAATCGTGCTTCGGCCAGAGTCCGTTGGTCGCGGTCACCGTGC